>Ga0308176_10000926_pt1 | contig 18386 bp, 16 predicted proteins | sample PhyCR2_3_FD_203890 | JGI IMG/M metagenome (GOLD analysis project Ga0308176, IMG submission 203890) | Soil microbial communities from UC Gill Tract Community Farm, Albany, California, United States - DLSLS.C.R2 | ecosystem: Environmental > Terrestrial > Soil > Agricultural land | place: USA...
CCGCCGCGGGTGGCACCCTGCGCGCCATCATCCCCTGCGGTCCAAGCGGCTGGTACGCGCCTTTCACCAAGCTCGTCAACCGCCGTCGGGTCTCCCTGCGGCACGTCGAGGTCTTCCACATGGACGAGTGCCTGGACTGGCAGGGCAAAGACCTCCCCCGAGGTCACCCATACAGTTTCCGCGGCTTCATGGAACGCCACTTCTATGCGCCGGTCGAACCGGACCTGGCGGTCCCGGAGGCCAACCGGCACTGGCCCGACCCCACGCGACTGGCCGAGATCACCGCGGACCTGCTGGAGACGCCGGCCGACCTCGTGTACGGCGGGTGGGGACAGGACGGCCACATCGCCTACAACCAGGCGCGCCGGCACCCGTTCAGCGCGGTGAGCGTCGAGCAGTTGCGCGATTCGACGGCGCGTGTGCAGGAGAACAACATAGACACGGTCGTCGCGCTCGCCCAGCGCACTTTGGGGGGCGCCTACCAGTTGGTCCCGCCCATGTCGGTGACCCTCGGCCTGCGCGAGATCCTGGCGGCGCGCCGGATCCGGCTGTTCAGCGACACCGGCGCCTGGAAGCAGACCGCGTTGCGGGTCGGGCTCTTCAGTCCGGTCACCGCGGAGTACCCGCTCACCCTCCTGCAGGAGCACCCCGACGCACTGCTGACGGCCACGGTGGAGACGGCGACCCACCCGGTCAGCGAGCATCCCGAGTGGGATCTCGGGCTCTCGTGACGCTCGCGTACGACATCGTCGTGGGCACCGGAGGCCTGGGCACCGGGATCATGCTCGCGCTCGAGGGCAACCGGACCCTTGGGCGCGAGGAGAGCCGGCCGGCCCAGCTGCTCGACCGGCGGGACTACTGCAAGCTGCACATCGTCAGCCACTACGTACAGCGGCTGCTCGGACCACGGGCACCGGTCGTCCCCGTCGGCAAGGTCGGGGACGACGAAGCGGGGCGCTTCGTCCTGGCCGAGATGCGCGCGGCCGGACTGGACACCTCGTTCGTGGCCACGTCGCCCTGTCCCACCCTGTTCTCGGTCTGCTTCCTCTACCCGGACGGGGACGGCGGCAACCTGACCACGAGCACCTCGGCAAGCGCCGAGGTGACGGCCGCCGACGTCGAGGCCGTCCAAGAACTGTTCCGTCGGCACCGAGGACGCGGGGTGGCGCTCGCCCTGCCGGAGGTCCCGCTCCAGGCACGCATCGCCCTGCTGGGGCTGGCCACCGAGCACCATTGGCTGCGCGTTGCCGCGGTCGTCCCGGACGAGGTCGAGGCCCTACGTAACAGCGGTGCTCTCGCGCAGCTCGACCTGCTGGCGCTGAACGTCGAGGAGGCGGCGGCCTTCGGTCGGACGAGCCCGGACGCGCCGGTGCACGACGTCGTCGACGCGGTGGTCGACGAGCTGGGCGCCGTGGGCTGCACCGCCGGCCTCGTGGTGACCGCAGGGGGACGCGGCAGCTGGAGCTGGGAGGCCGGACGACTCGTGCACGCACCGGCCGTGGACGGCGGCGGCGGAGTGGTCAGCACGGCAGGAGCCGGCGACGCCCACCTGTCCGGGTTGGTCGTCGGGCTGGTAGCCGGGGTGGACCTCGCGACGGCCAACGCCTTCGCGGCACTGGTCTCCGGGCTGAAGGTGCGCAGTCCACACACGATCGACCCCGACCTAGACGTAGCCGCGGTCGTCGGGCTGGCTGCGCGCCTCGACCGCTCGCTCCCAGAAGAGCTCCTCGCTGCCTTGGGCGGGACCGGCACGTGACCCAGGGCGCGTCGTCCAGGTCAGCCCTTCACGCCCGAGGAGGTGAGCGACTGGATGAACGTGCGCTGCGCCGCGAGGAACGCCAGGAGCACCGGCAGCACCGTGATCATGTTGCCCGCCATGACCGCTGCCCACTGGGTGCGGTGCTGTCCCTGGAACGTCGTCAAACCCAACTGCAGCGTGTAGTTGTGGTCGTTGTTGATCGCGATCAACGGCCAGGCCAGGTCGTTCCACGTGGCGAGGAACGTGAGCACAGCGACTGTCCCGAGGGCCGGACGCGCGAGCGGCATGACGATGACCCAGAGCGTGCGCAGGCGCGAGCACCCGTCGATCCAGGCCGCCTCCTCGATCTCGCGCGGCAGCGACAAGAAGAACTGGCGCAGGAGGAAGACGGCGAACGGCGTCACGAGCGAGGGCACGATGAGCGCCCCCAGGCTGTCGATGAGCCCCATGTCCTTCATCAGAAGGAACGTCGGGATCATGGTGATCTGGAAGGGGATCACCAGGGTCGCGAGCATCAAGGCAAGGACGAGGTTGGACCCGCGGAACCGCATTCGCGCGAAGGCGTAGCCAGCGAGCGAGCCGAAGACGAGGTTCCCCAAGACGACGACTCCCGCGACGATCACCGAGTTCATGAACCACCGCGGGAACAGTGCGTTCCGGAGCACGTAGCGGTAGCCGTCCAGGTGCAGCGAATCCGGGATGATGGTGGGAGGGAACCGGTTGATCTGGGCGTTGGTCATGAGCGAGCTCACCACCAGCCAGAGCAGGGGCAGCGCGAACAGCAGGCTGATGGGCGCGAGGATGAGGTGCCAGGCGCTGAAGGGAAGGAACCTGCGCTGGGGCCTGCGTCCCGGGAGCTGCATCGTCATCGTCCCTCCGCGTGCCCGTGCCGGCGCGCGAACCTCAGCCCGAGGCTGAGGACGAGCAAGCCGAACGCGAGGACGTACGCCGCGGCTGCGGCGTAGCCCGCGTGGAAGAGCTGGAACGCCTGGTTCCACACGAAGAACACGATGACCGTCGTCGCCTCGAGCGGACCGCCACGCGTCGTCACGAAGACAAGGTCGAACAACTGCAACGCCTGCAGAGTCTCCCAGATCGACAGGAAGACGGTGATCGGCCGCAGCGCCGGCCAGACGACGTACCGGAAGCTGCCCCAGGTGCCGGCGCCGTCGATGGCGGCAGCCTCGATCAGCTCCTGCTGAATGTCCTGGAGGCCGGCGAGGTAGACGACGACGCAGAATCCGATGCCGCTCCACAGGCCGATGAGGACCAGCAGCAGCAGCGCCTGATTGCCGTCGGCGAAGAAGCCCTGCGGACCGATGCCGAACCACGACAGGACCGCGTTCGCGACGCCGAAGTGCGCGTCGAAGATGAACGAGAACAGGACCCCTTGGGCGGCGGCGGAGATGACGAACGGGACGAACACCATCGTCCGGTAGACCCCGATGAAACGGACCTGACGGTTGAGCATGATGGCCAGGCCGAGACCGCCGGCGATGCTGAGCGGCACGAACAGACCGGTGTACACGAGCGTGTGGACGACCGCGGAGCGAAAGTTGGGGTCCTGGGCCAGGACCCGGTAGTTGGCGAGCCCGATCCATCTCGCAGGAGTCACGAGGTCCGCGGACTGCATCGACAGGACCAGCGACCAGATCATCGGCACGATGCTCAGCCCGAGGATGATGACGACGGCGGGCAGGACGAAGCCCCATCCGTCCGGGGACTCCCCCAGCCAACGCTTCACCGCGGGTCGCCGCTGCGCCTGGTCCGGGGTCGGCCGGTTGATGGTCGCACGGAAGGAGTGCGTTGCCATGGGGGCCTCAGCCCGTAGTGAGGGCAGCGTTGGCCGCACGCACGGCCTCGTCCAGCGCGTCTTGCGGCGTCGCCTTGTCGAGGAGCATCTTGACGATGGCCTGGCCCAGGGGCTGGGAGATCTCGGGGTAGTTCGGGATGGTCGGCCGGGTGCGCGCGTAGGTCAACGCGTTCGAGAAGACGTCAAGCCCGACGGTCTTCGAGACGTGGTTCTTCCACTCCCGCGACTGGGCCGTGCTGTTGCGCAGGGGCAGACTGCCAGCCTGACTGGCCCACTGGACGTCCTGGTCAGCTTCGGTGAGGAAGGTGAGGAACTTGACGGCCGCGTCGACGCGGGCGGAGCCGTTGTCGAATACGGTCCAGGTGTCCGGGCCCGCGATCGTCACGGTCTTCCCGCTGTAGCTGGGAAGGGGCACGACACCGTAGTCGGTCTTGTTGTCGACGAAGTCGGGCAGCTGCCAGGGGCCGGTGGGGACCATGCCCATCTTGTCGTTGTTGAAGATCTGGTACATCGTCTCGCTGCCGGGCTTGGTGTCGGGGTACACCGACTTGTCCTTGCCGAGCTGGTTGATGGTCGCGAGCGCCCGCAGACCGCTCCCGTCATCGAAGGCCACCGACTTGCCGTCGTCCGAGACGATGTCGCCACCCAGGTCCCAGATCATCGGGTAGATGCGCCACACGCAGTCCTCGCCGCCGTCAGCCGGCCAGCCGGTGCCGAACACGCCCTGCCCCGGATCAGTGAGGCTTCGGGCGGTGGCGACGAAGTCGTCCCACGTCCAGCCCTCCGTTGGCTCCGGCACCCCGGCGTTCTTGAACACCTTCTTGTTGTAGGCCACGCACAGGTTGTCGACCAGCGCCGGAAAGCCTCGTGCCTCACCATCGACGGTCACCGCGTCCCTGGCCGCTGGGTAGAAGTCGTCCCAGCGCAAGGAGGGCTGCTTCGTGTACTTGCCCAGGTGGGCGACGTGCGGGCTGCGTGCGACGCTCGCGATGTCCGGGCCGAAGATGTACGCGATGTCGGGGTACTGGCCGGACGACAACGCCGTGGTGATCTTCTGCAACATGCTGTCGGCCAGGACGCCGCCACTGCTGGCGTTCACCTTGACCTTCGGATTCTTGCGCTGGAAGTCGGCCACGAGCTTGTCGAGGGTCGCCTTGCCCTGATCCGCCTGTCCATGCCACATGGTGATGGTGACGGTGCCGTTGGCCGAGGTGCCGTCCGACGACCCGCCCGAGCAGGCAGAGACGAGTGAAGCGCCCCCCGCCACCGCGACCAGGCTCAGTCCTCCTCGCAGCAGGTCCCGCCTGGACAGCCGGGGGGATTCTGTCTCGTGTACCGGCACGGCGTCGCTCCTCTTCCTGGGGTACCTGCACAGGCACGGACGGGTGACATCTGCCGGTCACGGCCGGCGCACGCGTTCGACATTTCGAACATCGTCCGACATGCCGAGGGACTGGAACGTAACCTGCGCCTGTGCACGTGTCAACGAAGTGGGGTCGCCGCGCCGCGTACCGTTCACGCGGGGTCGAGGTGCTGACCGACGCCGACTCACGAGAAAGTCGCTGGCGAGCTCGCCCCGCGCCGGTGGCGATGACCACGAGGGGGTCAGAGTCCCTCAAGAAGTCGCAACCGCCCGTGCCGGCCTCCAGGGCGACGTGACGTTCATCGGTGGTGGGAAGCTGGGACTCCCCGACAACGCTTGGTCGCGATGGCGCTGGGCTGCGATCTGCTCAACGTGGCCCGTGAGGCGATGCTGGCCGTCGGCTGCATCCAGGCGCAGCGGTGCCACACCGACAGGTGCCCCACCGGGGTCGCCACCCAGGGCTCAAGGTGGCGGAGGTCGCGTGTCGCGGCAGCAGCGCGCCGACATCGAGGAGCTCATGGCGGGTGCGCCTGCCGGTGGGTCGGCGCCTTCCAGCTGACAGTCCCGACACGGGCGGGCGAGAAGGTGCTGCCCCATGGGCGGCACCGTCCGAGTGGAGACTGCCCCGGTGCCTGGGCCCGCGGGTCGTGATAAGCCCCGGCACGGCGGAGTGCTTGAGGGACGGCCGTCGTGCCGGGGCGTCCGGTGAGCCCCGGCACCGACGGAAGGAGGCTGGCGAGGGCGCCGGCGCCGGAGACCGGGCCTTCATTACCCGATCCCTGGGGACGATGCGCGGCGGTCTGGACAGGATCGTTCACGCCGTAGCGCGCCAGTTATCTACGACGAGTCAGCTGTGGTAGCTCCGCGCGCAGGCGGCGACGTGGGACTTTGTGCGTCGTCCTCGCGAGGGCTGGCGTGGCGCTGGCGGCACTCGTCATTGCGACGTCCCACCGCGGCTGCGCAGCGGGGCACACCCGCAGCACCAGGTCCGCGTCTTGCCCAACGACTGGCTGCACGTCTGCCGAGTCGACGTCTGGCGAGCCTGTCGTTGGCGACGCGCGGTCAGACTCATATGCGCGGGTTGGTTACCGCAGGACGGCGCTTCTCGGCAGGAGCGGGACCGCGTGTCTAGCGTCGAGCGTCACACCCATGAGGTCGTTGCTGAGCGAGCTCCGGACGCTGTTCATAGGTGTGTCGCGGGTCGCTCCACGCGCCGCCACCAGCCCGTCGGCCGACGAAGCAGGGCGTGGCCCCGTTATTCCTCGTGGATCGCCAGGGGCGGAACTTACCCGCCCGTTCACCTGCGCGACGAATCTCTCGAACGGCGAGCGACCACCGCTGCCCTCGCGGGTCTCCTTCGCCTCGTTCGCTCCTCCATGACGTGAGGGTAGTGCCCGAAGTTGCCCCCGATGCCGCCGCTTCCAGCGGTCCTCCCGGGGTGGCTCGAGTTCTCACCGGGGACCAGTCTGACCTTGGGGTCGTACCCATGACCTGAGGTGTTCGGTGCATCCCCCTTAGGAGTCCGCGCCCGCAGCTGGCAGAGGATTTTCTCAGCGCGTGCGAAGCTGCGAATCCGTCAGGGCGACGACGGTGGTCGTGGGAGGGGTGAACCGAAACCTGTGGCGGGCGATCGGTCGGCTCAGTGTGCCGACGAGCTACTTCTCCCTCCGGGTGGTTGGTCAGCCCGTGGGGGCCGGGCGGACCGGGGTCAGCGGTGGGCTCGGAGCGAGGACCGGTTCAGGCACCGCGCACCGGACGGGAGGCGGGAAGCTCGCGGGTCTCGACGACTTCCAGGGCCAGCTCGTACAGCTTGCGGTTGTGGGCTTGGGAGCAGCGGGACAGGTACGAGAAGGCCTGCTCGTCGTTGAGGTGGAGGCGTTCCATGATGATGCCGAGCGCCATCCCGATGCTGGTCCGCCGCTCGACCGCTACAGAGAGGGTCTCGACCTGCCGCTCCAGGTCCTCGAGCCGTCGCCGGTCACCGTCCACACCGAAGTTGTCGCCGCGCCTACGGACCCCTAAACGCCTCCTCCGCATCATTTTCGGGACTCGGACGCGCATCCCGTTCCGCATTTCGGCAACGGGTCCCGGGCGGCGGCCCCGTGCCCGCCGAGGCGATCCGGCTGGCCGGTACTCCGCGCCTGGGATGCCGGCTTTGGACCTGTAAACCGGGGTACTGGCCGTACTCCCCTGCCCGCCGGATAGAAGGCCCGTTGCCTCATGGAACCCATCCCGGAGACCAGCGAGGTGTTGGAGGAGCTCGCCAACGTGGGCGAGGACGGAATCGCCAAGGACCTGTTTCGGATGGGCCGCCTAGCGCGGGACGTCGTGCCGGAATGCGTCGGGCTGAGTCTGGCACTGTTCCGGTACGGGCTGACGTTCACGCTGGCCGCGACCAGCGACCAGATCGCCGGTCTGGATGCTGTCCAGTACCTGGACGGCGGCCCGTGCGTGGACGCCGCCCACGAGGGCCGCGACCTGGAGGTGGACCAGGACGAGCTACTCGGCGAGTCGCAGTGGCAGATGTACTCCCAAGCCAGTGCCGCCGCCGGTGTGGCCAGCAGTCTGACCCTGCCGCTCCTCGACACCCACGGCACGGTGATCGGCACGATCAACCTGTACGCGTCCACCCTGAACGCGTTCCACGACCGTCTCGACCGGCTCGCCCAGCTCCTGGGCGCCTCCGCGGCCAAGGCCGTCTCCAACGCGGACCTGTCGTTCAGCAGCCGCCTGGAAGCCGCCGAGGCGCCTGGCCGGTTCGCGGACCAAAGAGACATCGACGTCGCGCTGGGCATGATCGCGGAGAGTCAGCACGTGAACATGGCGACCGCCCGGGAGCGGCTGCGAGCCGCGGCGTCCCGGGCCGGTATCACCGAGCTCCAGGCCGCCCGAGCGGTCCGGGGCCTGCTTTCCGGCTAGCCGCCGTGTCGAGCGGTCTCCGGCTCGACCCGATCCGTGGCGACGCACCCGTAATGAGGCAATCCCGGCATCCCGGAGTCCCGACGCCCCAAAGACGCCATCTCACGCTCGCCGAACCACCCCTTGTCGTAGATCAACTGGCGCACGCCGCCAGTACCCCTCACCCATTTGCGGCTCCACCCCGTCGCGCTACCGGGTGACAGCTTGGACCGCCAGACCAACCGGTGCCACGTCGAGCGGTTAGCCGCCAGGGACGTCGAAGAGCCTCTCGCGCACCGCGTACATCACGGCGTCCATGCGGGAGTGCAGCTGGAGCTTCTCCAGGATGTTGCGCACGTGGTTCTTCACGGTGTTCTCGCTGATGAACAGCCGCGTGCCGATCTGCCGGTTGTTCAGGCCCTCCGCGACCAGCTTGAGCACCTCGAGCTCCCGCGCGGTCACCCGCGGGGTCGATACCGGGTCTCGGTCAGAGCGGGACATCTGCTTGAACTCGTCGAGCAGCTTGATCGCCATCGACGGGCTGATCAGCGACTGCCCGCCCGCCACCACGCGCACGGCCTGCGCGACCTCATCGATGGAGGAGTCCTTGAGCAGGTAGCCGGCCGCACCGTTCCTGATCGCGTCGTAGAGGTCGGCCTCCTCGTCGCTGACCGTCAACATGATGATCCTGACGACGGGCGCGACCTCCTTGATGGTCACGCACGCCTCGATGCCCGACCGCTTCGGCATCCGGACGTCCATCAAGATGACGTCGGGTGCAGTGGCCGCGGCCAGCTCGGTCGCGGCGATACCGTCGCCGGCCTCCCCCACCACCTCGACGCCGTCCTCGAGGCTGAGCAGCATCGTCAACCCTCGACGGAAGAGCTCCTCATTGTCGACAACGGCCACCCGGATGGGTTCACCGCCGGCTCTGGGACGCTGCTCGCCGTCGTTCACCACGCGATCATGGCACGCGGGCCGTCGGCGCCACCTGAATGCACTCAACATCCCGACGCGCTCGCCAGCCAACAAGCGATAGGGAGCGTGCACCACCCATGCCAACTCGACGTGGTTCCGGCCGGTCAACGGTTCGGCCACCGGGCCGCGCGCTGCATGCGACTTTGAAAAGCGAAGAGCTAGCCCATAGCGCCCAGAGTGACGCGCTGTCAGGCGGCGAATCTAAACAGCAGCACGCCCTTCCCGGGTTGCTGCGCCTCCCCCGGGTTGCTGCGCCTCCCCCGGGTTGCTGCGCCGTCCCCCGGGTTGCTGCGCCGTCCCCCGGGTTGCTGCGCCGTCCCCCGGGTAGCTGCGCCGTGGACCCGTATAGGCGCCAGGCGCCGTGCTCAGGGATGGAGACTTCGAGGCTCGTCACAGGCAAGACGATGGCATCCGCGCCCGGGAACGTATGGAGTCGGTCACCCGAAATCGCAGATGTTGTCGTCGAAAGACCACGTGGCCACGCCTATCACTTCTGGAAGCGGACACCGACGTCGTCATCCTCGGAACATTTGCGCAGCCATTCCATATGCGGCTGACACGCAGGAACACCACAGGCCACCAATCAACCAACATCTGCACCGTCGCCACAACCGTTCGCCGGCATGGCGGAAAGGCAGGTGTCCGGACGACTCAGCCACGGTGCCGAGGTACCCCATCGTGGCATCTCGAACTTAGGCCCCAGGCCGTTGCTCAGCCGAGTAGGGGCGCTGATCGCTGCGAGGCGATCCGCAAACATCGACCTGGCTACCTGTCCCCGCATAGCAGCCGGGCCGAACGCTGCCCCGTACCTCTGCGGGCCCTGCTCGACGGGCTGGCCGGAAGGGTAACTTGACCTGCCGCGGAGAGCCACTCGGAACTGCCAGGGTGCCGCAGTATCCGAACACCACGATGCAGGCCCTAGTTCCAACAACCAGCACGTGGGCTCGGTTCGTCGCCGTAGTACTCCTCAACGTGGAGGACTACGAGATCACTGGCCTGGATCCACTTTGGCGACGCAGGGACCATCTTCGGTCTTATCGGGAGTGTGCCGATCTATCGGCGTACGTCGTCCTCGATGGTGTTGATGCTGTGGAGTTCGTCGCGGTTCGGTAGACCCTGCCAGTCACCGCGGGTCGAGACGGACCATGCCCCCATCAGGTTGCCCCATGCGAGGCATTCTTTGGTGGCTGCTCCGTCGATCAGTCCGGTCAGGTAGCCGGCCGCGAACGCGTCGCCCGCTCCGACGCTGTCGACGACACGAACCGGAACCGGTTGAACCACGACCTCTGCCCCGTCGACACAGGCAACCGCACCGTGGGAGCCGAGCTTGATGACGGCGTTCGTGGCGCCAAGTTTGGTCAAGTCCTGCGCAAGTCCTGCGGGGGTGTCCGCGTCAGAGACGATGCGGGCTTCGTCCTCGGTCGCGAAGACGATGTCGGCTTTCGAGATGAGATACCGGTACTCGGTCGCGGCGGTGTCGCGGTCCCAGAGGACGCGTCGGTAGTTGAGATCGATCGAGATTCGGGTGTCGAAGGCCTGGCACAGTTCCAGGCTCTGGTGTACGGCGTCTCGCGCACTCTCCCCCAGTGCCGGGGTGATAGCGCTGGTGTGGAAGACCGTGGCCGTTCGTAGGATTTCGGTGTCGAGGTCGGCGATGGCCAGGTTCGCGCCCGCGCTGCCTTGACGGTAGTAGGTGACCTGGGCGAGGCCGCCGGTGCGGCGGGACTTCAGCATCAAGCCGGTGGGGCGGTGCGGGTCGACGCTGGTGTCGAGCAGAACCCGTTCGGCCAGGAGTTCGCGTGTGATCAGTTGACCGAACTCGTCGTCTCCGACTCGTCCCATCCAGGCTGTGCGGACACCGAGCCTTGCTGCGCCGATCGCGACGTTGGACTCGGACCCGCCTATCGTGAGGTCGAGAGAGGTCGCGTGGCGCAGAGGACGCTCTGGCCAGGAGCTGAGCAGAGCGAGTGTCTCGCCCATGGTGACCAGTTGGGGCGGGAGGTCCGAGTGAGGGTTACTCATCGCGCAGTCTCGCTGTAGAGCCGTACCGACTCAAGGAAGGCGCCCGCGCGCTCTCGGAACTCTGGCGTCGGTCCGGTGGCCAGGGACTCACCCGTTAGGGGACTTCCAACACCGACGGCAACTGCGCCAGCGCCGAGGTAGCTCGAGACCTGGTCCGCGGCGACCCCTCCGGTGGGGATGAGTGGGATATCAGGCAACGGATCGCGCACGGACTTGATGAAAGACGGACCGCCGAGACTGTGCGCGGGGAATACCTTGACGGCAGCTGCCCCGTCTTGCCAGGCGGTAAGGATCTCGGTGGGCGTGGCCGCACCCGGGACGTGGGCGATCCCGATCTGGGTCGCCCTGCGAGTGACCTCGGGATCCGCGACGGGCGAGAGAGAGAAGGTCGCGCCCGCCTCGTGGGCGTCCTCGAGTGTCGGCACGTCAAGCACGGTGCCCGCGCCGATCGCCACGCCTGGCCGCGCCGCTGCTGCCAATTCGCAGATCGCGTCCAGAGCACCGGGGGTCGTCAAGGTCACCTCCACGCACCTGACCCCAAGCTCTTCGAGTACACGAGCGACCTCCACGATGTGCTCACCCGTATCTGCTCGCAACACTGCGATCATCCGTCCCGTGGTCACGCTCTCGGGAAGGTTGATGCGGGTGGGTGGCATGCTGGCCAATGTCGGGCTCCTCTTCTTGGCTCAGAAGTACGTCGTGACGCCGGCGACCACGCAGTAGTCGGCGTCGACAACCGGGATGTATCTCCATTTGTCGAAGGCGGTGCACGGGTGGGAGATACCGCATCCGACCCACTCGCCTGGGGCCAACGGGTCCTCGGCATCCACATCAAGGTAGGCATGTTGATCGTTGAGTGTGGTGATCGTCATTCCCGCGGCCGTGCGCGGTGCGCTGCCTTCGAAGTTGCGCACGTGCAGCGGCACGGGTAGGCCTTGGTCGAACGAGACGTCACGTCGCCCGAAGTCGAGAAAGGCTTTCGTTGGCTCTGGCCTGGACAGGACCCTTCCCCAGATCTCGAGCGCAGCGTGTAGCGAACGAGATGAGGTGGGCTGGGCAAAAGCGGCAATGCGTTCGTAGAGGCCGTTGTCATGGGAGATGTAGCTTCCTGCACGGATGAGGATCGTGGTCCGTGAGCGGGGAAGGTCGGCCTGCCTCAGGACATCGACCACGATGTCGAAGAAGGCTCCCCCGCCGACGCTGAGGATCACGTCCGCGTCGCCGTCGAACAGCTCCCGGCGATCGATCTCCTGGGCGACATGCACGACGTGCCGGCAGTAGGCGGCGACCCGTTCGGTCGACTCCACGCTGCGGTCCGCCACGAGCGCACCCTCGTAGCCTGCGACACCACGAAGTGTGAGCCAGGCCGCTCGGTCGACAGCCTGCGCGACCGCGAGTGCCTCCTGTGTCGTTCGGCAACCGGTTCTTCCTCCCGGAGCGGAGATCTCAACCAGCACCGAGACTGTCACCGACAGGTGCAGCTCATGAAGCGTCCTGTTGAGTACTTCGACCCCACGAAGCGAGTCCACCCAGCACAGAAACCGATGGTCCGGATGCGCCTGCAGGTGTTGGGCGATCCATCTGATGCCGGCAGGGTCCACCAGCTCGTTCGCCAACACCACGTTGTGCGCACCGAACTCCCAGAACGCTCGAACCTGGGAGACCACGGCAGCGGAGACGCCCCAGGCCCCGGCGTCGATCTGAGCCATGACCAGTTCCGGAGACATCGTGGTCTTTCCGTGGGGGGCAAGCTGGATGCCCTCCATCTGACAGTAGGCCGCCATCTCCGCGAGGTTGTGGGCCAGGGCAGACTGCTTGAGCACCATCACCGGTGAGAAGACCGCCGTTCCGGAGAACACGAAGGTGCCCACCGGGATCGGACTGTGACCGTCGTCTGCTGCGGACTTGAAGAGCGGGTCGTAGCCGCCGGGCATGTCCATGCCGCTCACTGGCCGGGTTTGACGGCGACGATGAGTTCTACCTCGACTGGCGCCCCGAAGGGCAGCTCCGCGAGCCCCAACGCTGACCGTGCGTGCCGCCCGCGGGACTCGAAGACCTGCTCGAGCAACAACGATGCCCCGTTGATCACCTGTGGCTGGTCGCCGAATCCCTCGGCGGAGGCAACGAATCCGGTCACCTTGATGATGTCCTGGATCGCATCGAGGGTGCCGAGTTCCTGCCGCAAGGCGGCAAGGCAGTTCAAGGTGGCAAGCCGAGCCGCCTCTTGGCCCTGCTCGATCGAGAGCTCGCGGCCCAGCTTTCCCGCCATCAGCAGCTGTCCGTCACGGGTCGGCGTCTGGCCGGAGGAGAAGACCAGGTTCCCCGCGCGCCGGGCCGGAACGTAGCTGGCTGCCGGCACGGGCACCGGTGGAAGTTCAATCCCGAGCGAGGCCAACCGTTGGTCGATCGTCATGTGGTTCCCTTTCTGGCACCGAGCGCAGCGAGTCCCGTCTTGAGGTGGTGGCTTCTCAGGCCTCCAGGACCTTGCGAAGGAACTGCTGAGTCCGAGGATGCTGTGGGTTGGTCAGGACCTGTTCAGGATCGCCCTGTTCGGCGATCACCCCGTCGTCGACGAACATCACCCGATCCGCGGTACGACGCGCAAAACGCATCTCATGCGTCACCACGACCATGGTCATGCCCTCGTCGGCCAGTTGACGCATCACCGCTGTGACCTCACCGACCAGCTCGGGGTCCAGCGCCGAGGTCGCTTCGTCGAAGAACATGATGCGGGGGCTCACCGCGAGTGCCCGTGCGATGGCGACGCGCTGCTGCTGTCCTCCGGACAGCTGGGAGGGATAGCTCTCGGCCTTGTCACTCAACCCGACTCTCTCGAGACTTCGCATGCCAACGGTGTTGGCCTCACTGGTCGACATCTTGCGTGCCTTCCGCAGTGCCAGGGTCACGTTGCCCAGTGCCGTCAGGTGCGGGAACAGGTTGAACTGCTGGAACACCATCCCCACGTGCCCTCGGATCTCACGAGCGCGGCGAGGGTCATGCAAAGGGGTCGATCCAACCCACACTTCGCCCGAGTCGGAGGTCTCGAGCCCACTCATGATGCGAAGCACAGTGCTCTTGCCCGACCCGGACGCGCCGATCAGCACGACCACCTCGCCGCTGGCAACATCGAGGTCCACCTTCTTGAGGACCTCGGTGGAGCCGAAGGACTTCGTCACCGACCGCAGTCTGATGCTGGAGTCGACCTCAGCGTCGCGCAAGTTGGTTGTTGTGGTCACTGGGATACCACCTTTCGATCGCTGCGGCGTACCCACACCGAGAGGGGGTAGCAGATGATGAAGTAGAGGACAGCGACGCTCAGGTAGATCGGGACGGACTGCCCTGTTCGGTCCACGATCGACTGACCTACCTTCATCAGCTCGACCGTGCCGATGAGGAACGCGATCGAGGTGTCCTTGACCAGCGAGATGTACTGGCCGACCAATGGCGGCATCACGATCCGCCGTGTCTGTGGAAGCACCACGGAGAAGAAGACCTGCGAGTTGCTCAGTCCCAGTACCTGGGCCGCCTCTCGTTGCCCCACGTGCACGGCTTCGATCCCCGATCGGAAGATCTCGGCCACGTAGGCGCCGTGGTAGAGGCTCAGCCCGACCGTGGCCGCGACGAAGAGATTCAGGCTGTACCCGAGGTAGTAGACCGCACCGAAATAGATGAAGAGCAAGGTGATCGGCAACGGGGAGCCCCGGAAGATCTCCACGTAGGCCCGCCCCAGCTGGGAGATCACGGGGAGCTTCGACGTACGGGCCGTGGCGACCAGCAGCCCGATCACGGTGCTGCCGGCGATGGCGGCGACGGACAACCCGACAGTCACTGCTAGTCCGTGCAGCAGTTGCGGCAGGCTCTCGATGATCAGGTCGGTGTTCACGACACCACCGCCCGCTCAGGCCGACCAGGCCGCTTGAAGCGGGGCAGTCGCGGACCGACAAACCCGATCGGGAGCGGAGGCCGGAAGATGACCCGCCCCAGCACCGCCGCCGCCAACGAGAGCAGATTGCTCAGCACCAGATAGAGCAGCAGGGCCATCAAAAAGACCTGCACGAACAACAACGTGCGGGCGTTGATCACGATCGCCACGCCGGTGATCTCGGGGACCGCGATCGCGGTGAGCAGGGACGTCCCGAGCAACACCTGCAGCAGGTTGTTGACGGTTGCCGGATACACGTTTCGCAGCGCCTGTGGGACCACCACGAAGACGAAGGTCTGCCTCCGGCTGAGCCCCAAGATCTGCGCCGCTTCGGTCTGCCCGCGGGTCACCGAGGCGATGCCGGCGCGGAAGACCTCACACATGTAGGCGCCCACGTTGATTCCCAACGCCAAGACCCCAGCGGTGACCGCGTGAAAGTGCAGACCGAACGAGGGCAGAGCGAAGAAGACGATGAAGATCTGCAACAGCACCGGAGTGTTACGAATGACCTCTACGTACACACCGGCGACCAGTCGAAGCATCCCCACAGAGGAGTTCCTCGCCAGCGCCGCCACCGTGGCACATACCGTCGCCAAGATGAAGGCCAACACCGTGATCCGCAGCGCGAGCAGAGCCGCATGAAGGTATTGCGGCAAGTACCCGAGCACCGTCTGCCATTGATAAGTCACGAGTCACCTTCCTCGGCGGTAGATCGCCAGGTCAGTACCGCGGTTGCAGCGGGTACCGCGGGTTCACACCGAACCACTTGTGGTAGAGGACCTTGTTCTGCCCGGAAGCGTTCAACTCGAACAAGAAGTGGTTCAGGTAGTTGGTCCACACCTGGTCACCCTGCTTGACACCGAACGCGTTGTACTCCAGGGGCACCAACGCACCTTTGGTGACCGTCAGGCTCGGGTTCTCCTTGGCCTGATAGGTCAAGAAGTTCGAGTCCTCGATCATGGTGTCGGCCTGGCCCTGCTTGACGGCCAGGATGGCCGCCTGAGACGTGTCGTACTGCTGGGTGTCGACGTGAATGCCCTTCTCCGCCAAGACGTCGGCGTTGGTGGAACCCTTCACCGTCGCCACCGTCTTGCCCTTGAGATCTTGTGCCGACTTGATGCCGCTGGACTTTCGCACCAGCAGCGACTCGGTGGCCACGACGTAGGGGTCGGTGAAGCCCACCTCCTTCTCGCGCTCGCCGTTACGGGTGAAGTTACAGAAGACAACGTCCACCTTGTCCGTCTGCAGGTTGGGGATTCGGTTGGCCGAGGTGGTATCGACCACGTTGAGCTTCACACCCAGCGACTTGGCCAGCTCCTTGGCGATGTCGACGTCATACCCATCGGGCTTGCCAGACTTGTCCTTGAAGCCGAACGGCGCGAACGACAGGCAGTCCCCTACACGCACTTCTCCGCGCTGTTGGATCGCCTTCAGCGCCGATGAAACCGACCCACCGCCTCCGGACGAGGAGTCGCCGTTTCCGCCTCCCGGCGTACAACCGGTCAGCGCCGCCGCCGCTACCGCCGTGGCCACAAGGGTGACCTGTACTCTTCCCAGCCTCATACGAAGTTCCTTTCGGTCTGCCCCGAGCTGACACTGCTGAGCCCCGGAGAAAGTTGTGAGGAAGCGCCAAGGCGCTCCGAGAGTTGAGTGGCGCCAGACATCATCAGCGCTGCGAGCTCCTGCGTTTTCTCCCCCACGCGAACCGCCGGTCCGGATGCGCTGATGGCCGCAGCCACATGACCCATGCTGTCGAAGACCGGGGCGCTCACACAGCGGATGTCGTACTCGTTCTCGATGTCATCGACGGCGTAGCCAGACTCACGAATCCGGTCCAGCTCGGCACGGAGACGCTCCGGCTCGGTAATGGTGTTCTCCGTGCGCGCGGCCAAACCCGCGGCAAGCAGACGATCCAGTTCGGCCTCGGGCAGATGAGCGAGCATCGCCTTGCCCGAGGCAGTGCAGTGAACCGGCGCCCGGTCTCCGATGCGTGAGGCCATCTGGATCGGTGAGCGGCCCGCGATCTTGTCCAGGTAGACGACCTGACCCTCGCTGTAGACCATCAGGTGCACGGTCTCTCCGGACTCCTCAGCGAGCCGAACCAGAACGTCGTGAGCCTCGGTGCGGAGATCGAGCGTGTTCAGGTACGCACTTCCCAACGAGACGGCCCGCACTCCCATCGAGTAGCGCCCACCGCGCTGCTGCACGAGGTCGAACTCGATCATCGGCCCTACTAGACGTAGCACGGTGCTCTTGCTGGAACCGAGCTGCTCGGCAAGCTCGGAGAGCGAGAGCCCACCCTGACTCTCCGCAACAGGCCCGCTCAGTGCATCCAAGATCATCAAGGCACGACGCAACGAAGAGGAGTTGTTCCGAGGCGGCTGCGACATCACTCGTCTTTCTGCATTGCAGAACGTCGGACTGTTATGCACAACGTAAGTCGTTCGACGAGATCCGTCAAGGAAACGCGTGCCGAGGGAGAGCTGCGCCAAACGCGCGGAGATCCCACCCGCCGGGCACCGCGTGTGGCTCAGCCAGACCCCTCGCTTTCCTGAGACGATCACGTCTCGTGAGCTGCGGGAAGAAGGTGCTGGGGTCGCCGGTTGTCGAAACATGAAGAAGATCGGCTTCCTGTCCTTCGGCCACTGGAACCCCTCGCCGCACTCGCAGGCGCGGACGGCCTCCGACGTGCTGCTGCAGTCAATCGACCTCGCGGTAGCGGCCGAGGAGGTCGGCGCGGACGGCGCCTACTTTCGTGTGCACCACTTCGCTCGGCAGCTCGCCTCGCCGTTCCCGCTCCTTGCGGCGGCGGGCGCGAGGACGAGTCGTATCGAGCTCGGCACCGGCGTGATCGACATGCGTTACGAGAACCCGCTCTACATGGCCGAGGACGCCGGCGCAGCTGACCTGATCGCCGGCGGAAGGCTGCAGCTCGGTATCAGCCGGGGGTCACCGGAGCAGGTGATCGAGGGGTACAAGTACTTCGGTTACGACCCGGGCGAGGGCAACGACCACGCCGACATGGCGCGCGAGCACGCCCGGGTGTTCCTCGAGGTGATCGACGGACACCGGTTCGCCGAGCCGAACCCGCGGCCGATGTTCCCCAACCCGCCCGGCTTGCTGGGTATCGAGCCGCAGTCGCCCGGCCTTCGGGACCGGATCTGGTGGGGCGCCGGCACACGCAAGACCGCCGTCTGGACGGGACAGCAGGGCATGAACCTGATGAGCTCGACGCTGCTCACCGAGGACACCGGTGTGCCATTCCACCAGCTCCAGGCCGAGCAGATCCACATGTTCCGGAGCGCATGGAAGGAAGCCGGCCACGAGCGCGAGCCGCGGGTGTCTGTTAGCCGCAGCATCTTCCCGATCGTCAACAGCACCGACCGCGCGTACTTCGGCGCGGAGTCGCGCAGTGAGGACCAGGTCGGGTTCATCGACGGCGGCACGGCCCGATTCGGCAAGACGTACGCCGGGGAGCTCGACCAACTCGTCAAGGATCTCGCGGGGGACGAGGCCATAGCCGCCGCGGACACACTGCTGCTGACGATCCCGAACCAGCTCGGCGTCGACTACAACGCGCACCTGCTGGACAGCATCGTCAGGTACGTCGCGCCGGAGCTGGGCTGGCGCT
>Ga0308176_10000927_pt1 | contig 18385 bp, 15 predicted proteins | sample PhyCR2_3_FD_203890 | JGI IMG/M metagenome (GOLD analysis project Ga0308176, IMG submission 203890) | Soil microbial communities from UC Gill Tract Community Farm, Albany, California, United States - DLSLS.C.R2 | ecosystem: Environmental > Terrestrial > Soil > Agricultural land | place: USA...
TGGCGAACCGCCGGGCCAAATCGAACCGGAGGGACTCGGTATCGGTCGAGCGGCTGGCGCCCAGCCTAAGGCCGATTCCCACGTCCCACCCGGAGCGGGTGGGCTGACCTGAGTACCAGGCGCCCCCGTGGTCCACGAACCCCGCCAGGCCCAATCCGAGCTGGCCCAGAAAATCGTCGACGACGGTGTACCGATATTCGGCGGTGGCGAAGTAGGATCGGTCCCCGGTGAAAGCATGACTCCGGAAGGCCCGGGGACCGAAGCCGAGCCCCAGGTCGAACTCGGTGCCGGGCGCGGGATCCTTGAGCCAGCCGCCCTCGAGGTGGACAATGCCGACCTGATGCGGCCCCGGCTGCAGCACCGCGGTGCCGGCCAGCTGCACGGTCCCGCTGTCCAGCCCCGCGGCATCGTACACCCCGCTGAGCAATGCCTCGAGATAACCGAACCCGCCTGGTACGCGCGCACCCGCTCGGGCCGCAAGGTTGGGCCCGATCCCGTCGCGATCGTATCCGAACGCCTTGGGCGCGGCCAGCAGGCCCACCCGGACCGTGAGGCCGAGATCGACGTCTTCCTCGCGGGCAAAGCCCGACACCCCGCGCGCCACCAGGAAGTTCGCCCGGCTCCAGACCAGGTAGGGCCCGGCCGCGCCGGTGACGGTTTTCCCGAACGGGGCCGTCGAAGCCTCCGGCCGAAAGTCCTCGCGGCGCACCTGGGCCTCGAGCCCCCACCGGAGATAGCCCGCCATCGAGGCGCTGGACGCCAGCGCCGCCGACGCGCGGGCCAGCGAGTAGCGATGGGTCAGTGTATCAGCGGCGACGTTGGACCCGTTGAAGAACTGGAGCACGCGCTCGTCGCGATCATCGCCCTCCACCCGGAAGCCGAACCGTGAGGTGAGGGAATAGAACGGCTGCTCCGCGGCAAACTGGGTGATCCGGCCATCGGAGCGGTTTTCGTACAGCGCCGCGACCCCCACCGTCCCCGCAATGAGCCGAGGGCGGCGAAGGCCGAGCGTCACGCTGGTTCGGTCGGGAGTCTTGCGGTAGCGCACGGCGGCGGACGAGGCAGTCCCCAGCAGATTGTCTTCGACCAGGCCGATGGTGTACTCCACCTGGCCACCGGTGCTGCGGAACCGCCAGTCGGCCTTGGTGCTCCAGCCGTCCTTGGTCAGCACTCGGGCGACCAGGCCCGAGTCGGTCCGCACCGTGTCGATGCGCACCCGGCGGAACACCCCGAGCGCGCGGAGATTCCGCTCCGATTCGGCCACCCGCGCCGAGTCGTAGGGCTGGCCGGCCTGGAACAGGAGCTCGCGCCGGATGGTCGCCGCGCGAGTCTGGATATGGAGCGCGTTGGCGATCCTGGCGATCCAGCCCCGTTCGTCGGGATCGAAGATGTCGCGGCGATCGAGCTCGACCGCGCGAATGGTATCGCGCGGCGGCAACGTATCCGCCTCGGCGGAGTCCGGCACCTGGGCCGCGAGGCGAAAGGGAAGGAGCAGCATCACCAGCGGCAGGAGATGCCGGGGAATCGAGCGGGTTCCGGTCACGGGGGTGGAAAGATACCACCCAGCGTCACCACCCGAGCACGGCCACGCTCTCCAGCACCCGATCGGGGCGCACCGACGCGCTCCTGAGCACGTCTTCCCTGAACTTGCCCGTCCGCACCAGCCATCCCTGGAGCCCGGCGCGCTGGGCCCCCTCCACATCGGACCACAGGTCGTCCCCCACCATGGCGATCGAGCGGTCGAGCGCCAGGTTCAAGCCGCTCACCGCGGCGGCGAAGAAGGCCCGACTCGGCTTCCCCGCGATTTCCGCCTGCGTGCCGGCGGCATACTCCAGCGCGGCGACGAACGGACCGGCATCGAGGGCCAGGCGCTCGCCCTGGCGGAAATAGCGATCCCGGGAGAGCGCCACCAGCGTGGCGCCCGCCATCAGGTGGTCGAACGCCTCCTGCAGCAGGGCGTAGGTCCACCGCTCGCCCAGGTCGCCCAGCACCACCGCCTCGGCGGGGCCGGCTGGGCGGTCGGAGGTGCCGCCCACGAGCGTGAGGCCGCCCAGGTCCTCCAGCGCGGCGGAGGGAACGAAGGGGGCCACCCGCGAGAAACCTCTGGCCCGGAGCAGCGTCGCTCCTGCCACCGTCGCGGTGACGATCTCCTCCGCGCCGACGATCAAGCCGTAGCCTGCCAGGCGGTCGACCAGCATGCGGCGGGAGCGGCTGGTAGTGTTGGTCACCAGGCGGAAGGGCACCTGGCCGCGCCGCAGGCGGCCCACCGCGTCGGCGGCGCCGGGGATCGCCGCGTCGCCGGAGTAGAGCGTGCCATCGAGGTCGAGCAGGTAGGCGGCGGGCGCGGAGAGTGGCATAGTTGTCGCAGCAGGTCCGGCACGATTATCGTGCACTCTGGTTCATTGAAGGAAGGCCATGCCGCTCGTCAGCCTGCTCGTGCACGGTGCCCTGCTGGGCCGCCTCCTCGCTCCCGCCTACCCGTTTGCCGTCGGGGAGCGCCTTCAGTACGAAGCCAAGCTCGGAATGCTCCCCATCGGCACGGCCGTGATCGCGGTCAACCCGATGACCCGCGAAAGTGGCCGGGAAGCCTTCGTGTTCGCGGCCACCGGCGAGGGCCGCCCCCTGGGTATCCGGGTCGGCGCCGAGCTCACGTCCTACGTCGGCGCGCGGGGGTTCAACTCGCTGCGCTTCCATCGCCGCGTGTTCCAGGGCAGCAACGTGGACGAGTCGCAGTTCCAGATCGTCCCGGACTCGAGCCGCTACCGCGAGGTGGGGTTACCGGGCGACTGGGTGGCCCCGCGGAACCCGCTGGACGAGCTAGCGTTCCTCTACTATCTCCGCACCGCGCCGCTCAAGGTCGGTCAGACCTACAGCATCCCGCGCTACTTCAAGACCGGCTACAACCCGATCCAGGTGCGCGTGTCCAGTCGAGACACCGAGACCCTCCCGGACGGGCGCTCCGCACCGGTGCTCAATCTCGAGATCTCGTCACGCAGCCTTCGGATGGCCGTGACCCTCACCGACGACGCCCGCCGCCTGCCGGTCCGGATGGAGCTGCCGCTGCCGTTCGGGCGGGTGACCTTGGAGCTCACGCAGGCGAGCTGACGGGATGGGCGGTCGGTGGGCCCCGGCACGCCGGTCGGCCCGGCACTCCCGATCGTTCGACCGTCTATGGCTAGTACAGGCCCAGGTAGGCGTCGATCTCCCACTTGCTCACCTGCAGGTTGTACTGCAGCACCTCGTTCCGCTTGGCCTCGAGAAACCGTTCGGTCAAGTGCTCGCCCAGCGCCGCCTTGATCACACTGTCCTTCTCGAACTGCTCCAGCGCCTCGTGCAGGTCCCGTGGCAGCTCGTCGATCCGGTACTTCCGCCGGTCCCGGAAGCTCATGCGGAAGATGTTCCGGTTCACCGCCTCGCGGGCCACGAGCTTCCGCTCCACACCGTCGAGCCCGGCCGCAAGCTGGACGGTGAGCGCGAGGTACGGGTTGCAGGCCGGGTCCGGCATCCGGAGCTCGCACCGCGTTCCCAGGCCGCGCCGATCGGGGATCCGGACCAGCGGCGAGCGGTTGCGGGTGGACCAGGCCACGTTGGTGGGCGCCTCGTAGTTCGGTACCAGGCGCTTGTAGCTGTTGATGAGCGGGTTGGTGATGGCGCAGAACCCGCGCGCGTGCTGCAGCAGCCCTTCGATGTAGCTCAGGGCGACCTTGGACAGCTGGTGCTCGCCCTTGGGATCGTAGAATGCGTTGTCCTTCCCCCGGAACAGCGACTGGTGCGTATGCATCCCGCTGCCGTTGATGCCCTGAATCGGCTTGGGCATGAACGACGCGAGGTACCCGTACCGGTTGGCGACGTTCCGGACGATGAACTTGAAGGTGGTGAGATTGTCGGCGGTCACCAGCGCGTCGGCATACCGGAAATCGATCTCGTGCTGGCCGGCGGCCACCTCGTGGTGGGCGGCCTCCACCTCGAAGCCCATCTCCACCAGTTGCTCCACGATCACGCGCCGGATCTCTTCGCCTTTGTCGAGCGGTCCCAGGTCGAAGTAGGACCCGGAGTCGTGAGTCGTCGTGGTCGAGGAGCCGTCGGGCGCCCGCTCGAACAGGAAGAACTCGGCTTCGCAGCCCGCCATCATCGTGTACCCCATCTTTCGGGCCCGCTCGAGCTGGCGCTTGAGCGTGGTCCGGGGGCACCCGGCAAAAGGCTGCTCGTCCGGGGTGTAGATGTCGCACAGAAGGCGCGCCACCCTTCCGCCTTCGTCCTCGTAGGGCAGGATCCGGAAGGTGCCCAGGTCGGGCTTGAGCAGCATGTCCGACTCCTCGATCCGCACGAACCCCTCGATCGAGGATCCATCGAACATGATCTCGCCGTCGAGCGCCTTGGCGAACTGGCTGCGGGGCACCTCCACATTCTTGTTGACGCCCATGATGTCGGTGAACTGCAGCCGGATGAAGTCCACGGCGAAGCGGTGGGATACGTCGAGCAGGTCCTGCTTGCCGGCCCCGGAGAGGTCGGTGGGGAAGTTGTCCAGACTGGGCCGCTCGGCGGAGCCGCTCGAGCGCTGCCGGGGGTGCGGCATGACGCATCTCCGTGTGGGAACGGGTGAAAGAAACCGCGGGCGCGGCGTTGGGGTAAGGCCTCTCGAACCGAAGCCGCTCGGGCAGGCGCATCCTTTCCCCCGTTCCCGCAGTGCGTTACGCTTCTGGCCCCATGACCGCCACCGCCACCACTTGCCCTGCCTGCGGAGGCCCCGCCTCGGGCAACTTCTGCAGTGCCTGCGGCGCCAGTCTGGTGCCTCGGACCTGCGCCGGGTGCCGGGCGGATCTGTCGCCCCTGGCGAGGTTCTGTCATCGCTGCGGCCGGCCGGTGGGGGCGGCGCCTGGCGGCCCTTCGCTGCCGGCACGGGAACGCACCGCCTGGCTCGTGGCCGCCGGGCTCTGCGTGGTGCTCCTGTCGCTCATCGTGTTCAAGGTGATCCGCGAGGCGGGGCCGGCGGCCGCCCCCGAGATGGCCAACGCCGGGGCCCAGAGCGCGAGCGAGGACGTGTCCGGCACCGGCCCGGGCGGCGCGTCGGGCGGAGGCCCGTCCGCCGGCACGCCGCCCGACATCAGCCAGATGTCACCGCGGGAGCGGTTCGATCGGCTGTTCAACCGGGTCATGCAGGCGGCCGAGCGGGGTGACACCGCCCAGGTGGTTCGGTTCACCCCCATGGCCCTCGGCGCCTACGGACAACTGGACTCGATCGACGCGGACGCCCGCTATCACGCCGCGGTGCTCCGGATGCAGGTCGGCGACATGGCCGGTGCGCTCGCGCTGGCCGACACCATCCTCGCCCGTGACCCGGGCCACCTGTTCGGTTACATCATTCGGGGCACGGTGGCCGGCCTGCGGAACGACACGCCCCGCCGTCAGCAGGCCGAGCGCGACTTCCGCGCGCACTTCGCGGCCGAGAGCGCCGCCGGGCGCCAGGAATATCAGGAACACCAGCCGGTGATCGATGAGTTCAAGCAGAGCGCCGAATCCTTGGGACCGAAACCGTAAGGGCTCCGCCCCGGTTCGCCGACACTTCGACCACCGTCGTCCGCCTTCCGAGATCTCCATGTCACGCACCATTCGCGTTGCCCACAGCCCCGACTCCGACGACGCGTTCATGTTCTACGCGCTCGCCGAAGGGAAGATCGACACCGGCGAGCTCCGCTACGTTCACGAGCTCTCCGACATCGAGACGCTGAACCAGCGTGCCCGCCGCGCGGACCTCGAGGTCACAGCGGTGTCGATCCACGCCTACGCGTATCTCTGGCGGGACTACGCGCTGCTCGCCTCGGGATCGTCCATGGGCGACGGCTACGGGCCGCGGCTGGTGTCCACCCGCCGCCGGCCCGCCGATCCGCGCTCGGCGCTTCGGGGGCTCCGGGTCGGCGTGCCGGGCACGCTGACTACGGCCTACCTTGCGCTCAAGCTGTATCAACCCGACGTGGTGGGCGTGGTGCTGCCGTTCGACCGCATCGAGGACGCCGTCCACGACGGGTCCGTCGATGTGGGGCTCCTGATCCACGAAGGCCAGCTTACCTACGCCGACACCGGCCTCCACCTGTGGGCCGATCTGGGCGCCTGGTGGATGGAGGAGACCACGCTGCCGCTTCCCCTGGGCGGGAACGCGGTTCGCCGCGACCTGGGGCGGGCGGTGATCGACCAGATCGCGCGCGACCTCCGGGCCAGCATCGTCTACGGCCTCGAGCACCGGGAGCCGGCACTGGCTCACGCCAAGCAGTTCAACCGCGGGATCGGCGACGAGCGGACCGACACCTTCGTGGGGATGTACGTCAACCAGTGGACCGTGGACTACGGCCCCCGAGGGCGGCAGGCGGTCCAGACACTGCTCGATCGCGGCCATGCGGCCGGCGTGATTCCCGAGCGGGTCGAGGTCGAATTCGTGGGCTGAGCCGGGAAGGCGCCGGGGCACCGCTTCTCTTGCCCCGGCTCTCTGCGCTCTCTACCTTCTCTCCACCCCCGCACCCGCGCCAGCCGGCCGCCCCAGGCGGCGTCCGCACCCGAGAAGGAGTCCGCGTGTCGCTGAGCGGAGTCCCCATGACCCTCCTCGTCGTCGACGACGAGGAGGCGATTCGGAATGCCATGCGGAAGTACCTGACCCAGCAGGGCTACGAGGTGGCGGTCGCCGCGACCGGTGAAGAGGCCCTGGACGTGCTCCGGCGCCGGAAGATCACGGGCATCCTGCTGGACGTGAACCTCCCCGGGACCAACGGAATCGACCTGGTTCCACGGATCATGGAGCTGGAGCCCTCGGTGGCGCTGCTCATGCTCACCGCCGTCAATGACGCCACATCAGCCGCCCTCTGCATGCAGCGCGGCGCCCTCGACTACCTGCTCAAGCCGATCGACCTCGCGCACTTAGGGCGCGCCATTTCGCGCGCCCTGGAGCGGCGCCACACGCTGCTGGAGGGCGAGCAGATCAACCAGTGGCTCAAGGAGGAGGTCGCGCTGCGGGTGGCCGAGCGCCGGCTGGAGCAGGCCACCCAGGAGCGGATCTCGGTCGCGACGCTCGAGGCCCTGGTGAACGCGCTCGAAGCCAAGGATCCCTACCTCCGGGGCCACTCCGCGCGGGTGGCCGATCTTTCGGCCGGCGTGGCGGCCCACCAGCAGCACGCCGACGAGGAGATCGAAGCGAACCGCACCGCGGGCCGGCTCCACGACATCGGCAAGATCGGCATCCGCGAGGAGATCCTCAACAAGCAGGGGCCGCTGAGCGACGAGGAGTACGAGCACGTGAAGCAGCACGTGCTGGTGGGCTGCCAGATTCTCGCGCCGCTGGTCCACCTGGGCAACATCATCAATCTGGTCCGGAGCCACCACGAGCGGTGGGACGGCTTCGGCTACCCCGACCGGCTGACCGGGGAGGCCATACCCCTGGGCGCCCGGATCATCGGGGCGGTCGAGATCTACGACGCCCTCACCACGGCCCGGCCCTACCAGGAGAAGATGGCCCCCGAGGACGCCATCGAGCGGCTGCGCGAGCTGGTCGGCACGGCTATCGACCCCGCCATCCACGAGGCGCTCGAGGCGGTCGTCTCGCGGCGCCAGGCACTCGTGTTCCTGGACGACCCGCAACGGTGACGTGAGCCCTCTCACCCTCGTCCTGATCGTCGCGGGCGGGATGCTCGGGACAGGGCTGCTCGCGGTGCTCGCCTGGTTGGTCTCCACCACTTACCTGAACCTCGTCGAGCGGCGGCTGGCCCGCCGCAAGGGTCTGTACCGCGACCTGGTGGCCGAGCTCGCGGCCCGCGAGCGCGCGCTGCTCGAGCCCGAGATCCGCCGGCTGGCCACTCTGCTGGACCTCGAGGCCCTCGAGGCCGTGCTGGAGGAGCAGGCGCGAGGCACCGCCGAGCGGCCCGCCTGGCTGCTCGACGTGTACGACCGCCTGGGCCTGGTGGATCGCTACGTCATGAAGCTGCGGCTGGCGCGCCCGTGGCGCGAGCGCGCTTTTGCGGCCGAGCTGCTGGGCCGGGTAGGCAACGCCAAAGCGGTGCCGGCGCTGCTCGAGACGGTGCGGGCTACCCGGACCGAGGACGCCGATGTTCGAGAGATCGCGCTTCGCGCCCTCGCCCGCATCGGCGACCCGCGTGCGGTCGGGCCGCTGATCGAGGCGCTCAAGACGGCGGACACCTGGCTCGCTCCCCGGATCGCCGACATCCTCAGCCGCCACGGGCCGCCGGCCGTCGAGCCGCTGCTCGCCTTGCTCGACCAGCCGGGCCGGCACCCGGCGCGCGCCTGGGCGGCCAACGTGCTCGGCGAGGTCAAGGCCGAGCCGGCCTTCCCGGCCCTGGTCCGCGCGCTCGACGACCCGGACGACGAGCTCCGGGCCAAGTCCGCCACCGCGCTCGGCCGCCTTGGCGACCAGCGCGCGATGAGCTACCTCCTCGATCACCTGCTCACCGATCCGGCTCCCTTCGTGCGCACCCGCATCGCCGCAGCACTGGGCCGTTTCGACCAGCCCGAGGTGATCGACCGGCTGGTACGGGCCCTGGGCGACCAGGCCTGGTGGGTCCGCATGCGGAGCGTGGAAGCGCTCGAGCAGATCGGCGGCCGAGCAGAGGGTCCGCTGCTGGTGGCACTGGACGACTCGGATCCCGAGATCCGGGCGCGGGCCGCGGTCGGGCTCGAGCGCCTGGGCGTGCCGGCCGCGCTGGTCGAGCTGATCCAGCGCGGCGAGCGGGTGACCGAGGCCATGAGCACGCTGGTCAAGTTCGCGAGCGCCGGCGCGCGCGAGCTGCTGGCCGACCTCCTGCGCCACCCCAACGCCGAGGTGCGCGGAGCCGTGCTGAGCGCGGCCCGGCGCGCGAACCGGCGGGACCTGGCCCCCGAGCTGCTCCAGGCGGCCCGCGCCGATCAAGACCCCATGCTCCGCGCGGCGGCCTTCAGCACCCTGGATGCGCTCGAGATTCGAGACGGTGTGCGGGTGGCGCTCGACGGCCTCGCGGACTCCAATCCCCGGGTCCGGGAGGCGGCCATCCGCCTGCTCGGCCGATTGGGTGGGGTCAACGTCGTGGCTCGACTGCGGGAATGCACCGAGGACGCCGTGCCCGGCGTTCGGGCGGCCGCGGCGCGCGCTCTTGGGGCCCGGCAGGGCCCCGCCGCGGCGGCCGACCTGGTCCGCCTGCTCGGCGATCCCGACCCCGAGGTGTGCGACACCGCTCTCGTCGCGCTCGGCCGCCTGGGCGATCGCACGACGCTGCCGGCGCTGGTCGCCGCGTTCGCCGAGCCTGGGCCGGCTCCTCGCCAGCTGATCCTGTGGACGGTCGGGGGCATCGACGCGGGAACGCTGGCCCGGTTGGCGGACACCCTGGTGGAGGGTCGGGACACGCCCGGAAAGCTGGCGGCGGTTCGAGCCCTGGCGCGCCGCCGAGCGCCCGAGACCGCGGCCGTGCTGGAGCGGCTCTCGAGTGATACCGAGCCGGCCGTGCGGGCTGCGAGTCTCAAGGCGCTGAGCCGGGCCGGAAGCGACGGCGCCCGCGCTGCCGCCGCCACCGGCTTGACCGATCCCTACGAACTGGTGCGAGCCGCCGCCATCGACGCCGCGAGCCGGCTCCGGCAGCACGAGCTGGGCGATCGCCTCCTCGCCATGCTGCGGCACGATCCTTCCGCCGGCGTACGCGAGCGCGCGGCGCTGGCCGTCGGGCTGCTACGATTTCGCGGCGCCGAGGCCGCGCTCCGCGCGGTGGCCAACCGCGCGGAGCCGCCCGCGGTGCGGGCCGCGGCTTTGCTGGCGTCCGGAGCGTTCGAGCAGGAGAGCCTGGTGGCATTGATAGGGAGGATGCGGGACGAGGTCGCCGTGCGCGAGCACCTGCGCGAGCGCCTGGAGGACGACCCCTGGTATCGCCTGCTCCGCTGCCGGCTCTCGGCCGGGCCGAGATTCGAGCTGCGCACACTCACCGGCCCGGCCGACGCGGGCGTGCCACGGGTTCTGGAGGAGGGCGCTCGCGGCATGCTGGAAGCGGGGGAGCGGATCCGGCTGGTCGGCGGGTTGCGCGCCTTTCAGGGCGAGCAGAGCCGGAGCGCCCTGCTGCAGATGATCCGCGGCGACCCGAGCCCGGAAGTGCGCACGGCGGCCCTGACGGCGGTGGCCGGATTGCTCGAGGCCGACGAGCTCGTCGCCGTCGGGAGCCGCGGCTTGACCGATCCCAGCCTGCTGGTCCGTCGGGCGGCGGTCGGCCTGTTTGCGCGGGTGCCGCCCGAGCGCGCGTTCCCTGCCCTGCTCCGGACCCTCCGCGCCGACGACGACCCGGCGCTTCTCGCCAGCGTGGCCGAGCTGGCGGAGGCGGCGTTTCCCGCCTTCGTCGACTATGCGGTGGGACCGGCGACCGACGGCGAGCAGGCCTTGCTCATCGTGCGGGTGGCCCGGCTGGTCCACCACCCCGAGCTGACACGCCTGCTTCCAGCGCTGGCGCGGAGCGGCTCGCCCGAAATTCGCCGGGCCATCGCCGAGCTGTTCCGTCACCGCCCCGGTGCCGCCGATGGCGTGCTGCTCGAGGGACTGGTGTCCGACCCGGTAGTTGGCGTCCGCACCGAGGCCGCGGGCGCCGCCGCCGCGGCGGGACGCTGGGACCTGCTCGAGCAGGCGGCCGGCGATCCGGATGCCGACGTGCGGCGGGAGGCGGCGCTCGCGCTGGGCGGCGCCTCGGGGTCGGACCCGGTCGCCCGCGAGACACTCGATCGCCTGGGCGACGATCGCGAGATGGGCGTGCGCGCGGCGGCCTACGTGGGCCGCCTGCTCCAGGGGCGCCCGGTGCCGTTTCCGCCGGGTATCGATCAGGCCGCCGCGGCCGGAGCGCTGAGGCGGGCCGCCCAGCTCCCCACTCTGCGTGACATCGCCCGCACGGCCCCGGTCGAGGACCGGCGGTTGGCCGCCGCGTTGGCACTCGCGCTGGTGCACGACGACGTGGCGCTCCAGGTCGCGCGAACCGATCCTGCCCCCGCGGTGCGCCACCGGGTGAGCGGCGCCCTCGACCTCGCCGCCGAGGCGAGGGCGGGCGAATGAGAGCGGCCGCGATCCAGGTGCTGGTCATCGTCGCGCTGGTGGCGCAGCCGGTGTTCCTGTTCTACTTCCTGCTCTACAATACGTACACCCTGTGGCTGGTCGTCCTGTCCGCGCGGCAGGTGCGCCGTCGGGTGGCCAGTCACTTCGTAGAGGATCTCGATTTCATCGACGACGGCGACCTGACCAAGCCGCTCACCATGATCGTGCCCGCCTACGACGAGGAAGTGACGATCGTCGACAGCGTCACCAATCTCCTGCAATGCGACTATCCCAGGCACGAGGTCGTGGTGGTGAACGACGGCTCGAGCGACGGCACCCTCGAGCGCCTGCGGCAGGCGTTCCGGCTCCGTCGGGCCGACATCCCGTACCGCGAGGCGATCGCCACCGCGCGGGTGCGCGGCATGTATCAGGCGACCATCCCGCTGCCCCCCTCGGTGACCCGGCTGATTGTGATCGACAAGGAGAACGGCGGCAAGGCCGACGCGCTCAACGCCGGCATCAACGCCTCCGCCACCCCGTACTTCGTCTCCCTCGACGCCGACTCCATCCTGGACCAGCACGCGCTCAAGGAGCTGATGCGGGTGGTCCAGGAGGACCCGCGCGTAGTGGCTGTGGGGGGACAGGTCGCGATCGCGAACGGCTGCAGCATCAACAACAGCCGCGTGGTCCGGGTCGGCCTGCCCGCTCGGCCGCTCGCCCGGTTCCAGATGGTGGAATACCTCCGCTCGTTCACCACCGGCCGGACCGCGCTCGATCGCCTGGACACGATCCTGATTCTGAGCGGCGTCTTCGCGGTGTTCGAGAAGGAGGCGGTGATCCGCGCCGGCGGCTATCTGACCCCCTTCATTCGTCACCGGCTGACCGAGGAATACGTGGGCCGGGGCATGGGCACGGTGTGCGAGGACATGGAGATCGTGGTCCGCCTCCATCGGTATGTACGGGACAAGCTGCAGGGTCGCCGGATCGCGTTTCTTCCCCATCCGGTGGCATGGACGGAGGTGCCCGAGACGCTCGACTCCCTCCGCAAGCAACGGGGCCGCTGGTATCGCGGCCTGCGCGAGTCCCTGCGCTACCATCGGGCCATGCTGTGGCGTCGCCAGTACGGCCGTATCGGGTGGTTCGCGCTGCCGGCGTTCTGGATCTTCGAATATCTGGGCCCGCTGGTGGAGCTCGGTGGCTACGCCCTGGTACTGTTGCTCTTCATCATGGAGAAGGTGTTGCACTACCCGCTCATCAGCTATCCCTTCCTGTGGGCCTTCCTGCTCGCCTCGCTGGGCTACGGCATGGCGGTCAACCTGTTCGCGGTGCTGGTCGGGGCGTGGCGTTTCCGCTTCGGCCTGGCCGACCGCCTCCAGCGCGGGCTGCTGCCGTTTGGACGCCGGCGTGACGTGCTGATCCTGCTGCTGTATGCCTTGATGGAGAACCTCGGCTATCGCCAGCTCACCCTGTACTGGCGGCTGCGCGGCCTGTTGGATGCGTGGCGGGGCAAGACCGGATGGGAAAAGTTCGCGCGGGTGGGCTTCCGCGAAGGCGTGGTGCCGGCGCATGGCTGAGACCGCGAGCCCCCGGGTCCTCATCGTGGACGACGACCACACCATCGCCCGGCTGGTGGTGCACGTAGTCCGCTCGCTCGGCTTCGGCCAAGCCACCCACGTGACCACCGGGCGCGAAGGACTCGAGGCCATGGACGAGGCCGACATCGTGCTGCTGGATCATCAGCTGCCCGATGCCAACGGTCTGGATATCCTGGAGACCGTTCGGGCTCGGCCCAACCCGCCCGCGGTCATCGTCATCACCGCGCACGGCAACGAGTCACTCGCCGCGGCGGCGCTCCGCCTCGGTGCGGATGATTACCTCGCCAAGGACCAGTCGCTGCTCGAGATGCTGCCCCAGGTGCTGGAGCGGGTCCGCCGGAACCGCGAGCTCCGCAAGGCACTTGCGGCCGCGGAACAGGACCTGGTCCGGGCCGAGCGCCTGGCTGCCGCCGGCGAGCTCACGGTCACCCTGCACCACACCATCAACAATCCACTGATGTCCGCCTCAGCCGACCTGGAGCTGCTGCTCGCCGATCCCGACATGCCCGTGGCGCAGCGCGAGCAGACCCTTCGCGACATCCAGACCGCGCTGTGCCGCATTCGCGACCTGGTCCGCCAGGTAGGCGACCTGCGCGATGTGCGGACCAAGGCCTACCTCCCAGGGATCCAGATGGTGGATCTCGAGGCGGCCAGCCAGCCGCCATCGGCTGCCCCGGTGGTTCCCCGCGGAGGAGCCCTGGTGCTGGTGGCCGAGGAGGACCTGGCCCGCGTGGTGGATCTGCTGCTTCGCCACGCGGGGTTCATGGTGGAGCGGTGCGGTTCGGTGGATGATCTGCGCCAGGCCACCGGGCGCCTGGGCGTGGCCCTCGTGGTGGTGCTGGGCGGCACCGATGCGGCCGGCGCTCACCCCTTGGGCGGATTCGACCCGCCCGACACTCGGCCCTGGCGCCTGGTGGCCCTGGTGGCGGGTGACGGGACGGCCGCGCGTGCCGCCGGGGCCGACCGGGTCATCGAGCTGCCGTTCGATCCCGGCAGTTTTACCGCCGAGTTGATCGCGATGGTGTCCGGGAGCTCGTAGCCGACGCTACGGCTGGTGGGCTGGTACTTCGCCGAGGTACCCCATCTCCTGCAGGCGGGCAATGCGTTGGCGGATGGGCGGGTGGGACGCCAGCGCGTCCGCCACGAAGCCCTCGCGTGCCGCCAGCAGGCCGGGCGCCGGATCCACGATGCAGAGGTGGGCGGCTCCCTGGGTGATCGCCCGGGTCGGAGCGCTCGCGGCCTCGAGCTTTTCCAGCGCGGAGGCCAGGGCCATCGGGTTGCGGGTGAACTGCGACCCGGTGGCGTCGGCGAGATACTCGCGCTTCCGGCTCACGGCCATCGCCAGAATGCGGGAGACAATCGGCGCCACGATCAAGGTCAGCAGCCAGAATACCACCAGCACGATCGCGAGCGGGTTTCCCCCTTTGCCCCGATCGCGCCCGCCGCCGCTCAACCGAACCCCGCGCGACCCACGCAGCATCCGCCCCATGCCATCAGACATGAGGGCGATCGCACCGACCATTCCGGCCAGCAGCGTCATGAGCCGCACGTCGAGGTTCTGGACGTGGGCCATCTCATGCGCGATGACGCCCTGCAGCTCGTCCCGGTTGAGCGTGCGCAGCAGCCCCTGCGTCACCGCGATGCTGGCGGTTTGCTGGTCCCGGCCGGTGGCGAAGGCGTTGGGATCATCGTCGGGAATGATGTACACCCTGGGTTTGGGCAGCCCCGACGCGATGGCCATCTCCTCCACCACGTTGACCAGCTGCTGCTCCTCGGGCGTGGCGGGCTCGGTCACCTCGCGCGCGCCGGTGGACCACAGCACCTGCCGCGAGCCGAACCGCCACGAGTACCAGCAGATGCCACCCGCCATCAGGGTAGTGATGATGCCGATGACCGGCACCACGTGATGGTACTCGCCGGGCGGCGCGTCGGCGGTGAGCAGGCCGAACGCCAGGTCGCCGCCGAAGCCGACCCACGCGAAGAAGACGATGAAGCCGATGACGAGCCAGGTGGAACGGCGGCGGTTGGATTCCTGCTGGGCGAAGAGGTTCGCCGCCTCTGTCACGGCGTGGGTTTGGTCGTCGAGAGATCCACCGTCGGGACAGCCCGCTCGGTGTCGTCGGTGATCTGCCACAGCTCGGCGGGCGCGGCCTTGGCCAGGCCGGCCACGAGCATGGTCGGGAAGGTGGCCTGCCGGGTGTTGTACTCGGTGGCGACGTCGTTGTAGAGCTGCCGGGCGAACCCGATCTTGTTCTCCGTGCTGGTGAGCTCTTCCTGGAGCTGCGCCACGTTACCGGTCGCCTTGAGATCGGGATAGGCCTCGGTCAGCGCGAACAGCCGACCCAGCGCCTGCGTGAGCTCGCCCTCCGCCTTGGCCGTCGCCGCAACCCCCGTCGCATTCACCGCCTTGTTGCGCGCCGTGATGACCGCCTCGAGCGTGTTGCGCTCGAAGTCCATCGCCCCCTTCACCGTGTTGACCAGGTTGGGAATCAGATCGTGGCGCCGCTTGAGCTGCACGTCGATCTGCTTCCAGCCGTTGGCCACCCTGTTCTTGAGCGCGATCAGGCTGTTGTACGCACCGATCATCCACAGGACCACGAGAACGACGATCCCGAGAAGGACGAGCATGGCGAGCATGGCGGATCCTTGCGCGGAGGGAGGTTAGGGCGCCAGCAGCCCGGCGAGCGCCTGTCGGACGGCATCGGCGATGGCGCCGACATCACCATTGAGACGGATAACCGGGTGCTGCTCGTCCACCAGGACTTCGATGCCGGGCGCCACAGCGATGCGGCGGCACACGCTGTCCGTGCCGCCTGCCGACTCTACCGGGGCCAGCCAGCCCAGCACGGCGCGACCCACCCGGCCGCGGCCCGTCCCCGGCGCCTGCAGCAGCGCCAGGCGTTCGGGCCGGGGAAGTGCCGCGCCCAGCACACCGGCCACCCGTCGCTCGATGAGGTCGCCGGTCAGGCCCGCGAACTCCCTGGCCATGGTCTCGAGGGTGGCGCCCTCCATCTGGCGCAGCTTGATGGCCAGCACTTGGAGCAGGTGGCGATAGGAGTACACCGCCGCGGTGCCTCGGCCCTCGGGCGGGCTCACCAATCCACGGGAGACATAGAACCGGATGGTTCGCTCGCTGGGCCGGGCCCGCGCCGCCGCGTTTACCGGCACGACACCCGACGCGTCGAGGATGCCACCCGCGAGCGCGGCCAGGTCCCGGAGTCCCCAGGGCGCCAGCGTACGGTATTCACGCAGCGTCGCCAGGGGATCGGCCGGAGCAGACACCACGCCGGCCGTCATGCGGGCCCGTTACTCGCCCGGCCCTCGCGGGGCGGGCCTTCCAGGGCGGCGAGCACCACGTTGCGCAGGAGCTCGAGGGTGAACGGCTTGAGCAGCAGAGGGCGGCGACGGAGGTCGGCCGGCCAGTCGTCCTGCTCGGCGAAGGTATCGCCGGTCATGAGCACGATCCGGTCTGCCAGGCGGGGCCAACGCCGGGTGAGCGCAAGGTAGAACGTGGCGCCGGACATCTGCGGCATGTGCAGGTCGAGCAGGATCAGATCTACGTCGGTTTCGTCCAGGAGCTGGTAGGCCAGGTGAGCGTCAGCGGCGGACACCACGTCGCAGCCCATTCCCTTGAGCGCGCGCTCCAGTGTTCGCCGGAGGGGCGCCTCATCGTCCACGATCAGGATGCGCGGGCTCACGAGGCCACGGCTCGGTGCGCCGGACTGAAATAGCGGCTGGTGACCATGGCGAGGGCGTCGTCGATCGACAGCGAGACCCTGAGCTCCCCCGCGGTAAGGCCGAACGCCGCCCGGAGGTGCATCTGGAGTGTCTTGGTCTTGCTGTACCCCAGCTTGAGCGCGACGTCCTCCACGGTATAGCCCGGGTCGAGCAGCAGGCGGTGGGCGTACAGCAGCCGGGTCAGCACCATCACTACCCGGGGTGAGGGCAGTCCCACCTTGGTGAACCAGCGCTCACAGGTGCGCCGGGTCAGCCGGGCCCGGTCGGCCAGGGCCGTCACGGTGGGCCCGTCGCCCGGGGCGTGCAGCATGGCCTCGAGCGCGGTCTGTATCTCCGACGGCAGCTCCCGCAGGATAGGCTCCATCCCCTGGATTACCTGTTGAGACGCGCTCTGCTCCAGCTCGGCCAGCAAGGCGTTCCGGAGCGGTCCCGGTGCGTCCTCGAACCGGTGGACCACCACCCGCCGAATCCCCGCCGACCCCAGCTCCAGCAGCACCCCGGCCGTGGCCGGGGTCAACTCAGTGTACACCAGCAGCGGCAGCGAGGGAAAGAATTGACGGAGCCGGCCGATCCCATGGGTTCGGGGCGTCGCGCCGCCCAGTAGTGGGTCCACAACGGCCATTTCCACCGGCTTGGCCCGGATGGCCTCGACGGCCTCGGGCCAGGTGCCCACGGCCTCCCACACGAACCGATCAGGGTCGAGGGACCGGAGACGGAAAAGACGCTCGGCGGGCACGGCGGCGAGGAGAAGATGTCGCAAAACGGCCCCTATTTGTCGCAAAAAAGGCCTAAACCGACAGGGGAGCGCTCGATAGACTGACCTTACCCCCGCACCGTACCGTCAGATGAAAGGGTTTCCCATGTCGCGTATTACGACCAAATGGCTCGTGCTCGCGTCACTCACCATCGCCGGCCTGACCTCCGCCGCCTGCACCCGCAGCGATGCCACCGGCCCATCGGATCAGCCGAAGCCTTCGTTCGAAGGACAGGGCTCCTACAACTAGGTAGCCTGGAGGGCAAAGTCGCGAAGCCCGATCGCCACCTCCTGGATAGCCGGCGGCTGCGCCTCGGCTTCCACCAGGGTTCGATCGGGTTCGCGGGTTTCGCATCCCGCCAGGTTGGCGATGGTGTGCTCGAACCGGAAGTACCACGCGTTGAGACGATAGTTCTCCGAGTGCGCCTGCCCCGCAACGAGCAGATCGCGCGCGCGGGCGATCTGCCCGAACCGAGCCAGCCCCACGCCGGCCTTGTAGTAGAAGTCCGCCAGCATGCTCGGCGGCATCCGCGGACGCGCGGTCTCGCCCTCGGCGCGCCGCCGCTCGAACGCCATGCGGTTACCGCTCGCTGATTCGATGTCCATCAGCTCCAGCACCGCGTTGAGCCGCACCCCGAAGCTGCTCTTCGATCGCAGCACGATGTCGAACGCCGTGCGCGCCGCTTCGATGGCCCCTACGCCCAGCAGCGCCACGCCCAGATCGCCCAGGGCGCGGGTGCGCTGCAGCAGATCGTCGCTCAACAGGAACGCCTGGTAGATTGCCTGAATGGCCTCCACCTGCCGGCCTTCATTCATGAGGACCACGCCAAGGTCGGCGTAGGCCATGGCCTCGACTTCGCGGAGGCCGGCCCGCGCGGCGGCACCGGCGACCTCTTCCGCGATCTGCCGGGCCAGCGGATGGTTGCCCTGTCCACGCATCACCCCGCTGCGGCCCAGCCGGGCCCGCAGCGTCAGCACCATGTCGCCGGCGGTCGCCGCCGCGGTTTCCGCGCCCGAATAACAGGCGGTGGCGGTGGGCCACCGTGCCAGCAGGCGGTTGAGCCGCCCGGCAAACAGCGCCGACGCGGCAAAGTCGCCGGCCGGCAGGTCCCCGCCGTGGGTGCGAACCGCCAGCTCCAGGATTTCGAGCGCCTCCTCGAGCCGGCCCTCATGCTCGAGAAAGTAGGCATACGCCATCAGGCTCAGCCGGAGGCTGGCGAGCGACTGCGATCCGACCGGGATGGCGTCCGTGATGCCGTGCAGGTGAGC
>Ga0308176_10000930_pt1 | contig 18374 bp, 15 predicted proteins | sample PhyCR2_3_FD_203890 | JGI IMG/M metagenome (GOLD analysis project Ga0308176, IMG submission 203890) | Soil microbial communities from UC Gill Tract Community Farm, Albany, California, United States - DLSLS.C.R2 | ecosystem: Environmental > Terrestrial > Soil > Agricultural land | place: USA...
CCGAGCAGGTCCAGCGTCTCCTCGACCCGGCGGCGCATCGTCTCCGGAGGCAGCCCCAGCTGCTCCATGCCGTAGGCGAGCTCCTCCTCGACGGTGTCGGTGACGAAGCCCGCGGCCGGGTCCTGGCCGACGTAGCCGACGGCGTGGGCACGCTCGCGCGGCGGGCGGCCCACCACACTGTCCCCGTCCAGCAGCACGTCACCGTCGAGCCGGCCGCCACTGAAGCGGGGCACCAGCCCGGTGACGACACCCAGCAGGGTCGACTTGCCGACGCCGGTGGGGCCCGAGACCAGGACCAGCTCCCCCTCCTCGATGGTCAGGTCGACCCCGTCGAGGACGGGTGCGCCGTCGTAGGCGAAGCGGATCCCGCGCAGCTCGATCATGCCACCACCTGCTCCGGCAGCGGCCGCACCACGGCGTACGGCGTGGGTGGCGGTGGCGCGCAGAGTCCGCCCGCGACGGCGACCAGGACACCGAGGAGCGAGACCGCACTGACCTGGGGGAAAGTCGAGAGGTCGGGGAAGGCCAGCGGCAACTGGTGGCGGGCGACCCACCAGCCGAGGACTCCGGTGAGGATCCCGGAGCCCGCGACCGCCAGCTCGGGACGGCGCCAGGAGTCCGGGCGGTAGCGGGAGCGCTCGACCCGCCGTCCGGCGCTCAGCAGACCCACCACGGCCGCGGCTGCGCCCAGCGCCAGCATCGGCAGGGCGAGGTAGCGCGGCGCGGTGCGGTCGAGCACGGCGTAGACCCCGACGCAGATGCCGCCCAGCCCGGTGAGCATCAGCGCCCCGGTCAGCCGCCGGCGAGCGGGAGTGAGGCCGGCGGAGCGGCCGTAGCCGCGCGCGTCCATCCCGGCCGCCAGGGCCAGCGACCGCTCGAGCGCGTCCTCGAGGACCGGCACCAGGAACCGGCGCAGCCCGGCCACCCGGCCGGTCTCGCCGGCGCGGAGCGACTGGGCCGCCCGGACCCGGCGGGCGCTGTCCGCGAACTGGGGCAGCACGGTCACCGCGACGACCAGCGCGGTGCCGATCTCGTAGAGCGCCGGCGGGACCGACCGCAGGAGCCGCTTGGGGTTCGCCAGCGAGTTCGCCGCTCCGACGCACACCACGAGCGCGCCGAGCCGCAGCCCGTCGTACAGGCCGGCGAGCAGCGACTCGCGCGTGATCGGCCCGAGCAGCGTGACCCCGGCGACCCAGTGCGGGAGCGGCACCGCGGGGAGGTCGAGGACCACGGTGCCGGCGTACCCGCCGCCGAAGAGCAGCCGGAAGACGACCCGCACGACCACGATCACCACGGCCATCGCGACGTAGAGCCGGAAGGACCGCGCCCACGGCTGGTCGGACCGCCGGGCGACCACCACGACCGTCGCCGCCGCCACGAGCAGCAGCAGGACGAACGGGTTGGTGGTCAGCGAGGCCGCCGTGGCCATGCCGATGGCCCACACCCACCAAGCCACGGGGTGCAGGTCACGCGGGAGGCGGGACGTCACGGCCCGGATGCTCCTCGTCGACGGCGTACGACAGCGGTGGCCGCCGCCGCGGCCAGCAGCAGGCCGATGACGGCGGGACCGACCCAGGTGGGCAGGCCGCCCCCGGCACTCGGGGGGTCCGACGTGGTCGAGCTGACAGGGCTTGCGGAGGCGCTGGCGCTGGCCGTCGCCGAGGCTGTGTCGCTCGGATCAGCCTCGTGGTGGCGCCCCGTGGGCTTGCCACCGGCGTGCCCGCCCCGGTGCCCGGCAGGCCCGTGGCCGTCCCGGCCGTGCGCGGCCGGGGTGCCGGAGCCACCCGCGGAGGGTGAGGCCGACGACGTGGGCGAGGCCTGGGCGCCGGTCGACACGGAGCCCGATGCCGAGCCCGGGGTCGACCCTCCGGAGGGGGTCGATCCCCCGCTCGGGGAGGCGTGCTGGCTCGGCTGCGGCGTCGGGGAGGACGAGGACGGGTGGGGCGTCGGCGCTGCGCCGGGCGGCGACTTGGTGGAGCTGCCGTTCCACGACAGGGCGACGTAGCCGCCCTCGGGGACGGTCAGCGAGTCGACCCCCTCGCTGGCGTAGGACCAGGAGCCCGACTTCCCGTCGGACCACCACAGGCCCCAGTAGGCGTCGGACGGCGGGGTGTTGACGCACGCCTCCTGGTCCTGGGAGGGCAGGCCGTCGACGCGACAGACGAAGCCCGGCTGACTCTGCACGCGGGTCAGGCGGAAGCCCGACTCGGTGAGCTGGCGGGAGGCGACCTTGCCGGCTCCGGAGGCGTCGCAGACCTCCTGCAGGCCGCCGCCGAGCTCGTGGTAGTCGACCACGACGGTGACCCCGCCGGCGTCCGGGCAGGCGGAGGCCGTCGCCGGGCCGGCGGGCAGGACCAGCCCCGCCGCCCCCAGCAGGGTGACGGCGAGGCCGGTCGCGACACGACGGAGCATCAGCCGCTGCAGGCCGAGGTGTGCAGGTAGCGCAGCGCGGGCGAGGCCTGGGCGGTCGCCCGGCGCCACTGGTCACGCTGGGCCTTGCCGATGCCGTCGGTCTTCGCTGCCTTGTAGGCGGCGCGGTCGTAGGCGATGGCGCCCTTCTCCCCCGCGAACGGCGTGCCGGCGACCGTTCCGGACACCTGCAGGTCACGCACCCAGGAGGCCGCCTTCGCGGCCGCGCCGCAGACACCGTTGATGCCGAGGGCCCAGCCCGCCAGCCCCGTGCTGTTGGAGTTGCTGGCCTCGGTCGCCGTGCCGCCACCGAAGCTGCCGTTGGTCTTCTGGTTGCGCTTGAGCCAGCGCACCGCACCGGTGATCGCGGTCTTCACGGCGGACGTCTTGTGCGGGACCGCCTCGAGGTTCAGGACCGCCAGGGCCGTCACGTCTGTGTCGGGGGCGCTGGTGCTGCCCGGGTCCCCCGCGTCGCAGGACTGGTCGGCGGCCGTCGGATCGGCGAAGGTGAGCCGGAAGTAGCCCGCGGAGCACTGCTGGGCCAGCAGGAACCGCACCGCGTCGGGGGCCTCCGACGCCCCGGCCACCGAGAGCCCGCGGGCCGCGAACGCCTGGCCGATGGTGTTGGCGTAGTCCGTGGCGGACCTGTCCTGGAGGCGGCCGACCGTGGGGGCGGTGTCGCTGACGCGGGCGCGCAGCCTGCCGACCAGGTTCACCCCACCGAAGTGGCGCGGGTCGGCGCCGGTGGTCTGGGCGACCACGACGGCCTTGGCGGTGGACCCCGAGTAGATGTCGTCGCTGCCGTAGTCGACGCCGGTGGTCCAGCTGTCGACGTGCTGGGCGAGCGCCTTGCGGATGTCACGCACGCCGGCGGACTGGCCCCCCAGGGCGGAGAGCGCGAGCGCGGTGTCGGCGGTCAGCCCGTAGTCGTCGAACTTGTACTGGTTGTTGTGCACCAGCCCGTCGGTGAGCTGGTGGCTCAGCCAGGTGCCGCTGTCGGCTGCGGGGGCGGCGTACGCCGTCCCGGCCACCGCGGTGGAGATCAGGGCGCCCGCGGCCAGGGTGGCGGCGGCACGGCGCACAATGACTCTGCGCAGGTTGATCATGGGGTGGTTCCTTCCCGCTGCACGGCGAGCGGGATCCCGGGCCCGGTGCCCGGCGACGCCACCCGCTGCTTTCCTCGACAGCGTGTGATCAGGACGCGTCGCACCAGGTGCTCCGGCTCGCTGCTCCGATCCGTCGTGACGACGGGCGAGGCGGCCTACGGTTGCGGGTCAGCGCCGGATTTCGACCGGCTTTCCCCAGTGCGGGCGTGGTGGGTGATGGCGGCAGCCTACCGTCTCGGCGCGCCGGGCGGCGCCGGTGCCCGCTCAGCAGGAGCCGGCCGATGCGCTGCCGCTCGCGGCGTCCGCCGGCAGCCACTGCAGCACGGGCAGCGCCTGGGCGGTCGCACGCCGGAACTGGTCGGTGGTCTTCACAGTGATGCCCTGCTTCCCGGCCGCCTTCGCGCCGGCGTCATCGTAGGCGATCGCCCCCACGTCGGCCGCCCGCACGTGGCCGCAGCTCGTGAGCTGGTGGGCGTGGACCCAGCCGGCGGCCTTCTCCGCCGCCGAGGTCTCTCCCGCCTGGGCCAGGACGGTCCCGACCAGGCCCGTGCTGTTGCTGTTGGGCGTCGTCGACCCGCTGCCGCCCCCGAACGAACCGTCCGCGGCCTGCTGCTTCTCCAGCCAGGCCGTCGCGGAGTCCACGGCGTCGGCGGCCCGGGACGAGTCGTCCTGGCTGAGCGCCTGGACCGCGAACGCCGTGGCGTCGAGGTCGGGCTTGCTGGCGTGGTCCCCGTCGCAGGTCTGGTCCGCAGCACCGGTGTCCTTGGTGAAGTCCAGCCGGAACCAGCCGCCCTGGCACTGCTGGGCGAGGAGGAAGCCCGTGGTGGCGGCCGCCCGGTCGCTCCCCGCGGCGTCGAGCGCCCGCACGGCGTACGCCTGGCCGACGACGTTGGCGTAGTCGGTCGCGCTCTTCTCGTGGGGGTCCAGGGCGTCCTGGATCCGGCCCGCGGCCGGCCCGTGGTCGACGACGGTGCCCTCGAGCTGGGCGACCAGGTCCTTGCCGCCGTACGTCGTGGGGTCCTCCCCGACGGCCTGGGCCAGCACGACCGCCTTGGCGGTGCTGCCCGCGGAGGTGACGGTGCCGTACCCCGGAGACGTGTAGTCCTTGATGTGGCGGGCGAGCTGGTCGCTGACTGCCTGCACGGTCTGGGGCTGCTGGTCGACCGCGTGCAGCGCCAGCGCGACGTCCGCACCGAGGCCGTAGTCGTCGATGCCGTACTGGTCGTTGTGGACCACGCCGTTTGTCACCTGGTCCGACAACCAGGTGGCGCCGGCGGACAGCGGGGCATCGGCGTACTGCGTCGGGGTGGTGGGGCTCTGGGACGACCCGGACGAGTCGGTGCCGGACGACCCGCACGCGGAGGCCGCGAGGGTCAGGGCACCGAGTGCCAGGGCGAGACGGGTGCGGGTTGCGGGCTGCTGCGACATCGTCGTACTTCCTCTCCGCTGCACGGCGGGAGGGCCCGGGTCCGGGACCGCGGGTGCCAGCCGCTGCTTTCCTCGACAGCGTGTGATCGCATCGCCTCGCACCGGGCGGTCCGGCTCGCAGTCCCGGGCACCTCGTCGGGTCACGACGCGGGTGCGGGACGGCCTACGGTTGCGGGTCAGCGCCGGACTTCGACCGGCTTTCCCCAGTGCGGGCGTGGTGAATGGGTGGCCCCAACCTACCAACGGCCGCGGTCTCCCCGGGGTGCGGTCCATCCGCACCCCGGACAGCCGGATCCCTCAGGCGAGCTTCTCGAGGATCAGCTCGCGGACCCGGCCGGCGTCGGCCTGGCCGCGCATCTCCTTCATGACCGCACCGATCAGGGCGCCGGCGGCGGCGACCTTCCCGTCGCGGATCTTGGCGGCGACGTCGGGGTTGGCCGCGATGGCGTTGTCGACGGCCGTGCCGAGGGCGCCGTCGTCGGAGACGATCGCGAGCCCGCGGGCGGCCACGATCTCGTCGGGGGTTCCCTCACCGGCCAGCAGGCCGTCGAAGACCTGGCGGGCCAGCTTGTCGTTGAGCTTGCCCTCGTCGACCAGCGCCTGGACCCGGGCCACGTCGAGGGGGGTGACGGCGAGCGCGGTCAGCTCGACGCCGGCCTCGTTGGCGCGGCGCGCCATGTCGGAGAGCCACCACTTGCGGGCGGCCTGCGGCGCCGCCCCGGCGGCGATGGTGTCCTCGACCAGTCCGAGGGCTCCGGCGCCCACCGTGTCGCGCATCTCCAGGTCGGAGAATCCCCACGCGGCCTGCAGGCGGGCGCGCTTCTGGGTGGGGTTCTCGGGCAGCGTGCCGCGAAGCTCGTCGACCCACTCGCGCGAGGGCGCCACCGGCACCAGGTCGGGCTCGGGGAAGTAGCGGTAGTCCTCGGCGTCCGACTTCTCGCGACCACTGGTGGTGATCCCGGTGTCCTCGTGCCAGTGCCGGGTCTCCTGCAGGATCGACCGGCCCTCGTCGAGGACCGCCGCGTGCCGCGACATCTCGTAGCGCACCGCACGCTCGACCGAGCGCAGCGAGTTGACGTTCTTGGTCTCCGTGCGGGTGCCGAGGGTGCCGCTGCCCTTCGGGGAGAGCGAGAGGTTCACGTCGGCCCGGATGGAGCCCTGGTCCATGCGCGCGTCGGAGACGCCGAGGGCGACGATGAGGTCGCGCAGCTGGGCGACGTAGGCCTTGGCGATCGCGGGTGCCCTCTCCCCCGCCCCGACGATCGGCCTGGTGACGATCTCGATCAGGGGGATGCCGGCCCGGTTGTAGTCGACCAGCGAGTAGTCCGCGCCGTGGATGCGGCCGGTGGCGCCGCCGACGTGCAGCGACTTGCCGGTGTCCTCCTCCATGTGGGCGCGCTCGATCTCGACCCTGAACGTCTCGCCGTCCACCTCGACGTCCATGAAGCCGTTGAAGGCGATCGGCTCGTCGTACTGCGAGGTCTGGAAGTTCTTCGGCATGTCCGGGTAGAAGTAGTTCTTCCGGGCGAACCGGCACCACTCCGCGATCTCGCAGTTGAGTGCGAGGCCGATCCGGATCGCCGACTCCACGGCCGTGCGGTTGACCACCGGCATCGCGCCGGGCAGGCCCAGGCAGGTCGGGCAGACCTGGGTGTTGGGCTCGGCGCCGAACTCCGTCGGGCAGCCGCAGAACATCTTCGAGGCGGTGTTGAGCTCGACGTGGACCTCGAGGCCCAGTGCCGGGTCGAACTTCTCCAGCACCTCGTCGAACGGGACCAGGACGTCGGCGCTCATCGGGCCGCTCCTTCCAGGGCAGGGGCCTTGTCGAGCAGCGGGCCACCCCACTGCTCCAGCAGCGCCGCCTCGAGGGCCGCGCCGACGCGGTAGAGCCGGTCGTCGGCCAGGGCCGGGGCGAGGATCTGGACGCCGGCGGGCAGGCCGTCCTCGTCGGCCAGTCCGCTGGGCACCGAGATGCCCGGGACGCCGGCCAGGTTGGCGGGGATCGTCGCGAGGTCGTTGAGGTACATCGCCATCGGGTCGTCGAGCTTCTCACCGAGCCGGAACGCCGTGGTCGGGGCGGTCGGCGAGACCAGCACGTCGGCCTGCTCGAAGGCCGCCGCGAAGTCCCGGCTGATCAGCGTGCGGACCTTCTGCGCCTGCCCGTAGTAGGCGTCGTAGTAGCCGCTGGACAGCGCGTAGGTGCCGAGGATGATGCGGCGCTTGACCTCGTCGCCGAAGCCGGCGTCCCGGGTGGCACGCATGACCTCCTCGGCGCTGGGGTTCTCGACGCCCTCGGGCAGCACCCGCAGGCCGTAGCGCATCGCGTCGAACTTGGCGAGGTTGCTGGACGCCTCGGCCGGCAGGATCAGGTAGTACGCCGCGAGCGCGTGCACGAAGCTCGGGCAGGAGACCTCGACGACCTCGGCGCCGGCCTTGACCATCAGGTCGACCGACTCTCGGAAGCGCGCGAGCACGCCAGGCTGGTAGCCCTCGCCCCCGAGCTCGGTCACGACGCCGACGCGGACGCCGCTCAGGTCGCCGCTGGCACCGCGGCGGGCCGCGTCGACCAGCGACGGCAGCGGCTGGTCGATGCTGGTGGAGTCGAGCGGGTCGTGGCCGCCGATCACCTCGTGCAGGAGCGCCGAGTCGAGGACGGTCCGGGTCACCGGCCCGGCCTGGTCGAGGGAGTTGGCCAGCGCGACCAGCCCGTAGCGCGACACCCCGCCATAGGTCGGCTTCACGCCGACGGTGCCGGTGACCGCGCCGGGCTGGCGGATCGAGCCGCCGGTGTCGGTGCCGATGGCCAGCGGCGCCTCGAAGGCCGCGACTGCCGCGGCCGAGCCGCCGCCGGAGCCACCGGGGATCCGGTCGAGGTCCCAGGGGTTGCGGGTCGGGCCGTACGCCGAGTGCTCGGTGGAGGAGCCCATCGCGAACTCGTCCATGTTGGTCTTCCCGAGGATCGGCAGGCCGGCCTGCCGCAGCCGCGCGACCACGGTGGCGTCGTACGGCGGGATCCAGCCCTCGAGGATCTTCGAGCCGCAGGTCGTGGGCAGGCCCTGGGTGGCCAGGACGTCCTTGACCGCGATCGGCACGCCGTCGAGGGCGGACGCGGGGGTGCCGGCGGCCCGGCGCTCGTCGGCGGCGGCCGCCTGGGCCAGCGCCCCCTCGGCGTCGACGTGCAGGAACGCGTGCACTCCCTCGGCCCCGGACCCGGCAGGGCCGTCGACCTCGGCGATCCGGTCGAGGTGGGCGCGGGTGATCTCGACGGAGGTGGTCTCCCCCGCCGCGAGCGCGTCGGCGAGCTCGGCGGCCGTACGCCGCGTCAGGCCGCTCACTGCTCGTCCCCGAGGATGCGCGGGACCGCGAACCGCTGCTGCTCCTGCGCCGGGGCTCCGGACAGCGCCTGCTCGGCGGTCAGGCACGGACGCACGACGTCCTCGCGGAAGACGTTGGTCATCGGCAGGGCGTGGGAGGTCGGGGGCACGTCGTCGCTCGCGACCCCGCTGATCGAGGCGACCGACTCCAGGATCACCGACAGCTGCGGTGCGAGGTGGTCGAGCTCGGCGTCGTCGAGGTCGATCCGGGCGAGGTTCGCCAGGTGCGCGACCTCCTCACGGGTGATCTCGACACGGTCGCTGGGCGACGTGCTCGATCCAGGGGTGTCTGCAGGCATGGGCTCAATCCTAGGAGAGCCGGTCCGGAGCGCCTGCCTCAGGGCGTCGGCGCGTGGACGTCCTCGGCCTGCGGCGGCGGGGTGTGCGACGACGCACCGCTCGACGGATCCGACGACCGCGTCGACCCGCCCGCCGGGTCGGGACAACGTGCGGGCCTGCTGGCCCCCGGCGGCCCGCAGGGTGGGTTCTTCTGGTGCCCCTTGGCCTGCGTCGGCAGCGGGTGGTGCGGCGGCTCCGCCGACTGCGTGGGGGGCGGCGACGACGGCTCCGGCGGCGCTGCCGTGGGCCCAGAGGGAGGCGTCGACCCGTTGCCCGACCCGCCGCCCGACCCGCCGCCTGACCCGCCGCCTGACCCGCTGCCCGATCCGCCGCCTGACCCGCCGCCCGTACTCCCGCCGCCTCCCGACCCCGGAGACGCGCCGGACCCGCTGCCCGAGCCGCTCGGCGTCTGCGTCCCCGGTCCGGGACTCGCCGGGCCGGCGCCCGGACCGTCGGTGGCCGCGGGTTGCGTGGTGCCGAGCGCGTCAGGGACCGCCCCTGCCGGGGTGGCTGTGACCCCCAGGCTGCTCAGCGTCGTCGGGCGCACCACCGGGCTCGGGGTGCCGGTCGACGACGACCGGGCGACGACGACCCGGCCCGGCCGTACCGAATGGATCACGACCGGCTCGCGCACCACCAGCCGGCCGGGAGAGGCCTCACGAGCGTGGTGGGACGGGGCACCCTGCGCGAACGACGCCTGGACTGGTGGCCCCGAGGGCGGCACCCCGTCCAGGCTCCCGAGCATCGAGGCCATCACCGCGAAACCGCCGACGACCACGGAGGCCCCGGCCACGGCGACGAGGGCGGCCTGGCCTCGCGGGGTGCGCCACCCCCACGGGTGCCGCGCCTCGCCGCGATGACGGTTCGACTCGTTTCCGCTCACTGCCCGGGATCGTAAGCATGCTTCTCACCCTTCCCGGGGGACGGCGGCACGCAGTTCCGCCAGATCAGGTACGCCGGGTCCGGCGGGGTGGGTGCGTCGTCGGGTCAGTGGTGGCCGCCGCCACCGTGGTCACTCGGCTTCCGGTGCGAGGTCGACCACGGCGGCTTCCCGTGGTGCTTCGGCCGCGTGCCCGGGCTCGGAGGCGCCGAAGGAGCCGCGGTCGTCGTCGGGGCGCTCGTCGGCCCACTCGATGTCCGGGCCGACGGCGACGGGGCGGGGGTGGCGGTGTCCGCAGCGGCGGTGGGAGCGGTGGCGGAGGGAACGGGCAGCGGCGCAGGCGTGGGCGAGTCCCCGCCCCGGGTCGACCCCTGCACCGGGTGGCCACCGTCGGCCCGCTGGTCCCGGGAGTCCCCGCCGGGCGTGGTGGTCAGGGCGGCGACCACGACCAGGGCAACCAGCACGAGGCCACCCACGACGGCAGCCACCGCGCCGCGGCCGACCGAGGCCGAGAGCCAGGCACCCGCAGGTGCTCTGCGGCGGCGGTGGCGCCGGTCGGGGGTCGGGTTGCGAGGAGACATCCGCTCAGGGCTTGTCGCTGGAGTGGCCCTGTGCCTGGGTGGGCAGGGTGTGCGATGGCGTACCGCTCGGGACGGTGGTGGGCCACGGCCACGTGGTGACCGTCGTCGAGGGCGTCGGGGAGGACGTGGCGCCGGCGGTCGCCGATGCGGTCGAGCCGGCCTTCGCGCTGGCCCTCGCCGTGGCTGTCGGCGTCGCCGTCTGCGCCGCCTTGGTCAACCGGGTCTCCTGCGGGACTCCCTGAGCGGAGAGCCGCACCGAGACCGAGGGCACGCCCGCACTCCCGGTCTCGGAGGGGGTGGGTTCGGCCGGACCGGGGGTGGACGGGCCGCCCTCGCTGCCGGCCTTCGCGGTCGCCGACGGGCTCGTGGAGCCGATCCGGACCGACGGCGCGCCACCCGTGCTGGTGCCCGACCCGGTCACGCTCGAGGAGCTGCTCACGGCCGGGGACGACGACGGCTCGGCATCGTGCCCGCCGACGAAGGCGGCGGCGACCGCGACCCCGACGACCACCGAGGCCCCGCCCACAGCGCTCAGCGCGGCGCCGCGGGCGGTGCTGGGGACCCACCTCCCGCTGCGTCGCGGCTCGCCGCGATGGCGGTGCTGGTCCCGAGTCGAGTCGTGTCCTGTCATCCGAGGCATGCTAGGTGTCCCCCGCGGAAGACCGCCAAATGCCGATCCCCCGGGACGCGGGCTCGCGTGCGAACTTCACCCCTAGGGGTGGAACTTGCCCGAGGGCATCCCCATGACTCTCCGACCGACCCCGGCCCGACCTACACTCCAGACACTGAGCATGCGCTTTCCGGGCTTGTGCGCAACGGCGGGAGCACCGGTTGACCAGCTCGGTCCGCGAGCGGCACGCGCGTCTCCTCGCCGAGTCGCGCACCGCGGAGCCGCGGGCCCGCCTGGCCCAGGCCTCGACCCGGGCGGAGTTCCTGCTCCGGCTCTCGCGCACGGTCTCGGCCATCCAGAACCCCCAGCGCGCCCTCGAGACCCTCGTCTCGGTCCTGCTGGAGGAGATGGTGGACGTCGCCCAGGTGGTCGTCCGCAACGGACCGTGGCAGCTCGTCTCCGGCGCCGTGCAGGACGGCCCGATCCACAGCTCCTCCGCACGGATCGTCGAGGGCACGCCGGCCGACCTCGACAACGCCCTGCGCCGCGGGCTGCGCGACGACGTCGTGCTGCCCAAGGCCGGTGCCGCTAGGCGCCGCGCCCTGGCCGGCTTCCTCCCCGACCCCGACCTCGTGGACGAGGTCGACGCACTCGGCTGCGAACAGCTCGCCACACTCCCCCTGAACGCGCGCGGTCGGTCCTTCGGCGTGCTGGTCATCGGCCGGTCACCCGGCTTCGGCTTCGGCGACGCCCAGAACTTCCTCGACGACCTCGCCGCGCGCATCGCCGTCGGCCTCGACGCCACGCTGGTCGTCGCCGAGAGCCGGTACGTCGCGTCCGTGCTGCGCCGTTCCCTCGCACCGACCGACCTGCCGCAGGTGCCGGGCCTGACGCTCGCGACCTACTACCGCGTCGCCCACCAGTCCCAGGAGCTCGGCGGTGACTTCCTCGACGTCCACGGACCCGACGACGACCTGATCCTGCTGTGCGGCGACGTGGCCGGCAAGGGCGTCGAGGCGGCGGTGCACGCGAAGCGGATCCGCAACGCGGTTCGCACCGCCGCGCTCGTCGACCGCACGCCGAGCTCGATCCTCGGGCTCACCAACCGGGTGCTGGTCTCGGAGGCCGAGGAGTTCTCCGAGGGCATGGCCACCGGGGTGTGCGCCCGGCTCCGGCCCGAGGGCCGCACGCTGCGGGTGGACCTGGCCAACGCCGGGCACCCGGCCGCGTTGCTGGTCCGCGCCGACGGGACCGTGGAGGAGGTGGTCGCGGACGGGGTGGCGCTCGCGCTGCTCGACAACACCACCTACGACGACGTCGAGCTCACCCTGCACCCGCGCGACACGCTCCTGGTCCACACCGACGGGGTGACCGAGGCCCGCGGTGTCGACGACCTCTTCGGGGACCACCGGCTCCGCGACTGCCTGCGCGGGCTGGGCGGGCTGCCGCCCTCGGCGCTCATCGAGTCGATCGCGGTCGCCGTCTCCGAGCACCTCGGCGAGCGCGCCCACGACGACATCGCCATCTTCGCAGCGCAGTTCAGTCCGGACCCTTCGTGACGTCCTCGTCGGCCACGCTGGGCGGCGCCGACATCGATGCCTACTGGACCGCCGTGTCCGACGCCGACGAGCACGCGGCCCATGCCGCGGCCGACACGGCCATGGACCGCGGCGCACCGCTGGAGGAGGTGCTCCACGGCCTCGTCATCGCCTCCCAGCAGCGCGTCGGCGAGCTCTGGGCACGCAACGAGTGGACGGTGGCCCGGGAGCACGCCGCGACCGCGATCAGCGAGTCTGTGGTGCGACGGCTCGGCGAGGCGGTGCCGATGCCCAGCACCGGTCCGCTGCTCACGGTGTCGTGCGTCGAGCGCGAGTGGCACGCCCTCCCCGCCATGGTCGTGGCCCTGACGCTGCGCGCCCGCGGGTGTCGCGTGACCTACCTGGGCGCCAGCGCCTCACGCGACCACCTCGTCAGCGCGATCCTCGACACCGGCCCGCATGCCGTGCTGCTGAGTGCCTCGGTCACCTCGTCGCTGCCGCGGGCCCGCCGTCAGGTGGAGGCGGTGCGCGGCACCGGCACGCCGGTGGTCCTCGGTGGCCGGGCGCTCGACGTACGTGGGCTGCGGGCCCAGCGGCTGGGGGCCACGGCGTACGCGCGCACGCCCGAGGACGCGCTGGCCCTCCTCCCCTCGCTGCCGGTGCACGTCCCTCCGGCCGGTCCCCTGCGGCACGCCGGGGCGGTCGAGGCCCGCAGCATCGAGGCCGAGAGCGACTCGATCAGCCGCGACGTCGTCCTCGAGACCGCTTCGCGGCTCGGCTCGAGGGGTGAGTCGACCTCGAGCGACGACTGGCGGCCGGTGCTGTCGGCGTTCGCCCCCCACGTGGTCGACTGCGTGGCCGGGGCGCTGCTCACCGAGGACCCCACCGTCTACTCCGAGACCCGCGCCTGGCTGACCGGGGTGCTGACCGGGCGGGGGGCCGCTCCGGAGGCGGCGACCGTCCTGGAGGACGCCCTCGCCCAGCGGCTGCACGACCATCCCGTGGCCGTCCGCCTCCTCGGGGGCAGCTGAACATTCTTCCCGTGGCACCCAACCGATCCGGCGCCTCGCCGCATCAGACATGGTGACCGCGAGACGAGGAGCGCCGATGCCCCACCTTTCCGGACGACCACCGTCCGACGAACAGTTCACCGAGCTCGTGCACGCGTCCTGGTCGTCGCTCTACCGCACGGCGTACCTCCTGCTCGGCGACCACGCCGAGGCCGAGGACCTGGTGCAGTCCGCACTGGCCAAGACCTACGCCAGCTGGCACCGGATCCGGGACCTGGACGCCGCGGCCGGTTACGCGCGCACCACCCTGGTCAACACCGCGTCGTCGTGGTTCCGCCGCCGGTCGTGGCGCAACGAGCACCCCACCGAGCTCCTGCCCGAGGGCGGGCTCGACCAGGATCCGACCGACCGGTCGCTGCTGGTGCGGGCACTGGCCCAGCTGCCGCCGCGGCAGCGGGCCGTCGTCGTGCTGCGCTACTACGAGGACCTGAGCGTCGCACAGGCCGCCGCTGCGCTCGGCTGCTCGGAGGGCACCGTGAAGAGCCAGACCTCCGACGCCCTCGCCCGCCTTCGCACCCTTCTCGGGGACGCAGCCGTCCCCGCCATCGAGGGAGTCCGCCATGACTGACCCGCTCACCACCTGGCTCCACGACGAGGCGTCCGCCCTCGACATCCCCGCCCCGCCCACCGAGACCGTCCTCAGTCGCGGCCGTGCGGTCCGCCGGCGGCGGCGCACGACCAGGGCGGTCGCCGGGGCCGTCGCCGCCGTGGTAGTCATCGCCGGCATCGCCGGCCTGGTCTCCTGGCGTCACGACGACCAGGTCGAGCCCGCGCGCCGCCCCGACCGGACGGCGTACGAGCAGCGGGGCGCCTGGGCGGTGGGCGACGAGGTGCACGTCGGCAACCACGTCGCGGTCGTGCGTGGCGCGGAGGACCTGCTGTACACCTCGGCCGGCGCGATCGTCTTCTCGCCGGGGTCCCCCGGCTTCGGGGACGCCCCGGGCACGGATGCACGGGCCACCCTCGTAACGCCGGACGGGGACGTACGCCCCCTCCACTATCCGGGTCTCCGGCAGCTCGAGATCTACCCGCCCGCCACCGACCCGTCGTCGCCGTACATCGCCTACGTCCGGGCCGTCGGCCGGAACATGCTCGAGCCGGTCGTGGTCGACCTCGAGAACGGCGCCGAGCAAGCCGTCGGCGCGCCGTACCGTGCGAAGAGCGGGGGGACGAGCGCCGTGCGGGGTCTCTCCGGCGACATCATGCTGTACACCCGGAACGGGCGCCCCACGCAGGTCAACTGGCGAACCGGAGAGCCTGTGTCGGTGCCCCCCGGCATGTTGTCGATCGGCAGCAGTACCGGCCACGACGCCTACGCCGTGACGAGCCAGGACGACAGCCGGTGGGAGATCCGGTCGCGTACGGACGGTTCGGTGCTCCTGCAGGTGCCCATCCAGGGCGCCGGCGACTACGCGCTGGCCTCGCTCTCGGTCGACGGCCACTGGTTCGCGACCCAGACCGCCGGTGGCTTCCGGGTGTACGACGTGGCGACCGGCCACTCGGTCACTTTCGGGGACGACCGGGACGTGAGCGACTACGGCTGGACGCCCGACGGCCACCTGGTCGGCAAGAGGTACCCCTCACAGTCGTCCGAGGTGGAGGTCTGCGACCCCGCCACGGGCGACTGCGTGGGGACCGGGGTGACATCCAGCCACGTGCTCACGCTCGTGGACGGCGCGATGAACGTCGCCTAGCGCGACGCGGGCGGCCACAAGTCGGGCCGCGCGTCGCACCAACCGATCCTCCTCGGGCGGCATCTTTACCGGTGCCCACTCGAGGAGGATCGATGGGCGAAAATCGTCGGCGACCTCGGGGGCGAACGGCTCAGCGTCGCCTATGGGGCCTTCGACACCGACCCGATGGCCGGCGGCTGAGCGCGGCATAGGCTGCGCCCTCGTGACCGACGACCCCCGCAGCGAAGCCACCCTGACCGGCACCGAGCGTGAGCAGCTCGAGGCGTTCCTCCACGACAACCGGCTCGAGATCGTGGGCCTGCTCGACGGCGTCACCGACGAGCAGGCCCGGCGCCGCCTGGTGCCGTCGCTGACGACCCTGCTGGCGCTGGTCAAGCACGCGACCTTCGTCGAGAAGGTGTGGTTCCACGTCTCCCTGGCCGGCCGCAGCCGGGCGGAGCTGGGCCTCCCCGAGGACGCCGAGGACAGCTGGGTGCTGACCGACGAGGACACCGTCGAGTCGGTGCTCTCCGACTACCGCCGGGCGTGGGCCGAGGCGGACGAGATCGCCGCGGCGTACTCCCTCGACGACCTGGCCACCCACAACCGTCGCGGTCCGCTGACGCTGCGGTGGATCTGTGCCCACATGATCGAGGAGCTGGCCCGCCACGCCGGCCACGGCGACATCCTCAAGGAGCAGATCCTCGCCGCGGACGCCGGTTGAGCGACCTCAGAGCGCGTCCGGGCCGCCGTCGAGCAGCTTCTTGAAGCCGTCCTCGTCGAGCACGGGTACGCCGAGCTGCTCGGCCTTGTCGGCCTTGGAGCCGGCGTTGTCCCCGACCACCACGTAGTCGGTCTTCTTCGACACCGAGCCGGCCGCCTTCCCGCCGCGGGTGAGGATCGCCTCCTTGGCGGAGTCGCGGCTGAAGTCGACGAGCGAGCCCGTGACCACGACCGTGAGCCCCTCGAGTGTCCGCTCCACCGACTCGTCGCGCTCGTCGGCCATCGAGACCCCGGCCCGCTCCCACTTGTCGACGATCGCGCGGTGCCAGTCGACGGCGAACCACTCGATCACCGACTCGGCGATCGTCGGGCCCACGCCCTCGGCGGCGGCGAGCTGCTCCTCGGACGCGGCGCGGATCGCCTCCATCGAGCCGAACTCGGTGGCCAGCGCCCGCGCGGCGGTGGGACCGACGTGGCGGATCGAGAGCGCCACCAGGACCCGCCAGAGCGGGACCTCGCGGGCCGCCCCGAGGTTGTCGAGGAGCCGTCGACCGTTGGCCGAGAGGACCGGGCCGTCGCCCTCGTCCCTCTTCGGCGCGCGGGTGAACAGCGGCGCCTTCAGGAGAGCCGCCTCGTCGAGGTCGAAGACGTCGCCCTCGTCGGTGACCACGCCGGCCTCGAGCAGCGCCACCGCGGCCTCGTAGCCCAGGCCCTCGATGTCGAAGGCACCACGTCCGGCCACGTGGAAGATCCGCTCGCGCACCTGGGCGGGGCACTTCTGGTGGTTGGGGCAGCGCAGGTCCTTGTCGCCCTCCTTCTGCTGCACCAGCGGCGTGCCGCAGGCCGGGCACTCGGTCGGCATCACCCACTCGGCCAGCCCCTCGGGCCGCAGCGGCAGCACCGGCCCGACGATCTCGGGGATCACGTCACCGGCCTTGCGCAGGATCACGGTGTCGCCCGGCCGCACGTCCTTGCGCCTGACCTCGTGGGCGTTGTGCAGGGTCGCCATCTCCACGGTCGAGCCGGCGACCCGCGTCGGCTCCATCCGGCCGAACGGCGTCACCCGGCCGGTGCGGCCGGTATTGACCTCGATGGCCAGCAGCTTGGCGTTAACCTCCTCGGGTGGGTACTTGAACGCGATCGCCCACCGCGGCGCCCGGCTCGTCGAGCCCAGGCGGCGCTGCAGCGAGACGTCGTCGACCTTGACCACCACGCCGTCGATCTCGTACGGAACGAGCGAGTGGCGGTTCTCGCCGGCGTTCTCGACGTAGGCCTCGACGTCCTTGAGGGTCGAGACGACGCGGACCTGGTCGCTGACCGGCAGGCCCCAGGCGGCGAGCGCCTCGTAGGAGTGCGACTGCGCCACCGGCTCGAAGCCGTGCCGTTCACCGAGGCCGTGGCAGACCATCCCGAGCGCCCGGGTCGCGGTGACGCGCGGGTCCTTCTGCCGCAGCGACCCCGCGGCGGAGTTGCGGGGGTTGGCGAACGGCGGCTTGCCGGCATCGACCAAAGACTCGTTGAGCCGCTCGAACGCCTCCACCGGCAAGAAGACCTCACCGCGCACCTCGACCAGCTCGGGCACCGGGAACTCGTCGGTGCCGGCGAGGCGGTCGGGCACCGACTCGATGGTGCGGACGTTGGGGGTCACGTCCTCCCCGGTGGTGCCGTCGCCGCGGGTCAGCGCCCGCACCAGACGACCCTTCTCGTAGAGCAGGTTGATGGCCAGCCCGTCGACCTTGAGCTCGCACAGCAGCGCCGGCTTCTCGATGCCGTCGCGGGCCAGGCGCGCGTACCACCCTTCGAGCTCCTCGTAGGAGAACGCGTTGTCCAGGCTCTCCATCCGCCGCAGGTGGTCGACCGCGGTGAACTCCGTCGAGACCGCGCCTCCGACCTTCTGGGTCGGCGAGTCCGGCGTACGCAGCTCGGGGAACTGCTCCTCGAGCTCCTCGAGCCGGCGCATCCGCCGGTCGAAGTCGGCATCGGAGAGCGTGGGGCTGTCGAGCACGTAGTAGCGCCAGCGCGCCTCCTCGACGTCCTCGACCAGCTGCCGGTGCTCCTCCTTCGCCTCGGCGGGTGCGGGAGTCGGGTCGGGCGCGCTCATGGTGCCTATCTTGCCGGGTGCCGCCGACACTCCCATCCACCTGCCGCGCCGGCACCGGAGAACGCCCGTGCCCCACCGGACCTCCGCGAGCCGCGTCGCGACCGACGCCGTCCTGCGCGACGTGGGGCCCGTCGGCCCTACATGCCCAAGCACGTCGCGGCCTGGAACGCGCTGGCGCTGGAGGCCTTGCTCGCCCAGCTGGCCCGATGTCCCGGGCGCCCGGGAGGACTGTGGTCCAGACCACATCCGGTAAATCGGATGACCGGGAATCCCGCCGACGCCTAGCCTGTTCGATGAAACGAAACGGTTTCGTTTCATCGTTGCCGGCCTCGTCACGTGCAGGCCTCGTCACGCAGGGAGACCCATGACGCCCGCACACGCCTCCGACACCGCGGTCAGCCGACCCCGGGTCGAAGGCGATCGTGAACAGGAGATCCTCGACGCGACCCTCGAGGTGCTCGCCGACGTCGGCTACGACCGGCTCACCATGGACGCCGTCGCCACCCGTGCCAAGGCCTCGAAGGCGACGCTCTACCGGCGCT
>Ga0308176_10000932_pt1 | contig 18367 bp, 17 predicted proteins | sample PhyCR2_3_FD_203890 | JGI IMG/M metagenome (GOLD analysis project Ga0308176, IMG submission 203890) | Soil microbial communities from UC Gill Tract Community Farm, Albany, California, United States - DLSLS.C.R2 | ecosystem: Environmental > Terrestrial > Soil > Agricultural land | place: USA...
CACGATGCAGCGCGCCACGTGGTCGCGGGTGAGCAGCTCCGGGGGGCGGCGGGCGTTCTTGTCCCCCTGGCAGTAGCGCCACCCCTCCTCCTCGTTGTCGGCGGTCTGCTCCTTGTAGTTCGCCGGGATGTCGTCGAACATGAAGCGCCGCCCTTCCTTGTTGCGCAGCACGCCCCCCTCGCCGCGCACCCCCTCGGTCACCAGGATCCCGAGCACGCTGGGCGGCCAGACCATGCCGGTGGGGTGAAACTGGACGAACTCCATGTCGATCAGATCGGCCCCGGCGTCGTAGGCCAGGGCGTGCCCGTCGCCCGTGTACTCCCAACTGTTGCTGGTCACCGAGAAGGCGCGGCCGATCCCTCCTGTCGCGAGCACCACGGCCTTCGCCTCCCAGACCACGCAGCGCCCGCGCTCCCGGTCGTAGCCGAACGCGCCGGCGATCCGGCCGCCGTCCTTGAGCAGGGTGGCGACCGTGTGCTCCATCTGGAAGTCGATCCCCTGGTGGATGCCGTGGTCCTGGAGGGTGCGGATCATCTCCAGGCCGGTGCGGTCGCCCACGTGGGCCAGGCGGGGGTAGCGATGGCCGCCGAAGTTGCGCTGCAGGATGCGGCCGTCCTTCGTGCGATCGAACAGCGCGCCCCAGGTCTCCAGCTCGCGCACCCGGTCCGGCGCCTCCTTGGCGTGGATCTCGGCCATCCTCGGATGATTCAGATACTGGCCGCCCCGCATGGTGTCCGAGAAGTGGACCCGCCAGTTGTCCCGGTCGTCCACATTGGACAGGGCCGCGGCCACGCCCCCCTCAGCCATCACCGTGTGGGCCTTGCCGAGGAGCGACTTCGAAACCACCCCCACCTTGGCGCCGGTGGCCGAGGCCTCGATGGCGGCGCGCAGCCCGGCGCCCCCCGCCCCGATCACCAGCACGTCATATTGGAACCGCGGAAAGTCGGCCACCTAGAAGATCCTCCAGTCGGTCCAGATCCCCATCGAGCAGAGCCGGACGTAGAGATCCGAGAACCCCACGGAGCAGAGGCTCAGCCACGCGAACATCATGTGGCGCCGGTTGAAGCAGCCGACGCAACGGTAGGCCTTGAGCTTCGCGGGGGCGCCCGAGAGCCGGTCCCGGTACCCGCCGATCAGGTGGCGGAGCGAATGACAGCCGAAGGTGTAGCTGGCGAGCAGGGCCACGTTGGCCGCCAGCACCAGGGTCCCCACCCCCATCCCGAACGACGTCCGGCCGCTGGCGTCGGTGAACCAGAAGGCCTTCCACACGTCGTGAGCCAGGAAGACCAGGAAGACCAGGGCGAGATAGAGGAAATAGCGATGGACGTTCTGCAGGATCAGGGGAAAGGACTTCTCCCCGAGATACCGCTTGCGGGGCTCGCCCACCGCGCAGGACGGCGGATCGGCCCAGAACGCCTTGTAGTAGGCGCCGCGGTAGTAGTAGCAGGTGAAGCGGAAGCCGCCCGGGGCCCAGAGGATGAAGAATGCCGCCGACCAGGGGATCAGCCCCGGCCACCATCCCGGCTTGCCGCCGAACCAACTCGTCGCGGGATCGCCGAAGACCTCGGGCGAGTAGAACGGCGAGAGATAGTTGCCGAAGCGGTAGTGCGCCCCCTGGAACGCCGCCCAGGTGGAGTAGACGATGAAGGTGCCGAGCCCCAGGAAGACCACCAGCGGCTGCACCCACCACGCATCCCGCCGCATCGTCTCGCCGAAGGACCGCCGGTTGAGGACATCCAAAGCCATGCTGGAGCACCCCCTTTTGTCGTGGCCGGTATTGAAGCCTAAGACGGGGGTGGTGTCAAACCGGGGGAGCCGGCAAGCTCGGGGACACTGGTCTCTATGCTAAAGTCCTGCCTCTCGACGATGAGAGTACCTATGAGACTGCGAGTCGACAGGGAAAATGATGCGTTGTACTTCCGGTTGGACGAGACAGAGATCGTCGAGTCCGAGGAAGTTCAGCCCGGCGTAATCCTGGACTTCGACAAACACGGCCGGGTTGTCGGGATGGAGATGCTCGGCATCAGTACCCGCACCGAGCCGGAGACACTGCGGGTGCTCCAATTCGAGACGGCATGACAGGGATCCGCGCTTCTCGATGAAGACTGGCACTGCCAGTTTACCTTGAAAATCCACCAACCGTCGGGGGATTTTCAAGGCAAGTCTCGTCTACCGGTTGGCCCCGGTGACTTCCCGTGTCTTCACCATCATCTCCGTGGCCTGCCGCTGGAGCTGAGCCGCTTCGACCTCCAGCGCCTGGCGTTCCGCGGGATCGCCTGTCAGCTTCGCCTTCTCCCGCAGCAACGAGGCCTTGAAAATCATCGCATCCACACCTACCTTGCTGGCCTCGAGCGCCCTGGTCTCGGCCTGGAGACCGATCTCGATGACCGCGGCCCGCCCTTCCGGGCTCAACATCTTGTCATGCGCCACCCGTGCCTGGGCGAAGGCGCCGACGAGGGCAAGCATCTCGTAGGGATCGGGACCCCGATAGCTTCGGGCCACCTCCCAGGCCTCTTCCAACCGGCCTTGGGACAGCAGGAGATAGCAACGCGCGGTCGTGAGCTCGGGCTCCGCCGGCCGCTCCGCGGCCCGGCGGTCCAGGAACGCTGTGGCTTCCGAGTAGAGCTTGGCCCGCAGGTCCTCTGCGAATTCAGGATTCTCCCGGAGGAATCTCTGGAGTTGCGGGCCGAGGTGAGGGGAATCGTCCACCTGGAAATTCACGGTCAGGACGTAGTAGACCTTGACCGGCTTCCCCTCCTTCTCCTTCATGGCCGGCTTGAACTTCCAGGTCTTGACGGCCTCCACGGCCGCCTGGTCGAGCCCCATGGGCAGGCCCTTGAGGGCCCTCGCGTTCACGACGTTACCCTGCTCGTCGATGATCGCCTCCACGATCACGATGCCGGTCACCCGGCTCCTGCGGGCGAGCTCGGTATAGACCGGAGCTGCTCCGGAGATCTTTTGCGGCGGGGAGACACCGAAGCCGACCCGATAGGGTGGGATGGCCGGTGTCGCATCCTGTGCCTGCGCCAGAGCCGCCATGGCTCCAACGCCCAGAGAAAGGAGAAGCGCTGCGACGGCCAGGCGCCAATGAGGAGCGGGGAATCGTGACGTCATCTGGGGCCTCCTGACGAGCCGGATCGCCAGCCGGTAGTGGACGGGGGACGAGAAACAGGCAACGAAATTATATCCCGGTGCTCGATTTTCTCCCTCTTCTCCCGTCAGGACGGGAGGGAGGCCGGGAGAAGAGGGCCGGGGTGATGAGGGACAACCGGCCGAGGACGCCAATGCTGACAAAGTAGAACCAAGTTTATCTTGCCCGGGATTTCAATCGCGGGCCCGGGGACAGCCGAGCGTGGCTGTGGCCTCCCTCAGTTGTGCTACCATGTGCTACATGAGAAGCACGGAGAGGAAGGCTCAGCGAGTCGGCGTTCGTGAGCTCCGCCAGAACCTCAGCCGTTACCTGCGGCTCGTCGCGGAGGGGGAACGTTTCGAGGTGACGGAGCACAATCTCCCCGTCGCCGTCTTGGGGCCGCTGCCCGGCCACAGCTCGCCGCTGGCTCGGTTGATCGCCGAAGGCCGCATCGTGCCGGCTCGTCTCGATCTTACCGAGTTGGGTCCGCCGCCGGAGCAGCCCCGCGAAATGACGATCTCGGAAGCACTCGCCGCGCAGCGCGAGGAACGCTGACCCGATGGGCGGCGAGCTCCTCTATTTGGACTCCTCGGCTCTGGTCAAGCTGGTGCTGCCCGAGGCGGAAAGTGAAGCCTTGCTCGAGAGCCTCTCGGACTGGCCGGTCCGCGTCACCAGCGAGCTCGCCCGCGTCGAGGTGGTGCGCGCCGTCCGCCGCGCCACGGCACAACCTGGGGCCGAGCAGCGTGCAGAGGAGGTCTTGGCGGGTCTCCATCTGCTCAAGGTGGACGAGGACATCTTCAGCGCGGCCGCCCGGCTGGAGCCACGGAGCCTGCGGTCTCTGGACGCCATTCACCTGGCCTCGGCCCTCTCGCTGGGAGCCGATCTGGGGGCGATCGTGGTCTATGACTCCAACATGTCCGCGGCCGCGAAAGGTCACGGGCTTCAGGTTCTGGCGCCTGGCTCTAACGGCAAGCCGTCGTTCCCCTCCGCGGGCTGACAGCTCCCTTCAGGCATCGATCTTGGCGGGACGGGCTCAGGACTCGGCGGGTAGATCACCACGCGGCCGGCCTCTCCGCGCTTGATCTCACGGAGACCTTCAAGGATCTCGGCTCCGATGTCACGGACGCGTTTCTTGGCCATCTTCAAGCCCTTCAGACCGGCCTTACCCATCGACTCTGCTAATCTTGCTCCGTAGGAGGTCAGAGAATGCGCGCAGTCGTACTCTATCCAGGCGAAGACGGTTACTGGGTTGCGGAATGCCCCTCACTCCCCGGCTGCGTCAGCCAAGGCAGCACCAAGCCCGAGGCCCTGAGCAACATCAAAGAGGCCATTGAGGGCTGGCTGGAGACGGCGGAAGCTCACGGGCAGCCGATCCCCGAGGAACGCTTTGACGTCCAGGTCGTCTGCGTGTGAATCGGCTTCCCGTTATCTCCGGCCGTGAATTCGTTCGGGCTATGGCCAAGCTCGGCTTCGCATTGGACCGGCAGAAGGGGAGTCACCTTGTCCTGTTCCGCGCGGACCCACCGACAACCCTCTCGGTCCCCGACCATCACGAGCTCGACCGCGGTACTCTGAGAAGCCTGATAAGACAGGCGGGAATCTCACCTGCAGAGTTCTCCAGGCTGCTGTAGGCATCTGAATCCAAGTGGAGCTTATCCAAGCGGCTGGCACCCTTTCTCTGGCGCCGTTAAGCGTATGAGGGTCCCGATACTCGCTTGTCGACCGACCCCCGCCGTAGACGCCGAACGGTTTCGGGCCTAAGCGAGCGGCCCATGAAGGCCACCGCCGCTCCTCGAAACGATACCGGCCAAAGGCCAATATCGCTTGAAACTGCGCCAGCCGTGCGCTTGAGCGACTTGGGTTCGGCGTCGAACGCTGCCCTTAACTACGACATCATGCCTCCCGCCAATGATCCGGGTTACCCTTGCTCGTGTTCCTCACCCGCGCGACGAGCGGCTTGTGCCCGAGCTTCTTGGCCTCGGCGATAGCCTCCGCCTGAGTCGGATAGTTGGTGTTCGTGACTCGCACTCCGTGCGCGTACTCCAGAACATAGTGCGTGATGGGGCTGCCCTCGGGGCGGCCTTTCGGCTCCGGCTCAACATAGACATTAGACATGACAGGTCTCCTTGTGGCGTAACTCAGCAGGCACGAAACGGAAAGAAGCACGCATCGAATCCCACGGCCGTCTGCTCGCCGAACGCTGACGGTGGTGAGCGCGCGGGAACCGCGCTGTTTGCGGTTCCCGTCCGCTCGACCGCCCGGGGTTGGGCGCTGAATGTAGAATTCCAAGCCGCCTCGCATCTTGACTTGCGCTCCTTCATCCTTTCCTTGAAGCTGATTCTTTCTCTGCCAAAATCCCATGTCGCGATTTGAGCGCCAGAGCGCGCACCCATTCTGGCACTCGTGGTTCGGCGTATTGAATTCCGCCATCACTTACATTCGCGATCGACACATGTTCGGGAAAGCCGTCGAGCATCATCACCGCGGCTTGTGTATCAGCACCGACAAATTCGCCGGCGTTAACTCCCGCGATCAACCACGACTTGTCCGGAAAGTTCTTAGTAATTTCAACAAGCTCCTCTCGGAACGAGGTACCATGGACCGTGGCGTTCAGTATGATGAGACTGGAACGGACTGATAGCGCACGCACGGTATCTCGCCAGTTGTTGCGAACCGCAGGAGGTAACCAGACAGATTGATATTTCCTGAGCGTGTTCACGTCGAACAAGTTCGTCAGGCCAAACACCGGAATCAATTCTGAAATCGGCCCGACATTTGCAATTTCGACAGCGCGATTGAGTGTGACCGCGCCCGCTTTCTCCTCTTCCGTGAATGAATACTCAAGTCCGGCGTCGAAGTCCTCCTGACGGAAGGCGCGAAGGTAAAGCGCAAAGGCGATCCCTTCTTGGAGGACCGTGAGCAAATGGTTGGAAGCCTCTATAGCAACAGACCTCTCGACCTGGCGTAGTGCCCATTCGTGCATATCGGCCTTACGCCGTTGCACGGGCGTTGTCGAGGAGAACGGATGACGGATCGCTTGGCCGATCAAACGCCGGATCTCTCTTAATGCGTATGACCTAAGCTGACGTGCAAGCTCGGCTCGCATTGCAGATTGTCGCTCCTGCGCGGACATTTCTCCGAGAAAGCGGAGCTCTGGCGGAATGTCGTGCATCTGCATCTTGGTCGCTATCGCCGGTCCGGCCAACCTTGGCGTCACCGTCTAATCGTCCCCACCTCCACCGAGCCATCCCGACAACTTCCAGGCTTAGCGGCATCACGGCGAGACGGCGACGATATCTCCTATCTCATTCTTCTGGTGCAACTTAGTCATAGGCTACCGTCGAGCCGTATTCGCGTCAATGCCATGCGCGGTCCCGCATAGGCAAGTGCGTGGATGAGAGTTCGATCCAGGCTCACACGACAAACTTTGTCGCCCAAGCCCCGCGCAAAAAGAGGCCAGAGAGGACGGCCGCCCGCTCGCCGTCCCCCTGGCAAAGGTACTTCGCTTGTCAAAGAACACTACAGCCCGCCTCGCGATCCATCCCCGAGGTAGTTGAGGCGGTCCTGCTCGTGCGTGCTGACCTGACCGGCTACGGCGTCAGGCGGTGGTCGGGTGCGGCGTGGGCGGCGGCGGGGACGGGGTCTTTGCCGCCTTGGGCGTCTTCACCCTCTGACGGGCCGGCGCGAGGTCGAACTCGACCAGCTTCTCCGACTTGTCCCCGTAGCGCTGCTTGACGCCTCCCCGCAGGAAGGTCACCAGCTTGCGGCCCTCCGTGAGCAGATCGTTCAGCCGCTGGGTGGCGTCCTGCTTGGCCGCCGCCATCGCCGTCTGCTCCTTGGCGGCCTGCCGGGCCGCGTCCAACATGGTCTGCAACTGCGCGCGGTAGATCTCCAACTGCGGGAAGTCCTGCGGATTGGCCTCCATCGAGGTCAGCAGGCGCTGCCAGCCGTTCAAGGTCGTCCCGTACTTCGGCTCTCTGGCCATGGTCTTTCTCCAACTGGGCCGCGAACGGCCCGAAATCCGTCGCCGGAAGTGGCGGCGGAAAATCCCGCGATCCGTAGACCCCCCGGAGGCTTGCTGTTCCCGGTCAGCGTCTCTCGTCGGGCTCCCCGAGGGTTGGGGCTTGCAACGGGGGCATGTTGATGGGTACTATCCACGATGTCAAGCCCCTGGCTCAAGATTCTTCCCGGACTTCATGCAATGGACTGGATTCTCGAGCTGGCTCCTAGAGGGTAAGTATCGGCAGTATCGGGACTTCATGGCGCTCTTTGTGGATTTTTCGCGGCATTCCCTCCTCTTTGGACGATTCGGAGAGGAGGCCGGATGCCATTCCCTGTCGTTCGCATCGCATTCCCCTTCTTGGGTATTACGCGACGCTTAGGGAATGTCATCCGTATAGTCCTTCGGATGGCGTTCCCTCCTGTTCGGACGCCATTCCCTCTTGTTCGCGTGGCATTCCCCCGGCTTCGGACGACGCGAAGCGGAGGGAATGGAGCTCGAAGAGGAGGAAACGCCGTCCGAAGGCGAGGGAATGCGGTCCGAAGAGGAGACCGCGCGGCTCGCGGTCCTCTTCGGATGGCACGAAGGGGAGGGAATGGGGCTCGACGAACGGGGAATGCGGCGCGAAGCCCTCTTCGGAGGACTCGAAATCGGGGGAATGAGGCGCGAAGGGCTCGAAGCGCGGCGCCTCACCCTTGTGCTCATTGACAATCGATGGTTTCAGCCGGGGAGCGGACGGGGAACGCTCCACGGCTCCCACCTCGTATCGCGGCGGATGCGCTCCGGGCCGCCCGGGCATAAATGCCCGGGCTACGCTTCAACCAAAAAGCCGGGTGAACCCGGCTCCTGGAGGAACGACTCCGACTTCGGAGCCGGCTTCAGCCGACTTTTCGTTTCCAACGTAGCCCGGGCATAAATGCCCGGGCGGGGCCCGCGCTCGTACTCTGACCCAGCAGAATCAAGAGCCCAGCAGCTCCCCCACCTTCCCCACCGCCTCTCCCGGAGCCACCATCCGCTTCTCGCGGTCCCGCCGCAGCGACACCTCGACCTTGCCGTCCGCCAGCGACTTGGCGCCGACGGTCACGCGGACGGGAATCCCGATCAGGTCGGCGTCCTTGAACTTGACGCCGGGGCGCTCGTCGCGGTCGTCGAAAAGGACGTCGATCCCCTTCTCCTGGAGCTGGGCATAGATCTCCTCGGCGGTGCGCTTGACCGCCTCGTCTTCGGGGTTGACGGCGATCAGCAGCACCTCGAACGGGGCCAGGGGACGGGGCCAGACGATGCCGTCCTTGTCGTGGTTCTGCTCGATGGCGGCGGCCACGGTGCGGCCGATGCCGACGCCGTAGCAGCCCATGATCATCGGCTTGTCCTCGCCCGCCTCGTCCGTGAAAACGCAGCCGAGCTTCTCCGAGTACTTGGTGCCGAGCTTAAAGATGTGCCCCACCTCGATCCCCCGGAACTGCTCCAGCGTCCCCTCGCAGCGCGGGCAGGGGTCCCCCCCGGCCACCAGCAGCAGGTCGGCCCAGTTGGAGAGGTCGACGTCCCGCTGCCAGTTGACGTTGACCAGGTGGGCGTCCCCCTTGTTGGCGCCGGTCACGAAGTTGGTCATCGACCGGACCCCCATGTCGCCCACGATGGGGACGTTCTTGAGGCCCACCGGCCCGGCGAAGCCGACCGGCGCGCCGGTCACCTCCCGCACCCGCTCCTCGCCGGCCAGGGTCAGGTGCTGGACGTCGAAGTGGTTGGCGAGCTTGATCTCGTTGACCTCGCGGTCGCCGCGGACGAGAGCCACGACGGGGCCCTTCTCCGTGTCGTAGATCAGGGTCTTGACCAGCCGCTTGGGCGAGACCTTGAGGAAGCGGGCCACATCCTCGACCGCGTGCTTGCCGGGGGTGGATTCCTCCCGCATCTCCTGCGGCGGATGGGCCTCCCCCGCCTCCTCGGCGCGCCGCATCTCGGCCCGCTCGACGTTGGCGGCGTAGCCGCAGGAGGGGCAGCGGACGACCGCGCTCTCCCCCGTGTCGGCCACCACCATGAACTCGTGGGAGGCCGAGCCGCCGATAGTGCCGGTGTCCGCCTCGACCATGATGTAGTCGAGCCCGCAGGCCTCGAAGATCCGGCAGTAGGCGGCGCGCATGGCCTCGTACGACGCGTCGAGCCCCTCCGTGGTGGCGTCGAAGGAGTAGGCGTCCTTCATGATGAACTCGCGGCCGCGCATCAGGCCGAAGCGGGGGCGGATCTCGTCCCGGAACTTGGTCTGGATCTGGTAGAGGTTGAACGGGAGCTGGCGGTAGCTCTTGACGTCCCGCCGCACCGCGTCGGTGACGACCTCCTCGTGGGTGGGGCCGAAGACGAAGTCCCGCTCGTGGCGGTCCCTGATGCGCAGGAGCTCCTTGCCGTACCGCTCCCAGCGGCCGGACTCCACCCACAGCTCGGCCGGCTGGATGTCGGGCATCGACATCTCGATGGCGCCGGCCGCGTTCATCTCACGGCGGACGATCGCCATGAATTTCTGCAGGCTCCGCCAGCCGAACGGCATGTAGGTATAGATGCCGGCGGCGAGCTTCTTGATCATGCCGGTGCGCACCATGAGCTGATGGCTGATCACCTCGGCGTCATTGGGCACCTCGCGGGTGGTATACAGGTAATAGCGGCTCCAGCGCATTGGGATCTCCAGTCTAGGGGCTCCAGTCCGTGCCCCGAAGGGGCGACATTGTACAGCGGGAAGGGGCTCCTGCCTCGCCGGTTTCGTAGGGGCGGCCCTATGTGGCCGCCCTGGGTGGGGGTGCCCCTCTGGGTGGGGGTGCCCCTCTGGGTGGGGGTGCCTTTCGCCAGCAGGGCGGCCACATAGGGCCGCCCCTACAGGGATCTTCCCTACTTCCGCGGTCCCCGGCGGGAGCGCTCGATGAGGCGGGCGGAGTCCTTCATGCACTCCATCATCTTCTCCTGGAGCGCCTCGCCGCGCTCGCCGAGGGCGCGGGCGTGGGCGAGCACGGAGCGGGCCTGGTCCTCCTCTCCCGAGGCCAGGAGGGCCATCCCCAGATGGGTGAGCGTGGTCGGTGAATTCCCCAACTCGCTCGACCGCGAGAGGAAGTCGACCGCCTTGTCGAACTCCTTGCGCTTGTAGTGCACCCAGCCGAGCGCGGCGAGCGGGAACTGCTTGATCTCGTCCGGCGCCAGCTCGACCGACCGCCGGGCGTAGTCGAGGGCCTCGTCGAGGTCCTCCTCCATCTCCGCCAGGTTGTAGGCCATCTCGTAGTAGGCGATCGACTTGGTGAAGTTCGAGCTCCCCTCGTCGAGCAGCCGCTCGCCGATGCGGTTCCCCTCGCGGAACTTCCCCTGGCTGCGCATCGCCTCGATCAGCGCCGCGTAGGCGGTCGCCTTGAGGGTCTCGCCGGGGTTGAGGTCGAGCACCTTGCGCGTCACCGCCTCGATCTCCTGGCTGCGGTTCATGTTCAGGCAGAGCAGGGCGTAGGACATCAGCAGGGTCGGGTTCTCCGGATCGAGCGCCAGGGCGCGCCGGTAGCAGGTGTGGGCCTGCTTCAGGTTGTCGCGCGCGCGGAATTCCTCCCCCTTGCGGAACCAGACGGCGGCGTCGCCGTCCACCTCGGGGAGAGGCGCCCCGTTGTGGCCGGAGAGGTAGCTGACCAGGTCCTGGTACTGGAGCCGCTTGGGATTGAGCCGCTGCGCCTGGCGGAAGGCGTCGAGCGCCTTGCGGGTCCAGTGGCGGTCGAGATAGGCGAGCCCCAGCAGGTGGTGGGCCTCCTCGAAGGCCGGATCGTGCCGCACCGCCTCCTGGAGGTAGTGCACGGCCGAGGAGAGCTTGCCCATCTCGTAGTAGCAGCTTCCGAGCAGGTAGAGGGCCTGGGGGACCGATTCGACCTCGACCGCCCGCTCCAGGAAGAGGACCGCCTTGGCGAGGTCCCCCATGCCGGCATAGACCGCCCCGAGGCTGAAGTGGGGCAGGAAGCTGTCCGGATAGATGGCGACCGCCCGCTTCAGGAACTCCTCGGCGCGGGCGTGGTCGCCGCGCTCGTAGTGGATGACGCCGCTATAGACGAGCCCCTCGTAGTGGTCCGGCTTGACCTCCAGGACGCGGGCGAAGTACCCCAGCGCCGCCTCGCTGTTGGCCTCGTTGAAGTGGGTCTCGCCGAGGAAGTAGGCGAGCTCGTAGTTGCCGCGGTCGAGCTTGTAGGCGGCCTCCAGGGCCGCCACGGCGCGCTCGATGTCGAAGGCGAAGAGGGCGTACTCGGCGTCCTCCAGATATTGGAGGAAGAGCTTCCGCTTGTCGCCGTGGTAGAGGCCGGAGATACGCTCCTTGGTGGCCAGGAAGCGCTCGCGCTTCTCCAGGGCCAGGAGCTGGTAGTCCATCTTGGACTCCCAGAGCTCGCTCCACTCGTCCCAGCCGATGTACTTCTTGGTCTCCAGCAGCTCGCGCAGGGCGGAGAGGCCGGTCTGGTTGATGAGGATGTTCTTCTCCTGCTTGTGCAGGGCGCCGAGGAGCTGGCGGACGGTCTCGGCCGTCCGCTTGACCGCCTCCTCCAGGATCGAGATCCGCTCGAGCAGGTGCTCGTCGAAGGAGAAGCTCTCCTCGCCGCTCTCCTCGTAAGCCTCCTCCTCCTCGCGCAGGGAGCCCGAGAGCACCAGGAGCTTCTGGTGGCAGCGGACGCAGAATTCGTGGTCGTCCCGGTTCGGAGCGCCACAGACCTGGCAGTACATCCTTCGCTACTTTCCTTCCCCGTACTCGTAGAAGCCGCGGCCCGACTTGCGGCCGAGACGGCCGGCGTCGACCATCTTGACCAGCAGCGGGCAGGGGCGGTACTTGGGATCACCGAACCCCTGCTGCAGGACCCGCAGGATGTCGAGGCAGACGTCGAGGCCGATCAGGTCCGCCAGCGCCAGGGGTCCCATGGGGTGGTTCATCCCCAGCTTCATAACCTCGTCGATCGCCTCCGCCTTCCCGACCCCCTCGTAAAGGCAAAAAATGGCCTCGTTGATCATCGGCATCAGGACCCGGTTGGAGACGAAGCCGGGGGCGTCGTGCACCTCGACCGGCGTCTTCCCCATTTTGCGGGAGGCGGCCTCGACGGCCTCCCAGGTCTCCTGGCTGGTGGCGAGGCCGCGGATGACCTCGATGAGCTGCATCACCGGCACGGGGTTCATGAAGTGCATGCCGATCACCTTCTCCGGCCGCGAGGTGGCGGCCGCGAGCCGGGTGATCGAGATCGAGCTGGTGTTGGTGGCGAGGATGGTGTGCGCCGGGCAGGCGCGGTCGAGCTCGGAGAGCACGTTGCGCTTGACTTCCTCGCGCTCGACCACGGCCTCGACCACGAGATCGGCCCCGGCGAGGGCCGCGAGATCGCCGCCGGTGGTCAGCCGGCCGAGGGCCTGGTCGCGGTCCTCGGGGGAGAGCTTCCCCTTGGCCGTCAGCCGTTCCAGCCCCTTGCCGATCTGGGCCCGGCCGCGCTCCAGCGCCGCGGGCACCGCGTCCACCAGCGTGACCTGGTATCCACTCTGCGCGGCTACCTGGGCGATGCCGTGCCCCATCGTGCCCGCGCCGACCACTCCGATCGTACGAATCGAATCCATGGGATGTAGCCCCCTCCCTCCGCCGCGGCGCGGCGGCGAGCCCCGAGCGTATGAAATCGGGGGGTGGGGGGTCAAGGCACCGTGAGGTCGGCCAGGGAGGACGCCGCGCCGGCGCGGAGGGTGAGCTCGGTGAGCTCCTCGATCGAAGCGACCGCCTCCACCCGCTGGCGGAAATCCTCGGGCAGGGGACCGAAGCGCCGCTCCAGGTCCCGCAAGAGGACCCCGCGGGCCTTCTGGAGGGACTTTTCGACCCCTTCCTGCTCCCATCGATCGGACCAACGATAGCCAGTTTCGGCAAGCATCGATTTCACCTCCTCAAGGTCTAGTAACTCGGGGAACCTGACGCCGCGGATCCGGGAGGGGAGCAGGATCTTCAACACCCATTCGGTGAACGACTTCCTCAGATCCTCCAAGCCCGGGGGTGGAGAAGTCGAGATCCCGTACCCAATCCTCATGGACGAAGCCACGGATCAGGTCCTCGACCATCTCGGGATGGGAGAAAAGAGACTTGTATCCGGCATCGTGCTCCGCCACCGCCCCTCCGTTCGACATGCCCGTAAGGAAAACGCGGCATTCTCGCAGGGAACGGCGGTGACGGCAAGAGCTACTGCCCCAACCCCTCCGCCAGCCTCGGCGGCGCATCCTCCAGGAACCGCTCCAGGTCCCGACGTGCCCGGGCGGCCAGCGGATGGTGAAGGGCCTGATAGCACTGATAGCGGTAGGTGAGGAACGGCTCCTGCCAGGGAACGTGCGGCTCCAAGGGAGCGATGGCATCCACGCAGAGGCTCTGGGCGTCGACGGCGCGGCTGATCCAGATCCGGGAGAGCAGCCGGGGCTGCTGAAACATCTCCACGGCGAACGGATGGCTGAACGCCTCGAAGAGCCGGGGGGCGAGCGCCCGGTCCTCCCGCGCCAGCCGGACCGCCAACGGCAGGGTGCGCCGCACCAGCGGGCGGTACACCCAGGGGTCGTTCCGGTAGGCCGCCAGCGCCGCTATGATGCGCTCCCCCGCCTCGGGCACGCGGCCCGTATTGGCGAGCCAGGTGGCTAGCGCGAGGTCGGTCTCGATCGGCTGCTCGGATGCGAGCAGCCCCGCGTACCGCGGCGCCCTGGGGTCGCGGCCGGCGGCCAGGCACTCGGCCACGAGCAGGCGGTCGGCGTGAGCCACCGGCGGCTCGGGCTGGGAGAACCAGCTCGCGCAGGCCTGGGAAAAATTGGCCCGGGTCCAGGCATGGCGGGCGGCGATGCGCAGCCGCGCGTCGCGGTCCCCCCGCGGCTCGGGATCGGGGATGGTGTCCTCCCAGAAGGCGGCGCGCGCCACCCGCATCTCTTCCACGCGGGACCAGTCCAGCGGCGCCCCCCGCGTGGCCGGACGGTCCTCGTGGCGCGCCTTCACCAGATCGTAGAGGTCGCCCAGCCCGAACAGCCCGAAGCGCCCCAGGTTGCGGGCGAAGCCGAACTCGAGGATGGGATGATCGTCGGTATTGATGGCATCCCCCTCGGCTTTCCGCACCGCCTGGGCGAAGGCCGGGGTGGCCACGAAGCCGGAGTAGAAGCCCTCGGCCCCCTCCACCCCCCAGATGCGGGTGAGGGCCGTGCGGTACGGCTCCTGCCCCACCCGCGAGCGGACGAGGTCGAGGTCGTGCACCACCGGCTCGCGGCTCGCCATCAGCAGGAGGTCGGCGCGGTGTACCTGCCAGCTCTCGACCGCCGGGAAGACCGAGCCGAGGGTCGCATAAGCGGTGCGCACCACCTGGGAGTCGAGCTCGTACCCCTGGAGCCACTGGAGGAAGAGCCCCCTCGGACGCAGCCTGCGAGCCACCGCCTTGTAGAAGTCCTGGCTGAACAGGCTCGCCACCCCCGCCCGGTAAGGGTTCGAGGGCTCGGAGAAGATGATGTCGTAATCGCTCCGGGTGGTGAGCAGGAACTCCCGCCCGTCGCCGGTATAGAGGTGGACCTTGGGGTTCCGCAGCACGTTCTGGTTGATCTTGGCGCAGACGCGGGCCACATGGGTGATGGCCGGCTCCAGCTCGACGACGTCCACCCGCTCCATGGTCGGCACCTTGGCAAGCCAGCCGGCCGTGCTCCCCGTGCCGAGGCCGATGACCAGCGCCCGCCGCGGGTTGGGGTGGACCAGGGCGCCCACCAGGCCGCTCATCACCTGGGTGGGCGCGTCGGCGAGGGCGCTGCCGTCCGATTTGCCGTTGACGATGAAGGAGTACTCGTCCCCGAGATTGAGCGCGACGCTGCTCTCGACGCCGTCCGCCTGCCAGACGATGCGCTGGCGTATGTCCTCCTCCTTGTCGCGGACGTCGTTCGGCCCGTTCCAGTCGGCGGTCTTCAGGCGTCCGGCGCCGATCGGCGAGTGGCGCCAGAAGGCGGTCGGGCCGGTGGCGGCGCAGAAGAGCAGCCCCACCACCCCGGCGGCGACGGGAACGAGCGCGGCCCGGCGGGGGGAGCCCGCGCGCAGGCCGGCCACGATGGCCACGGCGGCGAGGGCCAGCAGGAGGAGCGCCACCAGCCGCCAGACCCCTTGGGCGGTGAGCAGGGGGATCAGCCCGAAGCCGCCGGCGATCGATCCCAGGATCGCTCCCAGGGTGTTGGCGGCGTAGGTCACCCCCACCTCGCGGCCCACCCGGCGGCGGCCGGAGCCGAGGAGAGCGATCAGCAGGGGGAACTGATAGCCGGCGACGAGGGCCGGCGGCAGCACCACCAGGGCCGTCACCGCCGTCCACCCGCCCACCAGCGCCAGGAAACCCGCTCCCGCCAGGGGGCGCAGCAGGGCCGCGAGCACCGCCACCCGGTCCCCGAGGGCGAAGGGGAGGGCGATCAGCAGCGCCTCCAGCGAGCAGGTGGTGGCGAACGCCAGCAGGGTGGGCCGCCGGCGGCGCTCTCCCACGCCGTAGATCAGGCCACCGAGGCCGATCCCCAGCAGGGCCACGGCGAGGATCAGCCCGAAAGTGTAGGAGGAGCCGCCGAGGAGCGGCCCCAGCATGCGGTACCAGACGAGCTCCATCAGCAGGAAGGCGAAGCCGACCAGCGCCGCCGCGAACGGCGCCAGCCACCCGGGCCGGGGCGTGGGCTCCGCGAGAGCTTCTTCGTCCTCTTCAGGGGCCGGCTCCGGCGCGGTCTCCCCAGGCTCGGCCGGCAGCTCGCGGGCGAGGCTACGGGCGGCGAGCACCACCAGGAGGTTGAGCAGCGCGGCGATCCAGATGGTCTTGCGGATCCCCACCGCCTCCAGGAACCAGAAGGTGGTGAGGAGCGCCCCCAGCACGGCGCCCAGGGTGTTGACGGCGTAGAGCAGCCCCACCACCCGGCGGCCGAAGTCGGCCCGCCTCTCGACGGCCCGCGCCACCGCCGGCAGCGTGCCCCCCATCAGGAAGGTGGGGAGCCCGAGGACGATCAGCGACAGCAGCAGGCGGACGACACTGCTCCCGGCGAGCCCGAGCCGGGCGCTGCCCCCCATCGCCACGTAGAGCCATTCGACGGCGGCCAGCAGCAGCGGGGAGAGGCCGGCCGAGATGGCGATCCCCGCCTCCAGCCCGGCGTAGAGGCCGAGCGGCGAGGGGTGGCGGTCGGCCCGCTTGCCCAGCAGCAGGCCGCCGAAGCCGAGCCCGGCCATGAAGATCGCCAGCACCGCGGCCGAGGCCGCGGTCGAGGCGCCGAAGATCAGGCGAAACATCCGGAGCCACGCCGTCTGGTAGACCAGGGCGCAGAATCCGGACCCGAAGAGCAGGAGGGCCACGCGGCCCACAGCCGAGCGCATCCGAGAGCTCCCTCTGGCGGAAATTTGCCGGCGGGTAAAGTATCAGAGCTAGGCCAGCTCGAACCAGGGCTCGCGCCGGCCGAGCTTGGTCGACAGGGCGGCGCCGACGCCGATCAGGGTGACCGCGTACCAGGCGAGCACCCCGAGCCAGGGGAGGAACTTGACGGCGCCGAGCACCAGCAGGCCGATGGTGGCGGCGTTGAGCGGCTGGAAGCGGCGGCGGAAGACGTGGCGGGAGAGCCAGTCGCCGAGGGCGTAGAAGACCGCCACCGTCCCCCAGAGCTTGAGCACGACCCCGAGCAGCACGATCAGCGCCACGAACGGCACGCCGAGGATGCCGCGGGCGAAGGCGGTGAAGAAGAGGGCGGTCAGCACCAGGCAGACGACCCCGGTCAGGCCCACGAAGAAGCTGCGGAACGGCTCGCGGCGCACCCCCTCGGCGGTCTCGATCAATTGCCGGCCGCTGGTCGCGAAGAAGAGGAGGAGCAGCAGGGCCCACGAAGCCACCAGCGCGAGCTTCGCCCCCAGCACCAGCCGGGAGGCGAAGCCGAGGCCGATCGAAGGACCCTCGAGCAGGGTCAGCCAGGCGTTGGGCGCGTTGGGATAGGAGACCATGCGCCCCCCCGTCTGCGCCCCCCGGGCGGCGTGGATGCGGCCGCCGACCACGTAGATGTCGCCGGCCACGCGGGCCGTGGGGGCGAGCCGCGCGTCGCCGCGCAGCACGATCACGCTGCCGTCCACCCGTCCGGAGACGTCGACCGAGCCGTTCAGGGCGGCGACGTCCGAGAGCGCCTCCCCCTCGACGCTGACGTCCCGTCCGATCGCCACGAGCTGCCGCCCCGTGGTGCTCCCCGCCTCCAGACGCAGGGCCGGCTCGGCCGCGCCGGCCCGAGGCGCGGGAGCCTGGGCGGCGGCCGGAGCGGCCAGGAGGGCCAGCAGAAGAGGCAGCAGTGTTTTCACACCGGAGATCTTACGCGAGGATTCGCCACGGGCGCCCACCCAGGGGCGCCCCTACAGCTTTGAGCCGATCCTGGAGCGCGCCGCCGCGCCCACCGGCCGCTTGCGGCGGATCAGCGAGACCAGGAAGAGGTTGAGGCAGAGCACGAGGAAGCCGAAGGCGCCGAGGCTCACGGGCGAGGCGATCACCTTGTCGATCACCATGCCGAGCCCCTTCCAGGAGGCGCCGAGCAGGCCGGCGCCGGCCACCACGGCGGCCTGCAGCATCCCGCCCACCGCGGCGAGGGTGCCCAACCCCGACGAGGCGGGGGCGGAGCCGGCGCTCATCAGGGCCGCGGCGAGAGCCCCCAGCAGCACGATCACCGCCGCGGTGAAGCGCCAGGCGCGGGGGGAGCGGGCCTCCCAGCCGGCGGTCGGCAGCGCGGACATCACCGACTCGCGGAAGTCGGCGCGCACCGGCAGGGCGGAGCGCTGGAGCAGGGCGTCGAGGGCGAGAGTCTCGTCCCGCTCCTTACGGCAGTCGGCGCAGGAGGCCAGATGGTCGTCGAGGAGAGCCCGCTCACCGCCGTCGAGCATGCCGTCGGCGTCCAGAGTCAGCCATTCGCGGTAGGTGTTGTGATCGGGCCTGCTCATGACCTGTCTCCCGAGCCTGTTCGATTTCTCGCTTCAATCGCTCAAAAAGTCTTGCAGCTTTTCCTTGAGCATCTGCCGCCCGCGGAAGAGCTTGTTCTTCACCGTCCCCAGGGGCATCTGCTTCATCCTGGCGATCTCCTCGTAGGGCAGCTCGCCGAAGTGACGGAGCAGGATCAGCTCCCGGTACTCCCAAGGAAGGGTGTCGATCGCCTCCTGAATCGCGCCACCCCTCTCCCGGTTGCGCATGTCGCCGTAGGGTCCCCGCTCGGGCGACGGCAGGTCCCAGTCCCGG
>Ga0308176_10000933_pt1 | contig 18357 bp, 15 predicted proteins | sample PhyCR2_3_FD_203890 | JGI IMG/M metagenome (GOLD analysis project Ga0308176, IMG submission 203890) | Soil microbial communities from UC Gill Tract Community Farm, Albany, California, United States - DLSLS.C.R2 | ecosystem: Environmental > Terrestrial > Soil > Agricultural land | place: USA...
CTGCCTGTGGACAACTCCGGGGCTGTCGGTGCGGGCGCCTATCGTGGACGCAGTGGTCGAAGGACCACGCACGGGGGACGGGACACGGGGACCAGACGATGGGCGCGACGGGCGGAATCAGGGAGATGCCACACATGACCGAGGGGCCGGGCACGACCGACAGCGAGGCGCTGGCCACACTGCACCGGGTCTTCGGGTACGAGACCTTCCGAGGCGAGCAGGAAGCGGTCATCGAGCATGTGGTGGCGGGCGGCGACGCCGTCGTGCTCATGCCGACCGGCGGCGGCAAGTCGCTGTGCTACCAGATCCCGTCCCTGGTCAGACCGGGTACGGGCGTGGTGGTCTCGCCGCTGATCGCGCTGATGCAGGACCAGGTGGACGCCCTGCGCGCGCTCGGCGTGCGAGCGGGCTTCATCAACTCCACCCAGAACTTCGACGAGCGGCGCGTGGTCGAGGCCGAGTTCCTCGCGGGTGAGCTGGACCTGCTGTACCTGGCCCCGGAGCGGCTGCGCGTGGACGCCACGCTCAACCTGCTCTCCCGCGGCAAGATCTCCGTCTTCGCGATCGACGAGGCGCACTGTGTCTCCCAGTGGGGCCACGACTTCCGCCCCGACTACCTGGCCCTCTCCCTGCTCGGCGAGCGCTGGCCGGACGTCCCGCGGATCGCCCTCACCGCCACGGCCACGGACGCGACCCACCAGGAGATCACCCAGCGGCTGGGCATGCCGGCGGCCCGCCACTTCGTGGCGAGCTTCGACCGGCCCAACATCCAGTACCGGATCGTGCCCAAGGCCGATCCCAAGAAGCAGCTGCTCGCCTTCCTGCGGGAGGAGCACCCGGGCGACGCCGGCATCGTCTACTGCCTCTCCCGCAACTCGGTGGAGCGCACCGCCGAGTTCCTGAGCGCCAACGGCATCGAGGCGGTCCCCTACCACGCGGGACTGGACGCGGGCACGCGCGCGGCCCACCAGTCCCGGTTCCTGCGCGAGGAGGGCCTGGTCGTGGTCGCGACCATCGCCTTCGGCATGGGCATCGACAAGCCGGACGTGCGCTTCGTCGCCCACCTCGACCTGCCCAAGTCCGTCGAGGGCTACTACCAGGAGACGGGCCGCGCGGGCCGGGACGGACTGCCCTCCACCGCCTGGATGGCCTACGGCCTCAACGACGTCATACAGCAGCGCAAGCTGATCCAGTCCGGCGAGGGTGACGAGGCGTTCCGCCGCCGGGCCGCCGCCCACCTCGACGCGATGCTCGCCCTGTGCGAGACCGTCCAGTGCCGGCGCGGTCAGCTGCTGGTCTACTTCGGCCAGGAGCCCTCCGCCGCGGGTTGCGGCAACTGCGACACCTGCCTCACCCCGCCGGAGACCTGGGACGGCACGGTCGCCGCGCAGAAGGTGCTCTCCACGGTGGTGCGGCTGCAGCGGGAGCGCGGGCAGAAGTTCGGCGCCGTGCAGATCGTGGACATCCTGGTCGGCAAGAGAACCGGCAAGGTCATCCAGTTCGACCACGACCAGCTGTCCGTCTTCGGCATCGGCGAGGACCTCACCGACGGCGAATGGCGGGGCGTCATCCGGCAGTTGCTCGCCCAGGGACTGCTCGCGGTGGAGGGGGAGTACGGCACGCTCGTACTCACCGAGGTGAGCGGGTCCGTGCTGCGCCGCGAGCGGGAGGTGCCGCTGCGCAAGGAGCCGAAGAATCCGGCCGCCTCGCGCGCGGGCTCCTCCTCGGGCCGGGGCGAGCGCAAGGCCAAGGCCGCCGCGGCCGAGCTGCCGGGCGAACTCGTCCCCGCCTTCGAGGCCCTGCGCGCCTGGCGCGCCGAACAGGCCCGGGAGCAGGGCGTCCCGGCGTACGTCATCTTCCACGACGCCACACTGCGGGAGATCGTCACCTGTTGGCCCGGCTCGGTGCGGGAGCTGGGCACGGTGGGCGGCGTCGGCGAGAAGAAGCTGGCGACCTACGGGGAAGGCGTGCTGGAGGTGCTGAACTCGCTGGCCGGTCCCGGCTCGGCCGGTGCCCCGGCGACGGCCGGTGCGCCCTCGACGGCAGGTGCCTCGCCCGTCGCCGCTGAGGCCCCGGAGGACGACTGGGCCGAACACGCGCAGGAGCCGGAACCCGACGACTGGATGTAGGGGCGGAGGCCGGCAGGACTGTCAGGACAGCGCCGTCAGCCCCGGGGCGAACGTGATGAGCAGCGGCAGCAACGGCACCAGCGCGGCCACCGTGGTGGTCAGCGCCCGGTACCGGCGGAGCAGCCGCGGCGGGGGTTCCAGGAGGCGGTCCACGCGTTCGCCGAGGAGCCGGCGGCTGGAGGCGCAGGACAGGACGCCCCGGTGCTGGTTCAGCTCGATCAGGGCGAGGGCGGTGGTGAGGTGGCCGCAACGGCGGGAGGCGGTGTCGTCGGCGGCCAGTTCGACCAGACGGTGCGTCTGGTCGCAGAAGTGGGCGAAGAGCGGCACGCCGGGGAAGCCCGTGGCGAGCGCGGTGGACAGGTGGAGCAGCCAGTCGTGGTGGGCGCGGGCGTGGCCGCGCTCGTGGGTCAGGACAGCGTCCAGCTGACGGCCGGTGAGGCGGCGCAGCGCCCCGGTGGTGACGACCAGCTGGGGCGGGTGCCCGGGCATCCACCAGGCGTCCGGGTACTCGTCCTCCAGCACCAGCATCGGGCCGCGCGCCGCCGGCAGCCCCGCGGGCAGATCGGGCGCGCGTTCGCGCAGGTGCGCCCGGGCCTGGCCGCGGCGCCTGCGGACCTCGGCGAGTTCCCGGGCGAGCATCGCCGTCGTCCAGGCGGCCCCGCAGGCCGGCAGCAGGGTGAGGGCCACGGCCCAGACCGGTGCGGTGGACAGGTCGTAGGCGGCGGTGACGGCGGGCGGCGCCGGGGCGAACACATGGTCGCGGACGGTGTGGAAGACGGCTGCCGCGCCCAGCACCAGCGCGGTCAGGCAGCACAGCAGGACCGTGGCGACCAGGCACTGCCACGCCCACAGGGCGACCACGGGCTCCCGTTCGGGCCAGTCGGCCCGGGTCAGCGCGCGCGGTGCCGGTACGGCGGCCGTCAGGGCGACGACGCTCAGCAGGAGCAGGCAGACCGTCATGCCGGGGCTCCGGTTCGTGGTCGGAGAGATGCGGGTGTCGGGTGGTGCCGGGGACGTGCCGAAGGCGCGTCGGGTGATGCCGTGTCCCCGCCAGTATGACGGGGACACGGGGCGTGAGTCAGGTATCCGGCGGGGATCGCCGCCGTCAAGGTGAGTTCGCCCCGCCTTTCCGGACACCCGGTCGCGCCGCCACCGGCCGGCAGCGTCTCAGCCCGACACGATCCGCCCGCTGACCTCCCCCAGCCCGACCCGGCCGCCGTCCGGTCCCGGCGCCCAGGCCGACAGGGTCACCACGTCCCCGTCCTCCAGGAACGCGCGCTTGCCGTCGGGGAGTTCGAGCGGGTCGCGGCCGTTCCAGGTCAGCTCGAGCAGCGAGCCGCGCTGGCGCTCCGCCGGGCCGCTCACCGTGCCCGAGCCGTACAGGTCGCCGGTGCGCAGCGAGGCACCGTTCACCGTCATGTGGGCGAGCTGCTGGGCGGCGGTCCAGTACATGGTGGAGAACGGCGGCTCGGACACCGTGTGACCGTTGATCGCGACGGAGATCCGCAGGTCGTAGCCGCCGGGTTCGATGCCGGGAGCGGCGTCGTCCAGGTAGGGCAGCAGGGGGTGCGTGCGCTCGGGGGGCGTCACGCGGGCGTGCTCCAGTGCTTCCAGCGGGGTGATCCACGCCGACACCGAGGTGGCGAAGGACTTGCCGAGGAAGGGGCCGAGCGGGACGTACTCCCAGGCCTGGATGTCACGCGCCGACCAGTCGTTGAGCAGGCACAGACCGAAGACGTGCTCCTGGAAGTCGCCGAGCGCGACGGGCGTGCCCAGCTCGGAGGGCACGCCCACCACGAAGCCGACCTCGGCCTCGATGTCCAGCCGGATCGAGGGCCCGAAGACCGGTGCCGGGTCGCCGGGCCCCTTGCGCTGCCCGGACGGCCGGACGACGTCCGTGCCGGAGACGACCACCGTGCCGGAGCGGCCGTGGTACCCGATCGGCAGATGCTTCCAGTTGGGGGTCAGGGAGTCCTCGGCGTCCGGGCGGAAGATCTGGCCGACGTTCCGGGCGTGGTTCTCCGAGGCGTAGAAGTCGACGTAGTCCGCGACCTCGAAGGGCAGGTGGAGGGTCACCGACGACAGGTGGTGGAACAGTGGTTCGATCGTCGACCGGTGTGAGGGGACCGTCACCCACGCCGTCAGCGCGCGCCGCACGTCCGACCAGGCCGTGCGACCGGCGGCCAGCAGCGGGTTGAGGGTGGCCTGCGCGAGCAGGGAGACGTACGGCGAACCGAGGGCGGCGGCCGCGGCGCCCGCGTCGAGGACGTGGTCACCGAGCCGGACACCGACCCTGCGCTCCGTGCTGCCGGAGGGTGAGAACACACCGTAGGGAAGGTTGTGCGGGCCGAAGGGGTCGCCCTCGGGGACGTCGAAGGGGGGCATGGGGTGCTGCCTCACTCTCATCCGGGCCATGCATGGCGATGCGTTCCATGTGATCGCGCCACACGTTACGGCCGGGACAGGTGTCTTGGGCAGTGCCGCAAGGGTTGTCCGCCCGATGTCTAAAGAGTTCGCAATGCCCGAATGGCCCTTGTCGGAGGTGGCAATTCCGGCTTAGCGTCCTTTGGGGGACACGGGCGGGGTGGGTCCGGTCCGTAGGGGGGACACGTGGGGGGACCCGTGGCCGAAGACGCCGTCAGTGTGCCCGTCGAGGCGGACCGCGATGTGCCGGGCCTGATCGTCAAGTTCGGCGACTACCCGCTGCACCACGGCGGTGTCGGCGCGATCCGCAGCCTGGGCCGCCTGGGCGTTCCCATGTACGCCATCACCGAGGACGCCTACACTCCGGCCGCCTCCTCCCGCTATCTCACCCGGGCGTTCGTCTGGCCGACGACCGGCGCCGAGGAGCCGGCCCACCTGATCGAGGGCCTGCTGCGCATCGGCCGCCGGATCGGCCGCCCGGCCGTCCTGATCCCGACGGACGAGGAGGCCGCCGTCCTGATCGCCGAGCATCAGGACGAACTGGCCGGCCCCTTCCTCTTCTCCCGTGTCGATCCCGCCCTGCCCCGCCGGCTCGCCAGCAAGCAGGGACTGCACGAACTGTGCGCGGAACACGGCGTCCCGAGCCCGCCGGCCGCGTTCCCCCGGTCGTACGACGAGATCGTGGCCTTCGCCGAGACGGCCCGCTTCCCGGTGGTGGCCAAGAACCGGGAGGCGTTCGTACGGCGCAGACGGCCCGCCGTCAACGGCACCACGAGGATCGCCGGCCGCGAGGCTCTGCTCGCCCTCGCCCGCGACTGGGGCGAGCGGCCCGGCGTGATCCTCCAGGAGTACCTGCCGCGCGAGGAGGCCGAGGACTGGATCGTGCACGCCTGCTTCGACGCCGACTCCGTCCCGCTCGTCCTGTTCACCGGCGTCAAGGTCCGCTCCTGGCCGCCGCACGCCGGCATGACGGCGAACGCGTACGTCGTCGACAACCCGGAACTCGCCGACCTCGCCGCCCGTTTCATCAAGGAGATCGGCTTCAGCGGCGTCATCGACCTCGACCTGCGCTTCGACCGGCGCGACGGACAGTACAAACTCCTCGACTTCAACCCGCGTATGGGCGCCCAGTTCCGGCTCTTCGAGAGCGATTCGGGTGTCGACGTCGTACGCGCCATGCACCTGAACCTGACCGGCCGCCCCGTCCCGGAGGGGGAACAGCGCGCCGGCCGCCGCTACATCGTGGAGAACATCGACCTGCCCGCCCGGCTCGCCTACCGCCGCAGCGGCTACACGACGCCGCACGCGCCGGCCAGGGCGAGCGGGACCGAGCTGGCCTGGTTCGCTGGTGACGACCCGCTGCCGTTCCTCACGATGCTCGCCCGCTTCGTGCGCCCGGGCGCGAAGCACCTCCATCAGCTGTGGCGGACCAGCCGCCGCGGCGCCGGCACCCCGCACACCACGAGGTAGGCAAGGCCACGAAGGTGGCGCACCGCGTCCTGGGGAGGGACTTCGTGATTCGACCGGTTGCAGTCATCGGGGCCGGGCCGTTCGGCCTGTCCACCGCCGCCCATCTGCGGGCGCGCGGCATCCCCGTCCGCGTCTTCGGCGACCCCATGGTGAGCTGGCGCGAGCACATGCCCGAGGGCATGCTCCTCAAGTCGACCCCGGTCGCCTCCAGCCTCGACTGTCCGCAACCCGGCCACACCCTCGCCGACTACTGCGACGCGGCCGGCGTGCGCCGGCTGGTCACCGACGAGGACATCATCCCGGTGGAGACCTTCGTCGCCTACGGCGAGTGGTTCCAGCAGCGGCTTGTCCCCGGCCTGGAGCGGGTCCGGGTGGTCTCCGTGGACCGCGGCGAGCACGGCGCCTTTGAACTCAAACTGGACTCGGGGGAGTCGTTCACCGCCCGCGCCGTCGTGGTGGCCACCGGCCTGTCCGGGCTGGCCCACCTCCCGCCGGAGCTGGCCGGAGCGGCCGGCGCAGGGCCCGCGCCCACCTCCCCGGTCTCCCACAGCTCCCAGCACCACGACCTCGGCCGCTTCGCCGGGCAGGAGCTGATCGTCATCGGCGCCGGCCAGTCCGCCCTGGAGACCGCGGCCCTCGCGGCCGAGGCCGGCGCGCGGGTGCGCGTCGTCTCGCGCGGCCGCGGCCGGGTCGCGTTCGGTGCCCCGCCCTGGCGCCAGCCGAGGCTGCGCCCCGACTCGCCGTTCGGCCGTGCCTGGTCGCTGTGGGCGCTCAGCCACTACGCCCAGCCGTACCGTTTCCTGCCCGCCCGGACCCGTCATCTCCTCGTCCGCAAGGTCCTCGGTCCGCTCGGCGCCTGGTGGCTGCGCGACCGCTTCGAGGGCAAGGTCCAGGTCCATGAGGTCGACCGGGTGCTGGGTGCCGAGGCCCCGGACGGCAGCCCCGTGCTTACCGTCCGCGCCCACGACGGCCGCACCGAGCGGCTGGCCGCCGATCACGTCGTCGCGGCCACCGGCTACCGCGTGGACATCGCCGCGATGGACTTCCTCGGGCACGGACTGCGCACCAGCCTGGCGGTGAGCCGGGGCGCCCCGAGGCTCGGTGCCGGCCACGTCTCCTCCGTCCCCGGCCTGTACTTCACCGGTCTCCCGGCGGCGTCCTCCTACGGACCGGTGATGCGCTTCGTGTGCGGTACGGAGTTCGCCTCACCACGCCTGGTGAAGCACCTGGCCGCGGCCCACGGCTGAGACCCGGCTGACGTTCCTGGCCGGGACCCCAAGTACGCGAAGAACCGGGTGAGTCGGCGGGGCGTGCGGTCCGTATTCTCTGATCATGGCCGCACCTCCCGCATACGCACTGATCGCCACCGACCTGGACGGGACGCTGCTGCGCGGCGACGACACCGTCTCCGACCGGTCGCTCGCCGCGCTGGACCGGGTGGCGCGGGCCGGTGCCCGGCACCTGGTGGTGACAGGCCGGCCGGCCCCCCGCGTGCGGCCGCTCCTGGCCGCCCTCGGCTGCACGGGGCTCGCGGTGTGCGGGCAGGGAGCGCAGGTCTACGACGCCGGCACCGGCCGCCTGCTGTGGTCGGTGCGGCTGGACCGGGAACTGGCGGAGACCGCGCTCGGCAAGATCGAGGCCGAGGTGGGGCAGGTCTTCGCGGCCGTCGACCAGGACGGCGTGGACGGGCTCACGCTGATCGAACCCGGGTATCTGATGCCCCACCCGACCCTGCCCGCGGTGCGGGTCGACCGGCGCGACGACCTGTGGCGCGAGCCCATCAGCAAGGTGCTGCTGCGCCATCACGCCCTGTCGGACGACGAGTTGGCGGCGACCGCGCGCGCGGCGGTGGGCTCGCTGGCCACGGTCACCATGTCGGGGCCGGGCACGGTGGAGCTCCAGCCGTGCGGCGTCACCAAGGCGACCGGGCTTGCGCTGGCCGCCGATCGTCTGGGGATCGCCGCCGAACAGGCCCTGGCCTTCGGCGACATGCCCAATGACATCCCCATGTTCGACTGGGCGGGCCGCGGCGTCGCCATGGCCAACGCCCACCCCGAACTCAAGGCGGTCGCGGACGAGGTCACGACGTCGAACGAGGACGACGGCGTCGCCGTCGTCCTCGAAGGACTGTTCCCGGCCGGCTGACCGGGAACTCGGTGGTGCTCCGCCGCGAATGCCGGTCAGTAGGCGCCGAAGACGTTGTCGATCGACCCGTAGCGAGCGGCCGCGTAGTTGCAGGCGGCGGTGATGTTCGCGACCGGGTCGTAGGGGTCGAACGCCGTTCCGGCCACGTGGTAGGTGTTGAAGGTCGGGTCGATCACCTGGAGCAGGCCCTTGGACGGGATGCCCTTGGCGGCGTTGGAGTCCCACAGGTTGATGGCGCGCGGGTTGCCCGAGGACTCACGGATGATGTTGCGGTGGATGCCGTTGTAGGTGCCCGGGATGTGCTTCTCCGCCATGATCGCGAGGGACTCGCGGATCCAGCCGTCGAGGTTGTTCGGGTACCCGGCGAGGGTGGTGCCGGTCGAGCCGGCGGAGTCGGCCGCGGAGGCGTTGGTCGCGCCGACGATCGGAAGGGCGAGCACGGCGGCGCCGGTACCGAGCACGGCGAGCTTGCGGACGAGGCGGCTGGTGCGGACGCGGCGGGGCTGAGCGGGCATGGCTGAGTTCCTCTCCGTCGCCTGCGAGGTGAGCTGTCGGGTTCGGGCGGGGAGGTGCCCGGCCGTGCCGCCCCCGAGGCGGCACGACTTAACCCCTTGCCGTTCCGGTGACGACACGTGTCGTCCGGTCCGGCGAACTTACCTGGGTCCCCCGCTCCTGCCGTACGAATGAGTTCGTCGATGGGTGAGGTCGGGCGGCGGCAGGATTCGGCGTTCCGCTCGACTGGCCGGGAACGTATGCGACAGCACATGTCCGGAACAAGTGTCGGATTCACGTAAAGACCAAGTTGACCTTGTTCTGTTCCGTTTTGGGCGCTTGATCCTTTGCGACTGCCAATGCTCAACTGGCCGACGGGGCAAGGGGAAGCGGGTGGTGGCCGGAGTCGAGGGCCCGATCGGGGCGCGTGACCCAATTCACGAAATAGCAAACCATTACAAATCAGACATGAGGGATTTGGTGGCGGCGCTGAATCGAGGGCGGAGTGCCCTGCGGGATGACGTGTGGCCGATTTACTGCGTGTCATAAAAGGCGTATTAAGGCGCTTAATGTCCGTATTATCGGGTGGTCGGCGATGCGCCGACCGTGGTCCGATGCCGTCCGTGCCGGACCGGTGGGCGCCCTCGGTGATCGAAACAGGACCGGATACGCTGACTTGAGTGAGGGCAGCGACCTATCGACAAACCGTGTAATCGCCAGCAGACACCAGCAGACAGGAGACCCCTCGTGACCGTCGTCGGGCCGTTCGGGCTGAGCGTGCGGGACCAGGCTCTGGAAGCCGATGTCCAGGCCGGATTGACGGCTGTCGAGGAAGGCTTGCTCGAGGCCACCAAGAGCGAGGTCCCGTTCATCACGGAGGCCGCGCAGCACCTCGTACGGGCCGGTGGGAAGCGGTTCCGGCCGCTCCTCGTGATGCTCGCGGCACAGTTCGGGGACCCGTACGCGCCCGGCATCGTGCCGTCGGCCGTGGTCGTGGAGCTGACCCACCTGGCCACGCTGTACCACGACGACGTCATGGACGAGGCGTCCGTGCGGCGCGGGGTGGACAGCGCCAACACGCGCTGGGGCAACTCCGTCGCGGTCCTCACCGGCGACTTCCTCTTCGCCCGCGCCTCCCAGATCCTCGCCGACCTCGGCCCCGAGGCGGTCCGGGTCCAGGCCCTCGCGTTCGAGCGGCTGGTCACCGGGCAGATCCTCGAGACAGCGGGCCCCTCGGACGGCCGTGACCCGGTCGAGCACTACCTGGACGTACTGGGCGGCAAGACCGGCTCCCTGGTGGCGGTGTCCTGCCGGTTCGGCGCGATGATGTCCGGCGCCGACGAGACGGTCGTCGACGTGCTCACCCAGTACGGCGAGCGGCTCGGGGTCGCCTTCCAGCTCGCGGACGACGTCCTGGACATCGCCTCCGACTCGCACGAGTCCGGCAAGACCCCGGGGACCGACCTGCGCGAGGGCATCCCGACGCTGCCCGTGCTCCGGCTGCGCGAGCGCGCGGCCCGCCTGGGGCTGCCCGAGGACATCGCCCTGTGCGAGCTGCTCGACTCCGACCTCGGCGACGACGCCCGGCTCGAGGAGGCGCTGACCGCGCTCCGCGCGCACCCCGCGCTGGAGCAGGCCCGCCGCGACACCGTCCGCTACGCCGAGGAGGCGCGCGCCGCGCTGGCCCCGCTGCCGGAGTGCGACTCCAAGGCGGCGCTGCTCGAACTGTGCGACGCGGTGGTGCACCGGGCCGGCTGAGCCCTCCCTCCCGCCGACCGAGGGCGGTGTCTCCCGCACGACCCCTACGGGTCGGGGGAGGCACCGCCCTCGGGTGTCATACCGCAGGCGTACACGGAGTTGGTGCCACGGTCTGACGCCTCCTCACGGCCGATTTGGTCATATGGAAACCACGGAAATCACCACTCCTCACCGATTCGGGTGAGAATGGCGGCTCAGGTGGACCAGTGTGGGGACAGCCGCCGCCGACGACGGAGGTAAGGCACAGATGGCACCGTACGAATCCGACGACGCAACGGGCGCCGCGCGTGACGAGGACCTGCCCACCGGACGCCGCAAGGCGGCCCGGTACGTGGTCCCGGTCGCGGTGGTGGGGGTCGCAGCGGCCACGATCGGGCTGGTCCCGGCGCTCGCCGACTCCGGTGACCCCGATCTGCCGAAGATCACCGCACAGCAGCTCATCGACAAGATCGCAAAGTCGGACGTGCAGCAGCTGTCCGGCACCGTGAAGGTCAGCACCGACCTCGGCCTGCCGGACCTCGGCGGCCTGGAGAGCGGACTTGCCTCCGGGGCGGCCGGGGGCGGCGACGGGTCCTCCGCGGACCCGCGGTCCAAGCTCACCGAGCTGGTCTCCGGCACGCACACACTGCGCGTGGCCACCGACGGCCCGGACCGGCAGAAGCTGTCGCTGCTGGAGAGCGGCTCCGAATACAGCCTCATCCACGACGGCAAGGACGTCTGGGGCTACGACAGCAAGAGCAACGAGGTCCACCACTCCGCCACCGCCGGCTCCGCCGGCCGGCATCGGGCGGAGCAGCCGCCGGCCACGCCGAAGGACTTCGCCGACGAGGCCCTGAAGGCGGTCGACGACACCACGTCCGTGACCGTCGACGGCACCGCGCAGGTCGCCGGACGCGACGCCTACAAGCTGCTGATCAAGCCCAGGCAGTCCGGCACCACGGTCGGCGCCATCAGCATCGCCGTGGACGCGAAGACGGGCATGCCGCTGAAGTTCACGCTCACCCCGAGGAGCGGCGGCGCCGCCGTGCTCGACGCGGGCTTCACCCAGGTCTCCTTCGCCAGGCCGGCCACCTCCACCTTCGACTTCACCCCGCCCAAGGGCGCGAAGGTCACCGAGGAGAAGGAGGGCGGCAAGGGCAAGGCGCCGGAGCACGCACCCAAGGGCGGTGAGGACCTCGCCAAGGGCCTCAGCGGGGCCACCGTGCTCGGCAAGGGCTGGACGTCGGTCGCCGGCTTCGACACCGGCAGCAAGGGCGGCGTGCCGTCCGGCGACCAGGGCGGTGCGCTCGGCGGCTTCCTCGGCTCGCTCGGCGACCAGGTCTCCGGCAAGTTCGGCAAGGGCACGGTGTTCTCCACCCGCCTGGTCAACGCCCTGATCACCGACGACGGCAAGGTGTACGCCGGCGCGGTGACCAAGGACGCGCTGGTGAAGGCGGCGAACGCGGGGAAGTAGTCCTCCCCGGGCAGTGGACGGGGCATGAGCGGGCACGGGGAACCGAGGGGGAGCCGATGGACGAACCGTCCGCCACGGAGCGTGACCCGGGGGACGCGCGGCAGCACGTCATCGCCACACGCGGCCTCACCAAGCGCTACCGCGGCGGACAGCTCGCCGTCGACGGTCTCGACCTGACCGTCCCGGCGGGCAGCGTCTTCGGCTTCCTCGGCCCGAACGGCTCCGGCAAGACCACCACCATCCGCATGCTGATGGGCCTGATCGAGCCGACCTCGGGCACGGCCCGCGTCCTGGGCCGGCCCATGCCCCGGTCCGCCCGCGCCGTCCTGCCGCGGGTCGGCGCGCTGATCGAGGGCCCGGCCCTGTACGGCTTCCTGTCCGGCCGGGACAACCTGCTGCGCTACGACGCCGCCGACCCGGCGGCCGATCCGCGCACCCGGCGCGCCCGCGTCGCGGCCGCCCTGGACCGGGTGGGCCTGACGGCCGCGGCGGGCAAGAGGGCGAGGGCGTACTCGCTCGGCATGAAGCAGCGCCTGGGCCTGGCCGCCGCCCTGCTCCAGCCGCGCGGACTGCTCGTACTGGACGAGCCCACCAACGGACTCGACCCGCAGGGCATGCGGGAGATCCGCGCCCTGGTGAAGGAACTGGCGTCCGACGGTACGACCGTGTTCCTGTCCTCCCACCTCCTCGACGAGATCGAGCAGGTGTGCACGCACGCGGCGGTGATGGCGCAGGGCCGCCTGATCACCCAGGGCTCGGTCGCCGACCTGGCCGCCGGGGCGCGCGGCCGGCTGGCGGTGAGCACGCCGGATCCCGCCGAGGCGGCCCGGGTGCTGAAGGAGCAGGGCGTCGCGGACGTCGTCGCCGACGGCGACCGGGTGACCGGCGAGCCGCCCGAGCGGGACCTCGCGGAGCTGAACGCGGCCCTGGTCGCGGCGGGCGTCCGGGTGCGGGGCTTCACCCTCGAACGGGCCTCGCTCGAGGACGCGTTCGTGGCACTGACCGGGGAGGGCTTCGATGTCGCGGGCTGAGGCACTCAGGGCGCCGGCCGGGCGCCGGCCGAGTCCGCTGTGGACCTTCGGACTTCTGCGCAGCGAGCTGGTCACCACCCTGCGCCGCTGGCGCACGCTCGCGCTGCTCGCGGTGCTGGCTGCGGTGCCGGTACTGGTCGGGATCGCGGTGCGGATCGAGACGCGGGGCGGTCCGAGGGCGGACGGCGGCGGCGAGGGGCCGGCGTTCATGGCCCAGATCACCAACAACGGCCTGTTCCTGGTGTTCACGGCACTGGCCGCGACCCTGCCGTTCTTCCTGCCGATGGCGGTCGGCGTCGTCGCGGGCGACTCGATCGCCGGCGAGGCCGGTGCCGGCACCCTGCGCTATCTGCTGGTCGCCCCGGCCGGCCGCACCCGCCTGCTGCTCACCAAGTACGCGACGGTCATGGCCTTCTGTCTGCTGGCCACCCTGGTCGTGGCCGTGTCCGCGCTGACCGTCGGCGCGCTGCTGTTCCCGCTCGGCGACCTCACGACCATCTCCGGCACGAGCATCACCTTCGCCGAGGGCCTCGGCCGGGCGCTGCTGATCGCGCTGGTCGTCGCCGCCTCACTGGTCGGCATCGCGGCGCTCGGCCTGTTCGTGTCCACCCTGACCAACAGCGGTATCGCGGCGATGGCGACCACCGTGGGCCTGCTCATCACCGTCCAGATCCTGGACCAGATCCCCCAGTTGCACGCGCTGCGGCCGTACTTCTTCTCGCACTACTGGCTGTCCTTCGCCGACCTGATGCGCGACCCCGTCTACTGGGACGACCTGGTGAAGAACCTCGGTCTCCAGGCGCTGTACGCGGCCGTGTTCGGCTCGGCGGCCTGGGCGCGGTTCACGACGAAGGACATCGGCGTCTAGTGCTGTGGCCGGAAAGGCGAGCCGGTGAACCTTTCCGGTCGCAACACCAGGTCGGCTCAGGCCTCCTGGTACGGGAAGCGGGCGAGGGGCGCTTCCCGCGCGAAGAACGTCTTCGCGCGCGTGAGCGCGTCGGTGTCCCTGGCCACGTCCCCGGGCGCGCTGCCGCTGCCGAGCAGCACACCACCGAAGCGCATCCCCAGGTAGGCGGCCGAGTTGTTGAGCGTGCCGACGAGCGGGTCGGCGACCGACGGCTCCCGGTCCGCCCGGGCCGAGACGCCCCACAGGGTGCGCCCGGCCATCGTCGCCTTGAAGTCGATGCCCGGAATGCGCAGCCAGGCCGACCAGTGGTCCAGGTACCGCTTGGTGTGGCCGGAGACCGAGTACCAATACAGCGGGGAGGCGATCACCAGGTCCGTGGCCGCGAGGGTGGCGTCCAGCAGCAGACCGGCCGGGGTCTCCGCGGCCGGCCGTACGTGGTCGGTGTCGTGCCGCAGGTCCGTGAAGTCGGGCAGCGGCTGGTCGATGAGACGGATCCAGTGCTGCTCGACGTCACCGGGGAGCTGTTCGGCGGCCGTACGGGCCAGCAGCTCGGTGTTGCCGTCGGGTCGGGCACTGCCCAGGACGAAGAGGAAGCGGCGGCTCATGGGTCCCCCGTAGTGGTTGATGTCGGTCCGCGAATAAGGGCGTGTGCATTTTATGCACACGCAAGCACTCTGTTTCAAGGGCCGGCTCCGAAGCTCCGGGCTGCGGCTGGTGCGAGGCTGTGACGTCGCGGTGACGCGGGATCCGCGCTGAACGGACACACTGGTCGGCAGGACGCGTACGCACCGGATCGTGGCGCCGGGGGAGTGAGGGAACCGATGTCTCGACTGAGCTTCGAGAAGAAGCGGGCACAGCAGCCCGTGGCACACCCCGCGGCGGTGGCCGTCCGGGTGTCCGGCACGGGCAGTGCCTCGGTGGGCGGGACCGCGGTCGTCGCGGAGCCGGGCGAGGAGATCCAGCAAGCCGTGCTGAACCACCTCCAGCGCCTCGCCATCAGCCTGGGCACCCCGATACGCGCCACGATCCACGACGACCGCGCCGGCTGCGTGGTCCCCCTGGAGGTCTCGGCGGACGGCTCCAGCCGGGTGGCGGGGGACCCGGTGCGGGTCGCTGCGGGGTCCGGCACCGACGCACCGGGTCCGGTGGCGTCCGGTCCGGTCGCGGTGGGCTCCGGTCCGGCGCGGGCGTCTCAGGGGCAGTTCGGGCCGCCGCCGGTCATGGGCGGCGTACCCGGGGCGCGGACCGCCGCCGGAACCCGTCCGCCGGTTCGCGTTCCCGCGTACGGGCCCCGGATCATGCCCCCCGCGCCCGCGCAGGGCCCCGAGCCGGTCGCCCCGGTACCTTCGCAGCGCCCCGAGGGCCCGTCCGTCGCACCCGCACCGCACCCCGAGCCGGCGGCCTCACAGCCCGTCCGGGCGATCCCCGCGGCACCCGCGTCCATCCCGGACGCGCCCCTGCACGACCCCGAGCCGGCCCCTGCCTCGTCCCTCACTCCCACCCCCGCCCGCGGCTTCGACGCCGTGGCCGAAGAGGTGCTCGGGGACACGCCCGTGACCGAGACCGCGGAGGGCGCCGAACTGCTCACCGAGCCGATGGCGCGGATCAACGAGGCGGTACGGGACGGCCGTATCGAGGCGGCGGCGGAGCTCGCCGACCGCACGGTCGCCGAGGCCTCCGCGGTACTGGGCCCCCGCCACCCCGAGGTGCTGCACCTGGGCGAACTGACCGCCTACATCGCCTATCTGGCGGGCGACCCGGTGCGCTCCTTCCACCTCTCCCTGGACCTCGCCCGGCTGCGCCGGCAGGCGTGCGACGCGGAGGCGGCCTACGGCAACGTGCGCAGCGCGGCCACCGCCTGGCGCGCGGTGCGCGACCCCCAGGAGGGGCTGCGGCTGGGCCGCGACCTCATCGGCCTGTGGACGGACCTCACCACGGAGCCCGGACCCGCTGCCGGCGACCCGGAGCCCCTGGAGATGGCACGCTCGCGCATGGTCCGCCTGACCGGCCGCGCGGCCGGGGCGGCGCGGGCATAGACAGCCGGCGCCACCCGGACCGCCGACGGCTACACGACGCAGAACTCGTTGTCCTCCGGGTCGGCCATCAGCACCCACTCGCCGCCGGGCTCCTTCACCTCGCGCAGCACCCGCGCGCCCAGGGCCCGCAGCCGCGCCACCTCGTCCGCGCGGCGCCCGTCACCGGCGTGCACGTCGATGTGCAGCCGGTTCTTGACCGTCTTCGCCTCCGGGACGCGCTGGAAGAGCAGCCGCCGGCCCAGCCCGGTGCCGGTGTCCGGGTCGTAGGGGTCGTCGGGGTGCCGTACGGCGATCAGGTCCCGGAAGGCGGGCCGGCCGTGGTACTCGACGGTGGCCTGGCCGGGCAGCGCGCCGAAGGACAGCAGCCGTTCGACGAGCGCGCTGTTGTCCTCGGCCTCGTAGTGCAGCGCGGCGGCCCAGAAGTCCGCCTGGGTGTGGGGGTCCGCCGCGTCGATGACGAGCTTCCAGTGCAGCGGGGCCGGAGCGGATGCGGATGCGGGCGTGTTTGTGGACATGCTCACCACTTATAGCGGCCCGCACGGACCCGCACCGGCGATCGGCTCAGCCGACTCGGCGGACGTCCACCTGAGCGGGGTCGGCGGCCTCGACGAGCGGCGACACGGCGACCACCCGGGGCCTCGTGGCGGCGCGCAGGGCGTCCCAGGTGAGCAGCGCCAATGCCAGCCACACCAGGGCGAATCCGGCCCAGCGCTCCGGCGGCATCGCCTCGTGGAAGTAGAGGATGCCGAGCAGGAACTGGAAGACCGGGGCCAGGTACTGCAGCAGTCCCAGCGTGGACAGGGGCACCCGGATCGCCGCCGCGCCGAAGCAGACCAGCGGCAGCGCGGTGACGACGCCGGTCGAGGCGAGCAGCAGGGAGTGCCCGGCGCCGCCGGTGGTAAAGGTGGACCCGCCGTGCGCGCCGAGCCAGATCAGATAGCCGAGCGCGGGCACGAACTGGACCGCGGTCTCGGCGGCCAGCGACTCGACGCCGCCGAGGGCGACCTTCTTCTTCACCAGCCCGTAGGTGGCGAACGAGAACGCCAGGCAGAGCGAGATCCACGGCGGACGGCCGTAGCCGACCGTCAGGACGACGACGGCGGCGAAGCCGACCCCGACCGCGGCCCACTGCGCGCGCCGCAGCCGCTCCTTGAGGAGCAGCACGCCCATCGCGATGGTCACCAGCGGGTTGATGAAGTACCCGAGGGAGGCCTCGACCACATGGCCGGAGTTCACGGCCCATATGTAGACGCCCCAGTTCACGGTGATGACGGCCGCGGCCACCACGACGAGCGCCAGCCGCCGCGGCTGCCGCAGCAGCTCCCCGGCCCAGGCCCAGCGGCGCACGACGAGCAGGGCGACGCCGACGAAGGCGAGGGACCACACCATGCGATGGGCCAGGATCTCCATGGCTCCGGCGGGCTTCAGCAGCGGCCAGAACAGCGGGACCAGGCCCCACATCCCGTACGCGGCGAAACCGTTCACCAGGCCTGTCCGGTGCTCTCCTCTGGACTTCCCGGCCATGGGCCCCTCCTTCTCGCCTCAGCCACGTGTGCGAGGAAGAAGGTAGCGCCGAGCGGCCCCGTCTGTCATGTCCGTATCGCCATACGGTCATGACAGACGGGCAAGCCGGTCACGCACGGGGTCCCCGGGGCGGGTTCAGCCCTTGAGCGCGGCGGCGACGGCCTCGGCGAGCGGGGTGGTCGGACGACCCGTCAGGCGGGAGAGATCGCCGGTGGAGACGACCAGTTCGCCCTTCTCGATCGAGGCGTCCACACCGGCCAGCACCGCGGCCAGCGGTCCGGGCAGCCCGGCGCCGGCCAGGATGGACTCGAGCGTCTCGACCGGGACCGGGGTGTAGGCGATCTCCCGGCCGGTCCGCCGGCTCAGCTCGGCCGCGTAATCGGCGAAGCTCCACGCCTCGTCGCCGCCCAGCTCGTACGTCGAGTTCTCGTGGCCCTCGCCGGTCAGCACCGCGACCGCGGCGGCCGCGTAGTCGGCGCGGGAGGCCGAGGAGACCCGGCCGTCGCCGGCGGCCTGGACGACCGCGCCGTGCTCCAGCACCGGGGCGAGGTTCTCGGTGTAGTTCTCGTGGTACCAGCCGTTGCGCAGCAGGCTGTAGGGCAGTCCGGAGGCGAGCAGCGCCTTCTCGGTGGCGCGGTGGTCGTCGGCGAGCGCGGCCGTGAGGCCGGCCGGGGCGCTGGTGTACGCCAGCAGCGCGACGCCGGCCGCCTTGGCGGCGTCGATGACGACCTGGTGCTGCTGGACCCGGCCCTTGTCGAACTCGTTGCCGGAGATCAGCAGGACCTTGTCGCCGGCCTGGAACAGGCCGTCGAAGGTCTCGGGTGCGTTGTAGTCGGCCACGGCCAGCCGGACCCCGCGGGCGGCGAGGCCGGCGGCCTTCGCCTCGTCGCGCACGACGGCGGTGATCCCTCCGGCCGGGACCTTCTCCAGCAACTGCTCCACGACGTGGCGGCCGAGGTGTCCGGTGGCTCCGGTGACGACGATGCTC
>Ga0308176_10000934_pt1 | contig 18353 bp, 19 predicted proteins | sample PhyCR2_3_FD_203890 | JGI IMG/M metagenome (GOLD analysis project Ga0308176, IMG submission 203890) | Soil microbial communities from UC Gill Tract Community Farm, Albany, California, United States - DLSLS.C.R2 | ecosystem: Environmental > Terrestrial > Soil > Agricultural land | place: USA...
GGTCACCTGTCGGACCTCCACCCGCGTCGGCTCGACGACGCCCAGCTCACCGCCGAGCGTGCGGATCCAGCGGCACCGTGAGTTGTGCAGGTGCGCCGCCACCATGCCTACGGTGCGCCGTGGCGATCCCGGGAGGGACGCCCGCCAGAGCTCGGCCGGCAGCCGCTCGATCAGGTAGACCGTCACCCGGTTGTTGGTGCGCCATGCAGCCAGCAGGCTGCCGTCGCACCCACCCGAGCGCGAGGTTACCGCGGCTGGCATGGACAGGTTCGACTCGGGCGCATACAGGGCATTCTCGAGGAGGCAGGGCGCGGATCGTCGCCCGTGCCCAATAGTGCGTTCCGGCGAGAGGACCGGCAAGGGCGTCATCGGCCGATGGCTTAGAGGCGAGCGTGAGCTAGCCGGGCTCCGGTTGCCGCAGGGCCGCCGCGGTTGTCTCGGTCAGCGGCCGGACCTTGAGCACGCGTTCCTTGGCGATGTTGACCGTGCCCGGCTTGGCGCCGGCGGGCTTCGAAACGTTGCGTCCTTCGGTGCACGATACCGCGACGATACCGGCCGTCCGAGCCTTGCTATGAAAGGCGGCGATGGCGGCGGCCAGCTCTTCGGTGGCGCGGTCGGGCCGCTCGCCTTCCGGCACGCGGAGCACCACGTGACCGCCGGGCATGCCGCGGATGTGGAACCAGAGATCCCGCTGGCGCGCGAGCCGAAGGCTCAGGTACTCGTTGGCCGAGTCCGTCCGGCCCGCAAGCACCTGCCAGTCGCCGGGCAGGCGATACTCGACGATGCCGGCCGGACGATCGGCGCCCCGCCGCTCTGGCTCCGCCATGCGGGAAGCTTAACTGAGTAACGCTGCGTCGATGGCGAGCACAGGACAGGCTAGAGGAATCTGAGCCAAACTTCAGTCCGCCTGGCCTTGAGGCCGGCGAACCACCGGCAGGCGACGTACAGGATCGCGATCGCCATCGCCCACACCAGATACAGCAGACCGAGGCTCCAGGTATAGCCGTCGGGCGGGGGCGGATTGGCCATCGGATGGTTGGTGAACAGCCACGGGCTCGCCTGGCCCTGGCGAGCGAGCGACACGGCTACCGCCAGCGCGTGAATGAGGGGGATGTGGAGCAGGTAGAAGAAGAACGGCACCCGGCCGAACACGGTGAGCCACCGCGCCACCACGCCTCTGGCCCGCTCCAGGCTGGGCATGAGCGCGATCGTCGGTCCCAGCGTCATCAGCAGGAAGCTGAGCGAGGCGGGGTACTTGGTGGTGTTGATGAAGGCGATCGGGGCCGGGAAGCGCCCGCTGGTCCAGGGCCGAGGATCGCCATACAGATTGAAACCGCGGAGCACCAGGAACAGCAGGATGCTCACCCCGCCGATCGCATAGCACAGCCGGTCCCGCCGCGCGGGCTCGAGCGTCAGCAGGCGCCCGAAGCCGTAGCCCGCCGCCATCACGCCGATCCACGGAACGATCGAGTAGAGCACCACCAGCGGTCCGAGCGGCGGGTCTGTGAACGCCGTGTACAATACCGCCCGCACCGGCGCCGGCAGCAGTGGCGCCAGCGCCGGCATGATCGCGTTGTGCAGCGCGATCACGGCGACGCCGCCGTAGCCCACCGCCGCCACCGGCAGCCGCACCAGCTCCGCCATCAGCACCATGCACCAGCCGATGGCCCACAGGACGCCGGCCAGGAGGTAAGTGGAGAACTGCAGGTTGAAGGTCCATCCCACCCGGACGACGGTGAGCTCGAGCAGCACGAGCCATAGGCCGCGGATCAGCAGGAAGCGCGACAGGTCGGCATGGCGGCGGCCGTAGAGAAACGCACTGGTGCCCGCGAGGAAGATGAAGGCCGGAGCGCAGAAGTTGGTGATCCAGCGGGTGAAGAAGATGCCCAGCGTCGGTCCGCCCGCCGGCACTCCGGAGAACACGCGCACATGATCGATAGCCATCAGCACCATCACCGCGCCGCGCACGATGTCCACCGAGGCGAGCCGCCGGCCTGCGGAAGCGATGGCGGAGTCGGCCGCGCCGGCCGAAACGTTGGGTGACTCGAGGCTGGTGCTCATGCGACGTCAATCCTGCGGCTCGGATGGCGGCTGTCAAACTCCGCGCAGTGAACGGTCGGTTTGGCGCGGTGAGCGGCGCGGGGGACGGTCCACGGACCCGCGCGGACTCACGCCCTCTCGGGAATGCAGCCGGCAGCCCGGATCTCGGCTACCGCCCCGCCAGCCGCGTCCTGACCGTCCCCGCGCGTCGCCGGCTCACCCGTAGGACCGTGCCGTCGCGCAGCACCAGCGTGGTCTCCCCGGCGCCGTCGGTGCGGACCTCGCGGACCAGGTCCAGCCGCACGATCGCCGAGCGATGTACCCGCGCGAACTCGCGGCCGAGCCGCGCTTCCAGCGCCGCCAGGGAGTGGCGCACCCGGTGCCGCACCCGCCCCGCATGGATCAGCGCGTGGTCCCCTTCGGCCTCGATCCGCGTGATCTCGCCGGCGTCCAGCAGCAGCGTACCATCTGCCGTCGGCACCGCGATCCGCTCGGCGGTCCGCCGGCTCCGCATGCGCTCGAACAGCCGCTGCATGGTGGCGCGGAAGCGCGCTGCCGAGAGCGGCTTCACCAGGTAGTCCAGCGCCTGCGCCTCGAACGCCGGGACCGCATACTGCTGATGCGCGGTGACGAACACGATCAGCGGCATGGCCTCGGTGCCCCGCACCCGGATCAGCGCCAAACCGTCCAGCCCCGGCATTTCCACGTCGAGAAACAGCAGGTCCGGCCGCTCCGCCGCCAGCGCCCGCGCCGCCTCGCGTCCGTCGCGGCATTCGCCTACCACGGTCACGGCGGGGTAGGCCTCGAGCAGCTGGCGAATGCCGCGACGGGCCAGCGGCTCGTCGTCGACGATCAAGGCCCGGATCGGGGTCATCGTTCGCGCTCCAGCTCGTGGTAGGGAAGCCGGACCTCTGCCCGGGCGCCGCCCTCGGCGGTCCGGCCCAGCTCCAGACGAGCGTTGGCCCCGTAGAGTGTCGCCAGGCGTTCGCGAGTGGCGCCCAGTCCCAGCCCCTCGGCGGGCTCCTCGGGTCCCGGCCCGTCATCGGTCACCGCGAGCACCAGCGCCGCGCCCTCCCGTCGGGCCTCGATGCGGAGCAGGGTCGCCGTCGCCCGGCGGGCCAGGCCGTGGCGAACGGCGTTCTCCACCAGCGGCTGCAGCAGGAACTCCGGCACGGCGGCGTTGAGCACCGACTGGTCTACCTCGAAGCTGGGCGCCAGCCGGTCGGAGAACCGGGCGGTCTCGATCCCCAGGTACTGGCGCACGAACTCGAGCTCCTCGCTGAGCGGCACCTCCTGGGGGCGGTCCGGCCGCATCACGCGCCGCAGCATGTCGCCCAGCTGCTCTAGCATGCGAGTGGCCGTGGCGGTGTCCCGGTCGCGCACGATGACGGTGATGGCATTCAGGCTGTTGAGCAGGAAATGCGGCTGGAGCTGGGTGCGGAGCGCGCCCATCCGCGCCTCGGCGAGCTGGGCCTCGAGCCGAGCCGCCTGGGTCTCGCGCTCGCGCGCCTCGACCAGGTAGCGGAGCGCGTGCTCCACGCCCAGCACGGCGAAGTACACGGCCACGCCGAATGGAAGCGAGGTCAGGAACCAGTCGTAGTAGCCTGACCCATACGGAAAAGTCCGGAACAGGGCGTAGCTCAGACCGCAGCCGGCCAGCGCCCACACGGCGCAGAGCGCGATCGCCGCCGCAAGGTGGAGGGGCACCCGCCGGCCCAGCGTGCCCCGCACCAGCGGATAGCGTCGCCCCAGGATGAACACCAACGGCGTGAGCAGCCCGTAGATCAGCCAGTCGCCGCCCTCGAACAGCACCAGGCGCGGATTGGGCGGGCCGCCGCCGGCGAGGCCGCGGGCGTACTCCTTGAGCATCGCCAGCGCGGCGGGCGCGAGCCAGGCCGCAGAGACGAGCAGCCAGAGCGGGCGTCGCCGCCGGGCGGTCACCGCCCGGCGCGTCGATGGGTGAGACGGTAGATCAGGATGGCCGCCCGCTGGGTGAGCGCCGGCATGGCCTTGAGGTTCATGTACTCATCGGGCGAGTGATCGCCGCCGCCCAGCGTGCCCAGGCCGTCGAGCGCGTCGGCTTGGGCGGCGACGTAGGAGATGTCGCCCGCGCCGCGGGTGCCCGGGTCCTGCGCCTCCACCGGCCCCGACCCCAGCTCCCGGCTCACGGAGTCGAGCTCCCGGAGCAGGGTGTAGTTCCCGGGCTTGGGCTCCATGGCCGGCGAGCTGCCGTAGAAGGTGAGCTCGGCGGACGTGCCCTCCAGGTGCTGCTCGACCACTTTCTGCATCGCCTCGCGGGCCCGCTGCTCCTGGTCGCCGGAGATGTAGCGCAGGTCGCCCGCGGCCACCGCCTCCGGGGCGATGATGTTGAGCTTGCCCGCGGCGGTGCCGGTCAGGGCCACCGTGTCGAAGCTGACCTCGGTGCCGCCCAGGATGACGCCGGGATTGAAGGTGAGGTTGGGCTCGCCGCGGACCTCGCGGTAGAACCCGTCGAGGATGCGGGCCAGCTCGTAGATCGCGCCGTTGCCCTCCTTGAAGATGCCCTGCGAGTGGGCCTGCTTCCCGTGAGTCGCCAGCCGCCAGCTGGTGAACCCGCGCCGCGCCACCACCGCCTGAGTGTAGGTGCTGCCCTCGAAGCCGAGCACTACGTCGCTCCGGCTGGCGGCGTCGACCAGGGCGGCGCGCGCCACGCTGGCCGGCTCGCCGGTGTCTTCCTCGTCGCCCATCAGCGCCACCGTGATCGTACTGCCGTCGAGCGCGCCCTCGGCCTGCAGCGCCTTGAGCGCGGAGACCATCATGACGATCGCGCCCTTCATGTCGTTCACGCCCGGCCCGCTGACCAGCGTGTCCTGCCGCTCGAACCGCTGGAAGGGGCTGTCCGGCTCGAACACGGTGTCGAGGTGGCCGAGCAGCAGGAGACGCCGCCCGCGTCCCTTGCGTCCCTTGCGCTCGGCGATGAGATGCCCGGCGCGCCGCAGGCTGTCGGGCAGCGGCACCCAGCGGACCGTGAAGCCGAGCCGCCTGAATTCGTCGCCCAACGCTTGCCCGACGGCGCGCACGCCGTCGAGATTGTGCGTTCCGCTGTTGATGTTGACCACCTTCTCGAGCAGCGCGAGGTCGGCGGCCTGCTGTCCGGGGATCCTTCGCGCGATCGCGCGCTCCTTGGATGAGAGCTTTTGCGCCTGCGCCGCCGGCGCGAGCGCGACGAGGCACAGCAGGGAGAGGAACAGTGTGAGCATTGGCGTGGAAGCGGGTTCAAAGTGAATGGTGGGGATCGTCGGAAGCCTCGGCCCGGCCGCGCGACTCGCTGGCCGCTCGCTGGGGTCCGGGGCTCGAAGGTGGATCCCGTGGATGCGGAAGAAGGCGCGCGGGGAGCGGCGTCATGTCGTGGTAGAACTTGCCTGGTCCGGGCGAGCCGGACAAGCAAGGCGGTTCCCACCTGAAGGGAGGGATCGTGCGTACGGCACTCAAGATCGTCGGCAACGCCTTGGCGGGACTCGCCGTGGTGGCGGTCGGATTCTATCTCTGGGCATCGCACGCCACTGCCCGCAAGCTGGCGCACGTCTACCACGTCCACACCGTCGACTTCCCGATTCCGTTCCCGCTGGCCCCGGAGGAGGTGGCGCGGCGGAAGCTCACGCCCGGCGCGGCCGACAGTATCGCGCGCGAGGAGGCCCTGGCGCGAGGTCGGCACCTGATCGCCTCGCGGTATGCCTGCACGGGCTGCCACGGCGCGCGTCTGGGAGGCGGCACCATGGTCGACGCGCCACCGATCGGCCGGATCCTGGGCCCCAACCTCACCGCCGGGCGGGGCAGCCGCACCGTGGGCTTTCAGGCCGCGGATTTCGATCGGATCGTGCGGCACGGCGTCAAGCCCGGCGGCCTCCCCGCGCTCATGCCCTCGGTCGACTTCCGCATGATGAGCGATCAGGAGCTGAGCGACATCATCGTCTACCTGCGGGCCCAGCCGCCGGTCGACAGTCTCGTTCCGCCGCCCACGCTCGGGCCGCTGGGAAAGATTCTGATCGCGACCGGCAAGATTCAGCTGTCGGCCGATCTCATCGCCGCCGAGGCCGTGCCGCACGAAGTGCTGCCGCCGCCGACCGCGCCGACCGTCGCGTTCGGCCGCCATCTCGCGGCCACCTGTACCGGGTGCCACGGTGCGAACCTGGCCGGCGGTCCGATTCGAGGAGGAGACCCCAGCTGGCCCCCCGCCGCCAACCTGACGCCCGACGCGAGCGGACTGGGCGGGTGGACCTTCGAGCAGTTCACCGCGCTGCTCAAGCGGGCAAAACGGCCCGATGGCCGCTCGCTGGCTGAACCGATGGTGGACGTGACGACCCGGGTGCGCAACATGACCGACGTGGAGCTCGCGGCGCTGTGGCAGTTCCTGCGGTCGATCCCTGCGGTGCCCACCCGCAAATGAAACGGCCGAGGGAGCTGGCCCTCGGCTGCTGTAAGCCGGTCGCATCGGGCTGTCACGGGCCGGTCAGCGGCCGCCGCCCACGATCAGCGCGATGGCCGCCAGCGCGCACGCCACCCCCGCCACCTGGCGCAGGTTGAGTCGCTCGCCCAGCATCACCCGCGCGAGCAGCACGGTGCTGGCGGGATAGAGCGACGCCAGCGTCACCACGACGCTCAACGGGCCGACCTGCACGGCCAGCAGGTACAGCGCGTTGGCGGTCATGTCCATGACGCCGCCGACCAGGGTGAGCAGCAGAACGCCGGGCAGGCGCAGGGAGCGGCGGGTGAACAGGGCCGCCAGGCCGAAGAGGCCGACGGATGTCGAGCGCGAGGCCAGAATGGGCCACATGCCGGCTTCGACCCGGGTCTGCGCCAGCGAGAGCAGGAAGAGCCCGATCGCGACCCCCGACACCAACGCGATGCCTACTCCGGGTGGCAGCCTGGCCCCGCCTTCAGGAGCCAACGCGGCCGGCTCCGGCGCGGTCTGCTGGCTCACCAGCACGATGGCCACCAGGCCGAGCACGATGCCCGCGACGGCCAGCGGCCCGGGTCGCTCACCCAGCGCGACCGATACCAGCACCGGGACGGCGACCGCGCACACCGCCGTGGTCGGCGCCACCACGGCCATCCGTCCGATCGCGAGGGCGCGGTAGAGCAGCGCCACGCCCGCGCCGCCGGTGAGGCCGGCGGTCACGCCCCACAGGAGATCGGCGCGCGACGGCGTGGCCGCGGGCAGAAACGGGAACAGCAGCGCCAGCAACACCAGCCCGCTGAGCTGCGAGAGGACGATGACCGGCAGCGTGCTGGCGCGCCGGGTGGCGAGCCCGCCGGTGAAGTCGGCCGCGCCATAGAGCACGGCGGAAGCGAGGGCGAGCAGCAGAGTCATGGTGCGGGAATCTAGCGCTGCAGGGCGAGGATCCCGGCGAGCGGAGCGAAGGGCCGCGGGCGTCCCCGCGGCCCTCTGCCCGCCAACTCGTCAGACGGCGACGCGCGTCGCCGATTGCGCGGCCAGCGCCTGGCGAATCTTGGCCAGGTGATGGAAGCTGTGCCGCATCGCGTGGTCCTCGATGAAGAACTGGCAGGTGAGCGGCGCGTCGCCATAGAGCGACACCGGCGCGGCCAGGTCCAGCTGCTCGTCGCTCAGCGCCCGGAGTGCCGCCGCGGCCGCCGTGCTGTTCCGCTCCAGGTGCTCCAGCGCCGCGGCCTTGGTGACCGCCTCGAATTCCTTCGCGTGCTTGGCGTTGATCTCGTTGACCGCGTCCCAGGTCACGTTCTCGATGGGCTGGCCCTCGGCCAGGACCTGGGCCAGCTGGATCTCCAGCGGATACATGCTGCCGACGTGATGCACCACCACGCCGATCTTGCGGCCGTCCTTGGGCAGCCGGGTGTGCCACTCCACGTCGCTCAGGCCGGCCGCCAGCTCGGCGAGGGCACGGGCACCCTGCTCGAGACGGTCGGCGAGTGCGTTCGAACGCTGGCTCATGTCAGTCACCTCTCTGTAGGTTGGCGAGTGCGGGTCATCGTCGCGTCGAGCGTCAGGCCACTCGCGCCTGGACGTCGAGATATTCACCGACCACGGTCGTGCCGTCGCCGGGGTCCACGTTGTGCTCCTGGAACAGCCGGGTGAGCTCTTCGCGCAGCCGGCTCGAGGCCGCGGGATCGGCCGCGCGCAGGGTGGTGACCGTCGGCCCGTAGCAGGACGCGAACAGCTCGGTCACCGCCGCCGGCGGGAACGGAAACCGGAGCTCCAGCGTGCGCCGGGTGCAGAGCAGCGAGCTCACCCGATCCCCGAAGCGGGCCCGCACCCGGTCCTCCATGCCCCACTCCAGCGGGCTGGCTACGCCCGCCGGCGGCGGCACCGTCGCCGCGTGTGCGCGGAGCATCTTCCCGACGAAGCCTTCCGGGGTCCAGTTGGCCATTGCCACCCGGCCGCCGGCGCGGGTGACTCGGAGCAGCTCCGCGGCCGTGCGCTCCGGGCGGTAGGCGAACATCGCCCCGAACATCGTCACCGCCGTGTCGAACTGGCCGTCGAGGTAGGGCAGGGACTCGGCATCACCCACCTCGAAGGTGACATCGCACCCGGCGGCGCGAGCCTCCAGCCGCGCCTGCACGATCAGGTCGGGCGCGATGTCGATGCCGGTCACCCGCGCCCCCATCCGCGCCGCGGGAATGGCGAGGTTGCCGGTGCCGCACGCGACGTCGAGCACCCGCTCGCCGGCGCCGAGCACCAGCCGAGCGATGAAGTCTTCGGCGCCCGGCGCGTAGCTCCGGGCAATCGGCAGGAAGTCGCCCGAGCTCCAGACCGACCTGGCGCGGGCGGTGAGCGGGTCCTCGGACCAGGCCGGGATCTCCGCCGGGGTGATGCTGGTATTGGACATGGGCCGTTCTCCGCGAGCGAGTTACCGCGCCACCGTGGCGGGTAGGCGGAGTTTGTCACTCCCGGCCTCGGTGGAGAATGACCGAGCGTCCCGACTTCTTGCCTTGGCGTCCTGGAAGGGGGAGGTGGGTGATCTGCGGTCGGGATGGTGCGGTCAGGATGGTGCGGTCGGGACGGTGTGAGGGGGGCGTGTGATCGGGATGGTGTGATCGGGATGGTGGGATCAGGAGGGTGTGACCGGTATGGTCCGGTCAGGATGGTCGTTCGGCGTAGTCGGTCTCCTCCGCCCACAGCCAGGCCGCGCCCCGCACCCCGCTCGAATCGCCGTGCAGGTTGGGCAGTACCCGGGTCACCACCGTGTCGGAAAACACGAAGCCTGGCAGCACCCGCGACACGGCCTCGTCCAGCCGGGGCAGGTTCGACATCCCCCCGCCCAGCACCACCGCGTCGGGGTCGAGCACGTTGATCACCGCGGCCAACGACCGCGCCAGCCGGTTCTGATACCGCTGCAGCGTCTCGCGGGCGATCACGTCGCCCTCTCCGGCCGCGCGGGCGATCTCCTCGCTGGTCCGTCGCGCCCCCGACGCGCGCGCGTAGTCCCGCTCGAAGCCCGGACCCGACAGGAACGTCTCGATGCAGCCGTGCTGACCGCAGTAGCACGGCTGGGCTTCGCGGCGCTCCTGGTCGGTCATCCAGGGCAGCGGGTTGTGCCCCCATTCGCCGGCGATCTGGTTGGCCCCCCCGTGAATGCGGCGGCGCAGCGCGATCCCGCCGCCCACCCCGGTGCCGAGGATCACGCCGAACACCGTGTCGAACCCTTGGCCCGCGCCATCCACCGCCTCCGACAGCGCGAAGCAGTTGGCGTCGTTGGCCAGCCGCACCGGGCGCTCCAGGCGCGCCTCGAGGTCCGACCGCAGCGGCCGGCCGTTGAGCCAGGTGGAGTTGGCGTTCTTGACCAGGCCGGTGCTGCGGCTGACGACGCCCGGGATCCCCACGCCCACGGTGCCCCGGGCGCCGGACTCGGCCTCGAGCTCCGCCACCAGCTGGACGATGGCCTCGAGCGTGCCCCCGTAGTCCCGCGGGGTGGGAATTCGGCGGCTCGGTACCACGAGGCGGGTCTGCTCCAGCGCGATCGCTTCCGTCTTGGTGCCGCCCAGGTCGATGCCGATCTGCATCGCGCTAGCCCACCGACTCGGCCAGATCCACGACCAGCGCCGAGTGATCCGACAGCCCCCGCTCCCGCACCGTGTGATCGTACCAGCACCCGCGCGCCCGCCCCGCCAGCTCGGTGCTCGCGAAGGCGTGGTCGATGCGAAACCCGCGGCCCACGCCTCCGCCCGGCCGGTGGCTGAACCAGGTATGCTCGCGACGCTCGCCGTGCTGCCGGCGCCAGAGATCCACCAGGCCCATCCCGCCAAGCAGCGCGAACGCCCGGCCGGCCTTGAACCGGTAGCGGTCGGCGTCCACCTGGGACGCCCCGGCGTTGTAGTCGCCCAGGAGGAGATAGGGCCGGCGGGTCCGGCAGGGCAGCCATGCCGCTGCGGCGTTCCAGAAGGCGGACACCTCGGGGCCGGCGGGCGGTCCGTAGACCGCGGCCAGCCGGAGGTCGGCGCCGGGCAGATCGACCTCGAGCCAGCCGCGGGGGTAGAGCGCCGCATGCGGCGGAGGGGAGGCACGCCGGCGTCGGAGGGGCCGCCGCGCGAGAACGCACATGCCCCGGTCGGCGCGCCCGCGCGGCGCGCTGGCGCCGTAGCGATAACCGGCCCGCCCGAGCGCATGACACAGATCGGGTGCGCGGCGGCTCATGGTCTCCTGCAGCACCAGGACGTCGGCGTCGTAGCGGCACAGCGCCTCGACCAGCGCGGGGCAGCGCCCGCCTCCACCGGCCATGATGTTCCAGGAGACCAGCCGCATCAGACCTCCAGCCACCGGGTAGGCAATTCCGGGCGCGGGGGCGCGCGCTACTTCGATGGCCCGCGCGGGACCGGCTCCAGCATGCTTACCCGGTTCCCTTCCGGATCCACGAACGACACGTACTTGCCCACGCCGGGGATGTCCCACGGGTCGCCCAGCACCTTGCCGCCGGCCGCGGTGACCTTGTCGATCGATCGCTTGAGGTTGTCCACCGCGATGACCACCGAGGGGTACTGCATCGGGTAGTCGGCCTTCCGCTCGTAGAACCCGCCGTTGATCGCGCCGGGATTCCTGGGCCCCGTGTCGCCCGTCTCGGTGGTGACCGCGAGGACGTAGTTGTTCATGTCCTGGCCCAGCATCTGGGTCTGCCAGCCGAAGGCCGACTGATAGAACGTCGCCATCCGCTCGCGATTGTCGTACGGCATCTCGAAGTGCACTACACTGTCCATCGTACTGCCCTCCAGGTTGCGTTGCGAGACGCTATCGGCCGAGCTCACGCTCGCGAGCCTCGACGGCGTCCTTGGCCGCCTTGAGGTCGACTCGGTGCAGGGTGCGATACTCCTTGATCGCCTCGATCTTCTGGCCCGACCGGATGAACAGGTCAATCCGCTCGGCTGACGGCGCCGCGTCCCCCGACCGGATCCGCGGCGCGCTCGGGCGCTCGCCCCGGCGGCTCATGACGGCGAGCAGCGCGACGGCCGCGATGGCGGCAATCCAGTAGACCGACATGAAAGCTCCCGTCAATGGTCCGAGGCGCTGGAGCGGTGGCCGGCCGCCACCGGGCATGGGGGAACAAGATGCGTTGGGCCGACGGATCGCGCGAGGACGGGCGGGTGGGGACCAGCGGCTCGCCGGCCCCGTGTTGCCCGTAGTTGATGCTCGGGTTGTCGGCGTTCACCGTTCGGAACGGCACGCCTTCTTCCCGCATTACCGCGTCAGCATTCCATGCCCCCTCCACGATCCGCTTGACCTCCGCAACGGGAATCGCCTCGACGGTCCCGCCCCTTGCCGTGACGGTCGCGGCGCTGAAGAGTGAGTTGTAGATGGCCTCTTCAGTGGCCTCGATCGCGCCCTGGAACAGGCCGGTCATCTCGTCGTTGGCCAGCTCGCTGGTCACGAGCCGCGCCGCGCCGTAGCGGCGGCGCACTGAAGGGTGGGTCGAGAAGGCGATCACGTAGTCGCCCGAGCCGTTGCTCATGACCGAGCCCGTCCGGGCCAGGCCCGCGATGGCGCGCGTGGCCAGCCGCCCCAGGTTCCGGTCCGAGAGCGGCGCGTCGGTGGCCACCACGATCATGATCGAGCCGCGCGCGCCCTGCGGCTGGCCCGTCCGGTGGACGCCGTCCCGCCCAAGCGCGCGCCCCACGGGCACGCCGAGCACCAGCAGGTCGCCGCCGAAGTTGGACTGCACCAGCACCCCCACGGTCCAGGTGCTGTCAGCCCCGGTCACCCGCCGCGACGAGGTGCCGATGCCACCCTTCCAGCCGAACGCCACCGTCCCGGTGCCCGCGCCGACGCTGCCTTCGGCCACCGGCCCGCCACGCGCGCCCTCGAGCGCGGCCCGCACGTCGCGCTCCCCGATGGGGCGGCTCCGGATCGCGTTCAGCACGTAGCCATCGTTGGTCTCGCCCACGACCGGATTGATGGAGCGGACGTCGGCCATGCCCGGCTGCGCCAGCATCCACCCCACCATCGCGTCGGCCGCCTTCCACACGCACAGCGTACAAGTGAGCAGGATCGGCGTCTCGAGCTCCCCCAGCTCGGCCACCTGGGTCACGCCGAGCAGCTTCCCGAAGCCGTTCCCCACGTGGATGGCGGCGGGAACCCGATCGAGAAACGCGTTCCCCTCGTGGGGCAGGATCGCGGTGACCCCGGTCCGCACCGAGTCTCCGACCCGCACGGTGGTCTGTCCCACCCGCACGCCGGCCACGTCGGTGATCGCGTTGAGCGGACCGGGCGACAGAGTGCCAGGAATGATGCCCAGCGCGCGCGCCCGGGCCGGCTGCTGGGCGGAAAGAGGGATGAGAAAAGGAGGGAAGACGAACACCGCGAACAGCAGCACCGCAAAGCTGACCACCAGCCGAGCCATCCGCACGCTCATCGCGCTCGCTCCGTCCCTCGCGCAATCGCCCCGCGAGCGGCCGCCGCCTGCCGCCTGAGCGCAGGCACCGCGGATGCGGTCGCCGGGTTGGCCGCCAGCCGGTTCAACGCCAGGTCCACCGCGTCGAGCCCGAGCCCGGCCCCGAACCGGGTCGATACCCGACCGAGCGCGCTCTGGAAGTTGGGGTCGGCGTCGAGCTCGGTCTGCCCCAGCACCTGGGCCTTGCCGATGATGTCCGTCAGCACCACCATCGCCCGCCGCGCGTTCTCGGGCGAGGACAGGTTGCCGCTGGTGAACTGCGCCACCTGCGGGAGGCTGGCCGCGAACTGCTGCAGCGCCGCCGCCTGGCGCGCGTTCCGGGGATGGTTCTGGTGCATCACCGCCTGGGCGGCCGCCATCACCGCGAACGGCGCCATCGCCGTATGCGTGAGCAGCGGCGTTCCCGTGACCGCGCCGCTGAGCGGCAGCGCCACCAGCGCCAGGCCCCCAGCCGCGTGAACCAGGTGCAGCGCGGTGCCCTCGACCCGGAAGAAGATGTGGATGAGATCGCGCAGCGGCATGAAGCCGAACAGCGCCGCGGCCACCAGGCTGGCCAGCGCGGCGGTGGGGTGCCCTTCGGCCTTGAGGTGCAGGTAGCCGGCCAGGCAGCCGAAGGCGATCAGGAGGAACACCAGATGGAGCAGGGTCCGCGCGGCCGCCGATGCCATGGACGAGCGGGGCGCGGGAGGAGCGAACGGCGGTTTCATGGGGCATCCCGGCGTGAGGCGTACTGCAATATCCGCGATTCTCCGGGGCGCGGAAGGTCGGCGGGCCGGGAAGGCCATTCCGTCTCGTCTCCATCTCCTGGCTGGCCGTCAGACCCACCGGAGTCGGTGCCCGCTCCTCTCGGTCGGCGGATGTTTCGCCTTGGACGCCATTCGATATTGTCTGCCCCGAGCCGACCAGGAGCTCGATGCGCTCCATTCCTCTGTGCGGAGAACACCATGCTGACCCATGCGATCAGATTGAGACTGGCCCTGCTCACCGGCGTGCTGCTCGCCTACGGCTGCGGCTCTGACAGCGGCGGCGACGTGACCGCGCCGCCGGCTGGCGGCAACACCGTCGCCGCCACGCCGGCGCTGGCATTCACCCCGGGCAGCATCACCATTCACGCCGGCGAGAGCGTCACGTTCGCGTTCGGCTCGGTGGCGCACAACGTCTTCTTCGACCAGCAGAACGGCGTGCCCGCCGACATCGGCGGAAACAACGCGAACCTGTCGGTTGAGCGCACCTTCGGCACGGCGGGGAGCTATGCCTATCAGTGCCACATTCACCCGTCGATGCACGGGACGGTGATCGTCCAGTAGCTGCTTGCCTGGGCCCGTGCAGCTCTCTGTAATCGTCGACTGAGCCGGGCTCAGGTGCCTTCCGGCGCGACGGCCCGGTGATACGCTCTCACCGGCTCAGCAGGTCACGCAGCGCGCTGCACGCCACGTGCGCGCCGGCGCTACCGGCTGACGCCGGTCCGTCCCTCCCGGCTGATGCCGGTCCGTCCATCGCTATGGTAGTGCATACCCGATAGGCCGGCTGCCGTCACCTTCCGGCCGTCCTTACGCGCCGGATCGAACCGAGCCTTCCTGAGCTCCCTCAGCCGAGTCCGCCGCATCCGCGGCCGCTCGGGCCAGGGCCGCCTCGTCGGTCAGGTCGAGCCGGAGCGGTGTGAGCGACACCCACCCGTGCTCCACCGCCCACCGGTCGGTGCCCTCGTCGGGCGTCTCCAGCGGCATCGTCGTGATCCAGAAGTGCGTCCGGCCTCGCGGGTCACGGCCGGGCACCACCTTGCCATCGTACTGTCGCACCGACTGGCGGGTCCATCGGAGGCCGCGCGGCTTGGCCGGGAAGTTGACGTTCACCAGCCGGGAATCGTCCTGGTGGAGCAGCAGCTCGAGCACCCGGGTCACCCACGGTTTGAGCGCCGTGAAATCCGGCTGATCCTCGCCGGTCGGCGTGCTGAGCGCGATTCCCTTGATACCCAGCAGCGGCGCCTGCTTGGCCGCCGCCAGGGTGCCCGAGTGCCAGATCGAGTTGCCCAGGTTCGAGCCCAGGTTGATCCCCGAGAGCACCACGTCCACCGGCTCCCATTCGGCCACCCCGATCGTCACGCAGTCGGCCGGCGTGCCGTTGACCCGGAACGCTTCGTGGTCACCGATCACGGTGGGCCGCACCGTGAGCGGCCTAGAGTGGGTGATGGCATGCCCCATCGACGACTGCTCCACATCGGGTGCCACGATCCGCACCTCGCCGAAGTCGCGCGCCACGTCGGCCAGGGCCAGGATGCCCGGGCTGTAGATGCCGTCGTCGTTGGCGATCAAAATGCGCATCGTCTCTCCTTGCTGAAGGCCGCTATGCGGGTCACGCTGCTGTTCAATCCCGGGGCCGGCCGCGGTGACGGATCGGCGGACGAGCTTCGACGCGTCATCGAGGCGGCCGGCCATCAGGTCGAGGTCCGCCGGACCTCGAAGTCGGGGGTCGCCGGGGCGCTCCGTGAGCCCGGCGAGCTCGTGGCGGTGGCCGGTGGCGACGGCACCGTGGGCCGCGTCATGAAGCTCCTGGCCGGCGGCTCCGTGCCGATGACGATCCTGCCGGCCGGGACCGCCAACAACATCGCCACCTCGCTCGGGATCTTCGGTGACGCAGCCCGGATCGTGGCGTCCTGGTCGCGCGGGGAGGTGCGGCGGGTGGATGTCTGGCTCGCGCGTGGACCGTGGGGTGAGACCCGATTCGTCGAATCCGCGGGCGTGGGATTGCTGGGCCACCTCATTCATCCCGAGGTCGGCGACGAGCTGGAGGGAACCGAGGAGGCACGCGCCGAGGCGCGCCGTGCGTCGCGCACGCTGCCCGCGCGCGAGCGGCGGGTGGAGCTCGACGGCCGCGACCTCTCGGGCGCCTACCTGCTGCTCGAGGCCATGAACATCCGCTGCGCGGGGCCCAACCTGTGGCTCGCGGGCCAGGCGCGCGCCGGCGACGGCAAGCTCGAGATCGTGCGCGCGCTCGAGCGCGACCGCCCCTCGCTGGTCGCCCTGGCCGACGCCTTCGGCACCTCGCGCGCCACGCTGCCCACCGAGCGCGGCAGCCGCCTGCGCTTCTGGTGCACCGCCGAGGAGCTCCACGTGGACGACGAGCACGGCACCGAGCTCGGTGGCTGGAAGGGTGAGGCTGAGGTCGAGGTATCGATCGGGGACATGCATGTGGATGTGTTGCTGTAGCGGACGCGGCAAGTCGTACCGGAGAGCCCCGCCCGGGAGTCACCCCGAACGATTGGGTCTCTTCCGACGCGGCTCCGCCTCTCGATCCGACGCTCTCCGCTCCGCCGCTCCCCGCTCCGCCTCTCGATCCGCCGCTCCCCATTCCACCCCCGGCGCCCCGAGCACCCGTGTCGTCGCCTCGCCGGCGCCAACCGGTAATGATCCGCCCGCCTCACCTCCGCCTACCTCGTCGCCGGCTTCGAGCTCCCGCGCCCATCGTGCGGTGAGCGCCAGGATCAGCGGCGGCCCGACGATCCACGCGAGCACCACCGGAAGCGACGTGCTCCCCGCCCACATTACCGCGCCGCCGCTGTTGGTGACCGTCACGCGGAGCGCCACGAAATTGCTGAGCTCGGCATTGACCCCGCCGTGCATCCCCGGCAGCGCCACCTGCGCGGTCGCGAAGAGCAGCCCGCCCAGCTTCACGAGGGCAAGGCCGATCCAGTAGGCCACGCTCAAACCCGCGATATGAACCGGCCGAAGCCGCGCCAACGACAGCCTGCCCAGCTCCATGGGCCTCCTCCTCTGCTCCGCGGCCAGGCCCCTAGATGGCGGTCGGATAATCCTCTACGACCCGGAGCCCAGGCCCCGTCCCCCCCGGAGTGCTGCCTTACGCCGGCATCGGCGGCAGTGTTTCGCCCTGGCACCACATCAAGTCGCGTCGCCGCTTTCCCGTCCTACCGTCCCCCCATCATCTCATCCAGCTCCGCCAGCGACGCCACCTGGGCCGCCTTGGCCAACGACTCCGCCATGTCGGACCGGACTGGGCCGTCGCCTTGGGGCGTGATCTGGGCCCGCCAATCGGCCGAAACGGCCGGCAGCGACACGGAGCTTCCCGCGCGGCCCCGCGCCCGCCCGAACTCGAAACAGCTGTCCCACAGCGATTTCACTTTCGGCAGGCGAGGTCCCGCTTCCCGCGGCAGCTCCAGGTCCCACCGCTCGGCGATGGTGCGGAGGATCGAGGTGTGCTCGAACGTCTCGCTCACCACGGTCCGCGGCGTGAACGGGCTCGCCACGATGGCCGGGACCCGGATGCCGAGCACGTCCCACGGCTCGGCGCCACCCTCGGGAGTAACCGGGGGCGCCACGTGATCGAAGAAGCCGCCGTGCTCGTCGTACGACAGAATGAACGCCGTGCTCTTCCAGCTCGGGCTCGAGCGCAGCGCGTCGAGGATGTAGCCCAGGAACTGCTGGCCCCGGCGCGGATCGTGGGTCGGGTGGTCGTCCGCCGAGCTGTAGGGCGGCTCCACGATCGCCACCTGGGGCAGCCGGTCGGCCTTGCAGTCGGCCACGAAGTCGCGGAGCGTGCCCGCGTTGGCGTCGTGGCCGCTGGCAAAGCCCGGCCACAGGGCGAACATCGAGATCTCGCTCGGCAGCTTGTAGCTCTTCCAGGTGATCCCGCCGCGCACGCCTCGCTGCTTTTCCCAGGCGCCCCAGATCGGCGGCGGCTTGTGGCGCACCACGGTCTTCCACGTCGTGGTGACCACGTCGCCCGAATAGCCCCCCATGGCGAACACCCGGTTGGGGTGGGTCGAGCCCATGAACGAGCTGTGCCAGTGGTCGAACACCGCGAACTGGTCGGCGAGGGCGTACAGGACCGGGAGGGTCTTCCGGGTGTAGTAGCCCATCACGACGCGGGCCATCTGGCGGAGGTCGGGCGGCGCGGGCGGCGAGATGCCGGTGAGCGGGCTGGCGTTGGGCGGCGGCGGAGCGATGGTCCGCTGGTGAAACGCCTCGTAGGCCGACACGAACCCATCCAGCTTGCCTTCGTTCCACTGGCGGCGCACCTCGGGCCCCTCGTGCGGCGGATCGAAGAATTCGAGCCGCACGTTGTCGAGCGGCCAGGGCGGCACACCGGTGTCGTCGGGCGGATCGTTGAGGTGGCGATTGACTGGGAGGAGGCCGCGCCCCAGCCCCTCGATGTCGCTGCGGTTTTCGGGCGGGAGGTTGAGCGCCCCCAGATAGTGATCGAACGAGCGATTTTCCATCATCACCAGCACAAAGTGCTGGATCTGTTCCATGCCCATGGGCGGTTCCAAGCTATGAGGACCTCGCCGGCGGGGCCGGCGAAACGGTGTCGGACGTGACAGGCTACGCTAGGACCGCTCGGAGGGAGCGTCAAGCAGGCCCGCTTGACTCGCGCTTGAGGGGACGAAGCCACTCTGGGCAACCGCCA
>Ga0308176_10000936_pt1 | contig 18340 bp, 25 predicted proteins | sample PhyCR2_3_FD_203890 | JGI IMG/M metagenome (GOLD analysis project Ga0308176, IMG submission 203890) | Soil microbial communities from UC Gill Tract Community Farm, Albany, California, United States - DLSLS.C.R2 | ecosystem: Environmental > Terrestrial > Soil > Agricultural land | place: USA...
GGTCGACCTCCGCGCCGCGGCCCCAACTGTGCGGGCCTTTGCTGTTCTGGTAGACATGCTACTGCCTTTCTGCCGTCCCCCGCGAAGTGCAGGGCGCTCACCGGCCGAGGATTCGGCATCAGGCAGACGCGGCTCTCTTCGAACGGCTGCGGCCGACGGCGAAGCAAATGAGGGCTACGGCGGCGAAGCCGGCGGCAGTCCAACCCAGCTGCTTGGCATCGTTGAACGACTCCCCGGGCGTATCGCCGAAGTTGATCAGCAGGTGGTGGGGATCGGCTTGCAGGCCACGCTTGGCGAAGAAGGCCTTCGCTTGATTCGGAAGGGAGGACAGGGAGACGGTGCCGCTGAAGGTAGGCATCGTCTTGGAAAAGTCGCGCCGGTGACGGCCGCCGATGTAGAGGAAGACGATCGTCGCGTGGCCGGCGGGCTCGCGGCCGGGCGCGATCACCGGCACGTACCAGTCGTGGAGCGGGCCGGCGCGGCTGCGGTAGGTCAGTTCGATGGAGTCGCGCGTGTCGGCAATGCCGCTCACCTCGATCCACCGCGAGGTGGGCGCCGTGCCGGCTTCCAGGGCGGCGGCGGAGGTGCGGGTGAGCGGGCCGCGTGTCGCGCCGATGATCGCGTAGACGGTCGAGATGACCAGGAAGGTCATCGTGGGCGTCAGTGCCACGATCGCGCCGCCATACCAGAGGGAGAGCCGGCGGGCGGGTCGGCTAAAACCGTCGGTCGTAACTCGGTCGGTGTGAGCCCGGTTACCGCGATGGCGGGCGAGGCGGTGCATGGCGGCGATTGTACCTCACGCGGACTGCGATCGCCGCCGGGAGGATGCGGTGTAGTTCTGCGCTGCGCGGTCAGGCGCGGGCGATCGGCCGTTCCCGCCGGGATCGGTCCGCCTTTTCGATCGGAACGCCACTTCGTAAGGACGCCGGTGGCGCGGCCGGGCGAAGAAGATGAGGCGCGCCGGTGGGCGTCACCCAGGGCCGCCGGCATGATCGTAGCGCACCGTGTGGCTGTAGGTCACCCCGTCAACGGTGTAGTACGTCGTCAACGTAATGATTTCGTCCTCGCGGAGCGCCTGCAGGGTCTCCTCGCCGTCGCACAGCCACTCGCCGTCGAGGCGGAATCCCCGGTCGTTGAGCAGCGGTGGGCCTCCTGGTCGGACAGCTCGCGCATCTGCTGCTCGGAAAGCCGCCTGCGCAGTCGCTCCAGGCCGGGCCCTGCTTTGGGCCGCCTCACCGACGGGTTAATGCGAACTGCGGCGGGTGTAAGAACCGTGCGAGATGGAGCGCGAGCGGACCAGGTGGTAGACCAGGACCCCCGCGCCGGCGCCGACGGCAGCCCAGAGTAGGTTCCAAGGATTCCAGGGGGTTACGCCCGCACCGCTGACTACGGCGTGGATGATGCCCGCGACGATCGCACCGACGGTGGATGCGGCAAGGCCAAACTTCGGGTCATCGCCGCGCAAGTTCACGACCTTTGTCGCGATAAAACCGACGACTAGTCCGACCGCGACCCATCCCAAAATGCCCATCAACATGACGTACTCCTACACAGGGCTGCTCGCCGGGAGCTCCCCGCAGAAGGGTGCTGCATTGAAAGCCGGTGGCGCGAGATACGGCGCCGGTTCGTAGCAGGGTTCGCGTCGATTCGTGGCCTGTGAAGGTCCGCGATTCGGCTCGGGTTGGCGAAGGGGCGAAGGAGCCAAGCAGGCGGGTGAACGATGAGAATGGCTTGGACTTACTCGGTCGTCGATTGGCCTGGTCAGACTGTACGGGAGTTCGGCGGCGAAGGATACCTCGAATCCGCCGGGCGTCGGCGTGGCTAGGCCGGTCCGCGGCACCGCGGCCGCGTCATGTCCGTGCTTACCCCTGGCCGAGCGTCACCTCTCTAATCACCAGCTTCCCATCGCTCACAGTCACGTTGAGGAAGCTGCTCTTGCGCACCCGCTGGGTTGAAGTTGTCAGCCACTCTGTCGCGGCGCCGCGCAACGTGCCGACGGGCGGGGCCCACCAGTTGCACCGATAGAAGTCCCCGAACACCCGCACGCATCTGACCAGGTCCAGTCGCTCCCGCCCGATCGTCCGCTCGACTTCCCCGGAGAGGTCCGCGGCGGCTATCGGTTTGGCCACGGCCGCCGTCTGGCCCTTCAGCACCTCGGGCGCAGGGGAGATGATGTCTTCGGCTCTGTCGTTCATGAATAGCCTCCGGTCAGCGGGTGAGGATCGGAAGGGGTAATTGCGGGCCGCGTCCGTCTGGCAAGCGCGCGATCCCGGTTTGCTGATAATACCTCGAAAGCTGTGGGCCGCTGCGCCGAACGCGCGGGGCAAAAAGTTACATGGAGTTCGGGCACCCGCTACTTGGAAATGCGCGTGGAGCTCGATCGATCCCGTCCGGCATGATCCGGCTCCGGCGCGTGAGGCTACAAGCGATCCAAGGCCTCTCGGCCTTGCGCGACTGTCCCGGCGTCCAGACGGATGTTGCCCTCGGAGGCGACCACCTCCTGCCCCTCGCGCGAGAGCAGGAACCGGAGGAACTCCGCGGCCGGGGCGCGGCTCGGGAGGTGGGGCGGCCTGTTCACGCAGATGAACAGGTGCCGGATCAGCGGGTAGGTGCCGGCGTTGACGTTTTCCGGAGTGGGTTCATAGAACGGCGGCTCGGCCACGGCGAGCGGCACCGCCCGGACGCGCCTGGAAAGGAAGAAGATGCTCGCGCAGCCGATTCCCGTGGGGTCGGCGGCGACCCCTTGTACGATGGACGACCCGGCCGGCTCGATCAGCATCGCCAGGCGGTACTCGGCGCCGCCGAGCACGAGTTGGCGGAAGACCTGGTTGACGCCGTCCTCAGGGCCGTATCCGTACAAATTAATGCGGCGGTCCGCCCAGTCGCCCGTGAGCCCGACCTGTCCCCAGGTCTCGATCGCCGGGCCCGGCGGCGCCGCGGCAAAGATGCGTTCGAGCTGCGCGAGCGTTAACCCCGTCAGCGGGTTCCGCTTCTCGACGTAAACGGCCAGCGCGTCGGCGGCAACCTTGATCTCCGTGGGCGGGTAGCCGTACTTGGCCCGGAAGTCGCGGATCTCCTCCGCGGTAAGCGGCCGGCTCATGGGGACGATGTCCGCCCGGCCTTCCAGCAGCGCGGGCGGGCCGATGCTGGTGAGACCCGCCGTGACCTGGAGCCTGACGTCGGGGTAGATCCGCCGAAATTGTGTCGAAGCACGGGCGACCAGGTTGGTGGTCGTCGAAGCGCCGATGCTGGTGATCACGCCCCGCAGGTTGGGGACCGACCGGTAGGGCGGCAGCACACCCGCGGCCATCGCCTCATACACAGGCGCGGTTGCCGGCGCGGCATCACCCCGTTCGACCGCCGGAGTCTTCGCACACCCTCCCAGCGTGGCCCAGAGCAGCGCCGCGCCGAGCGTCAACTGTTGAGGGTTCATTGAAACACGCCCTTTTCGAGACCACCCTCCACCGCGGACCGATCGTTTACGTCGCGCTCCCGCGGAGCGCTGGCGTTGACGGCGCTCGTTGCGGGACGCGGTGCGAGGAGCCTGGTGAACAGCCGGTAGAGAACCAACAACCCGAAGAACGCCGCGATGGCGAGGTAGATCCGCCGGAAGATGACGTCAATCAGCGCCTCACCCCGTTCTGAGACGATCTTCATTCGGCCGTCGGCCGACTCGTTCACCTGCTGAATGCGCAGCGCTTGGTCGGAGGACTTCATCACGTCGTTCATCTGCCCGAGCGCGCCTGCCAACTCCTTCACGCCTTGGGTGTACTCGCGAACGTCGAAGGGCCGGGATTCTCCGGTGGTCGCCCACCTCTGCCGGCTGTCGTACCTTGCCAGCAGTCCGTCCGCCGACTTGAGCATCGTGTCGAGCGATCGTCCCGTGTCGTTCAGCGTGGCGGCGACGCCGTTAGCCTCCGCAATCGACGCCCTCACGGCGGCGACGGTCCGGTCCGCGGCTTTCATGTGCTCATCGACCGTAGCCGCGATGGCCTGCCGTTCGGCGGCGACTTCGTTGGGCAGCCGCTCGGCGGCGGCTGTCAGTCGATGAACTTCGCCCAAAACGCGGCCGATTTCCGGCGTGGCGAGCGTCTCGTCCTGCAGAGCCACCGCCTGCCAACGGAGCAGGGTTGGCGCTCGCTTGGCGAGGTAAAACATCCGTTCGGTCAGCAGGCGGGCCTCGTCCACAGCCTTCGAGGCCTGCCCCACGGGCTGGAAAAATCCGCCGGCGGCAAGGGCTTCGGCGGCGGCGGACTTGCCGCGCCCCACCGCAAAATTTGAGAACCGCACGAACGGCGCACGCACCATGTCCGGGTTGTGGCGCCGCCAGTCCCAGATGGTGTAGTCCAGAAGGTCGAGCTGGTCCGGCCGCAACACCTGGCCGGCCAGCGCCCACGCCTCAACGCGGCCGTGGTGCAGGGCACGCACCAGCACCTCGCCGCGCTCGCCGAATACGTCGCCGGTCCTGTCGTCGTCGATCCACACCTGACTCTCCAGCGTCGTGACGACCACCAGGTCGAGCATCCGCGTGAAGGCATCGGGGTTGCTGGCGATGTCGTACACGTTCGTCGCACAGTTCAGCAGGAGGTCCTGGGCTTCGCGACGCTGCACGGGATCGGGGTTGTCTTGCTTGAGTGCGTCGCAGGTGGACGACAGAAGGCCCACGTAGCGGTCGGCGAAGGCGCGGGTCAGCTCGTCGAGCTCCGCGGCCGTGACCGGCCGGCCGTCCGGCGCTCCGAGGGACCCTGACGCATTCTTTTGGATTGCGCTGCGAAGGGCGGCGCAACCGCCGACGCACAGGCCGAGCATCAACAGGAATAGAAGTGACGGCACCGACCGGCAGAGCGGATTGTGTTTCGAAACGAGCGTATCCATCGGGTCCCCTGTTCTGAATGCCGCGTCGCGATCAATGGTTTGGACGGGCGGGGCGCCCGCGGCGTATTCGCGCCTTCATCATGGCGAGAAGCGTCAAGGGCAAGGCCATAGCCCCTATTCCGAGCTTGGTCCATTTCAGCGCCCTGCTCCGCCGCCTTCTGCCGAACTCCGTCGACTCGTATTTCTTGGTCCCGTGGGCCTCGTCGGCCGACGTCTTTCGATTCACTTTGACTTCCGCGGAGGTCAAGGATTTGCTCATAACGTGTCTCGATTCCGATTAGGCTCTAACGTGTGCGGATTCCCCTGCGCCGGATGCCCGGCGTCAGCGGCCGAACATCCCGCCGAGCAGGTCCTTTGCCAGCTTCTGGGCGGCGGGGTTCTGCATCACGGCCGTGGGGTCGTTGAGGATCTCCCGGAGTTTCAGCGTGCCGCCGTATCGGAGCGGCACGCGAAGGGTGCCGAAGAGGGAGTTGCCAGCGTCAAAGGAGAGTCCGCCCTCAAGCGCGTACGGAACGTCGCCGCCGGTCTTCACGATTGCCTGCTCGGCCGCCAGAAGATTCTCGTACGTGAGCGTGACCGGCAACGAAATCCGGCGCGATCCGCCCGCCGGAATGGAGCCCTCCGGCTTGGCCTTGCCTTCGAGCACGTCGGCGCCCGCCAGGGCGAGCTTGTAGTCCGCCGCCGCCAGCGGCAGGGCCGTGGCGTTGGGGTTCTCGACGTTGACGTCGAATTCCATCGTGAAGCCGCGGGCGTCCACGGACTTGACGGCCATGGCGGCGACCGCCGCCGTAGGCTTTTGCAACTGCAATGCAGAGCACCCGGGGACGAGGGCGCATACGGTGATGAGGAAAGGGAGTCGTAGCATTGACGTACCTGCCTGTGGGTTTGGACGCGAAGGGCTGCCATCCGTAGCCAATGAGGGCGGCGACGCGCCGTTGGCCGTGCGGAAACCGCGGCACACGACGGGGGACTTTCTGGGCAGGCGTGAAGGCGGAAGGGGCGACGGCTGGAGTGGGGTAACGTACCGGACCGTCAGCGGATCGCACCGGCCGGAGCCGGCTGCACCAATTTAGAGTCTATGCGGCGGGACCTCGACGCGTAACGGCCAATCTCGTTGGATTGCAATCCAAGCCTGCCTTGACGCCAGTGCTCTCGGGTCGAATTCGATCGCGTCCCTCCTGCGCGCCGCACGCCTGCGTTGATGGTCGATCGGCCACGACAAGGACGTGCCGCGATGGTCATCTTAGCGCGGGCAGCCGCCGTTCGACCGGAGTATTTTGTTCATTTCTTCGAGACTCAACTACTTCATCGCGCGGGCGACTGCCGGCGACGCAAGTTCGTTCCGAACCGGAAGGACTTTTAGGCACGCGGATGCTACAATGCATCTGCGGGGGAAGCCCATCAGCTACGTCCGACAACCACGCCGACCCCTTTTCACCTGAAAACTGGTTCGCCTGACTGCCGAACGCGAAAGGCGTCCAGTGATCGTGACCCACGGCGGCAAATCGAACGGCACGTCCGACGGCGCGGGGGCGGAGAACGCCCGGTCGGTAAAGCTCGTTCGCGCCGGCCAAGACGCGGATGAGAAATACGTCGGCCAGACGGCCGTCGTGAAGCAGGTCAGGATTGTCGTGGGGGAAGGCGGCGCCTGGGAGCGGGTGGACTTCGTCGCCGAGTTCCCCAACGGCGCCGCCAAGGAAGTACCCCTCGACGACGCGGAAATCGTGGAATTCTGGCCCCCGCACGCCGGCCGTCAGGCTGTACCCCACCCCACCATGCCGTAGGAGCGTCCGTGCTCAGCAAAGACGAACTAAATGACGGACGGGTGTTCATCCTGAAGCTCTGGAGCGCCGGCGGAGCGCCGTCGCAATGGGTGGAGCGGCTGAGCGGGGACGCGGCGGCTCGGTGGTACGAGATCTACCGCACGTCCGACTGGCGGGCGCTGCTCGCCGAAGCCGCCGGCACCTTTCGCAATCGCGTGACCGCCGAGGAGGCGGAACTCGCCCGCCGGGGAAGCCGGTGTGTGGTCATCGATACCCTAGCGGTGGATGCGGACGAATTGGCGGGAGAACGCCTGTGGCACGAGCGGGCGTCGGGAGGTTCAGTCGTGGTGGAACGAAGGAGTAGAGGCGCTGGCTAATTCACACGCGTGGTTCTCCGCGTCGGCGGCACTGTTGTACGGCAGTTCGGTCTATCGACAGCCCGGCGGCGCGACGGTCAACGTGACCCGGACGAATACCGAGCTGGAGGGTAAGGGTTCGCACCGCCACGACGAGCGGTACGTCGGGGAAGTGGTCCGAGCCGAGGACGGCGGATGCGTACGTCCCAAGAGCCGCGTCCGCGGGATTTCTGGCTGACGACAACATACCGGGCGCCGAATGCGCCGGAAGACAGAGGAAAGCACATGAATCATTTCGACAAGGAACTCAAGACGTACTCCGAGAACGGCATGCGCTCGGTCGAGGAGTGGGCTACGCTCGGCCGGCAAGTCCAGGACGCCGACAAGCCGTGCACCCACGCCACCAGCCGCGGGGCGCCCGTGGCGCTGTACACGCGCGCACAGACACGCCCGCGGCCGCGGTCCGAGAGGCCCAGGATAGCGCCGCCGTCAACTCCGCCAATGGCCTCCAAGACGGACGCACACGAGATTCGATGAAAATCTACGTCGGCAACCTGGATCAGAGCGCCAGCGGCGCGGACCTGGAACATTTGTTTTCGAGCCACGGACCGGTCGTGCGGGCCAGGGTGGTCACGGAGCGCCAGACCGGGCGAAGCCGGGGCTTCGGCTTCGTCGAGATGGGCACCGACGAACAGGCTCGGGCGGCGATCGCGGCGTTGGACGGCCTCACGCACGGCGGCAGGGCCCTGTCCGTCTGCGCCGCCCGCCCCAAACGAGAGGGCGAAGGGTCAAGGCAAAGCTTCGGCGGCTCCCGCGGCCGGTGACGCCGGCGCGCCGATCCGTCTCGGGCCCGACCCCCGGCACAGAGCCGGCGAAAGGACGCGGCGACATGGGACTCAGTGTGACGCAACGGTTTCTCGTGGAGGCCGCCCGCGCGTGCGGGGACGGCGACTTCTTCCGCTGGCCGCTGGTGGGCTCGGCGCTCGGGTACTCCGCCGCCGAATCCGGCAGAGCCGTCCAGTCCCTCAACGAGCGGAAGCTGGTGATCGCGCTGGCGGGGGGTGACGCCCGGCTATTGGCGGCCGGGCGGCAACTGGTCGCCCGGATCGGTGCGAAGTCCGCCGGCGCCCGGCTTCACCAGGGTGACAACGGCAAAGCCCGGAAGCACGCGCCAGGTCGACCATGAACGACACGATCGAGGTGAGCGTCCGGCGGGCTGGCGAGTGGTTCGTGTATCGCTCCGACCACGCGACACCGCTGCGAAACGAGCCCTGGTTTACTTGGGACGGGGGTCACTCGTACGCCGGAACGAGCGAGGGCATGGATGTCCTGGAGCCGCAGGAGGCGGCGCAGATCGTCGCGGCCCGCGAGGTCAACCGCGGCGATGCCATGGGCGCGATCCTTAACCGTACCGAATGGCGCGGCGACGGACAGCACTACTGGACACTGGTTCCCTCGCGCACCGTGCCCGTGGCGTACCATGCCGCCTACGCCGTCCGGACGGCGACGGGAGGGGTGTTCTACGCCTCCCCGGTTCGGTTGCCGCGGAGAGGGCGCCAAGAGGTGCGGTGGTCCGTCGGATGACGTTCGGGAGGTTGCGGGCGACCGCCTGCCGGAGAGGTACGAGATCGTAAATTCGTTCGCGAGGAAGTTGCTGATGGCCACCGTGGAAGAAGTCGTGGACCAGGTGATTGCGGCGTTCCGCACCCGGCGCAGGATGGGCTGGAGCCCAACCGGACCTTCGCTCACCGGTGTCGGGGAAGAGTTGGGGCCGTGGAAGGAACGGATCGACGCGCGACTGAAGCGGTTCCGCAGGTCTGTGGTCGACCGCCGGCTGCTGCTGGAGAGGATGCGCCGACGCCTTGAGGGGGCGGAGTGGTCGGTCGATTTCGCCGCCGTGGCGGACGAGCTCCAGGACATGGCGCGCGACGACCTGCAGGCTTACCTGACCGACAACGGAATGCCCGAAAGCTCGGCCCGGGCGGTGGCGCAGGCTCACTCGATCGGGGCCCTCCTGCACGACTCCTAGGCTGCACCGAAGCGATCACGCCCGCGGGGGCGGCTCATGCCGAGCGGTCATTGATCCAACTGAAACTCACACGGGGCTCGGAGGCGAGGCGTGCGTTAGCCTTCTCCGCCTGAGCGTCGACCCGCTCGGCGTGACGGCACAGGAACTCCTGGGCGCGCGCCGCCTTCCCGGACAGCGAGCGGCCGGCGATCTTCCACGTGTCCACCAGGTGCCGCACGATGTCGGCGTAGTCGCGAACGGTGTACACGCCCAGCCGCTGCGCGACCACCGAGAAGTGGTCGAACAGGTCGGGGTCCTTCCCGTCGTACATCAGCCGCCCGGGCATGGCGATCACTTTCCGGAGCATGGAGCCGAGCGTGACGACTCCCCCGTCGGGGTCCTGGTCCAGGACCGCGGACATCGCCCGCGTGTAGAACGCCTCGTGCCGCGCCTCGTCTTTGGCGATCCGGCGGCAGATGCCGGCCAGCGCCTCGTTCCCCTCCGCGGCGGCGCGCTTGCCGGTGTTCAGGTGCGAGAGCTTCGTCGCCCGCTCCTGGAAGGCGGTGTACACCAGGCCGCCGTACAGGTCGGGGTACGCCCGGGGCTCGAACCCGCTGTTGAGCAGGTGGTGCACCGTCCGCTCGACCGCCCGCATGTCCACCCGCCCGGTGAGGCGCAGGAAGGCGTTGAGCAGGTCGCCGTGGCGGTTCTCCTCCGCCGTCCACCCGCGAAGCCATACCGCCCAGGGCGCGTCGCTCACGCCGGTGTGATCCTCCGCAATCCCGTTAAACGACACGGAATAGCTCGGCAGCGCCTCCTCGGTGACCATGCCCCCGACGAGCACCACCAGCACTTCGTCGGAGAGCTGCACGGCGGGGGCGCGGAACGCGGACAGTTGGTCGCGCCAGTCCGGCGCGGTGAGGTCGGGCAGGTAGTCGGTGGGCTGCCACGCCTGGTCGATGGGGTCCAGCAGCGACAGGTTCTGTCGCACCGTGGGTTCAATGCCCCTGAGGACTTCCCGCTGAGACGGTGCGATCATGGGGTCGACGTTCATTTGGGTCTGATTAAAAGGACGGCCGCCCCGCACCCACCGAGGCGACCCTGGCGCCTCCCATCCTTCAAACGCACGGCGTGCCTTCGGCGGCAGTGTTCGCGGGGCGAAGGCGCAGGCTGAATGTGCAGCCGTCGCCCAACGCCGATTCCACGGTCAAGTCGGCTTCCAGCAGCCTGGCGGCCTGCGCGGCGATTGCCAGGCCCAGCCCGACGCCACTCCGCTCGTGGACCTCGCCGCGCCGGAACGCCTCGAAGATCACTCCCAGCGTTTCGGGGGCGATTCCCGGCCCCTCGTCCGAGACCGATAGAACCGTCCCGCCCCGCTGATCCGGTCCGGCCGCGATCCTGACGGTACCCCAGAGGCTGAACTTGACGGCGTTCCCCAGCAGGTTCTGCAGCACGAGGGTGATGAGTTCCGGGTCGCTGGCGACAATCTCCGCGGGCGGGACGTCCACCACCATTATCAATCCTTTGTTCTCAGCCTCGCGCGCGAACCGCCCGCTGATGCCCGTCACGAGGGTGTGGAGTTCAACCCGCTCCGCGGTTGGCCTCCCGCCGCCCTTGCGCAGCTGTTCGTGCTCCAGCAGCTTCCGCATCCCGGAGACCGTTCGATCGATCGCTGTCTGTGCGCCATCTATGGTCTCTAGCGCGTCGGCGAACTGGCCGGATGCCGTCAACTGTCTCCGGAGCAGCTCGTGCGACAGCGTGATGCTGTGCAGGCTGTTGCTCAGGTCGTGGGAGAGGAACGCCAGGTGCTTCAACTCCGTCTCGGCGGCGGCGCGAAGCTGGTCCATCTGTTCGCCGACCAAGGCGAGCACGGACCTGTGCAACATGACGTCGATGACGGTGTGCAACGCCGCCGCTTCGGCGACTTCCATCCGCCGCCCCAGGCCGGCTTCGGTGTGCTCGACGATCAGGCCCCGGAGAAGCCGGTCCTCCAGCATCACCTGGGTCACGTCGAGTTTGTGCTGGAACCGTGACAGCCCCTGCCTCGGGGCGGTTTCAAGGACGCCGCGGATGTGATCGGGGTCGTCGGAGTCCAGAGCGTCCGCCATGGCCGGGAGGATCTGCGGTACTGAATCTTTCACTTCCGCCAGGGTCAGTAGCTCCACGGCGGGTAACGCGTCGCGGACGACCTGCTCCCATTCCGACGCGATGGCATCGCTCGCATCCCGCAGCGCCGCCGCCATCTCGGGAAAGGCGCAGTGTGTGAGTTGGGCAACGAGGGGGTTCATGAGGTCCGGCCGTCGGGAGTGTTCATCGGCCGCGCAATGCCAGCACAATGGGCGTTACACAACGGGGCACACGCGAACGATCACGTGCGTGGTTTGTATTTAACTTTTGGGGGGAGGGTCTGTCCGGTGGCGGACAGTCAAGACCCCAATCCGTCGATAGGATCGGCGCAAGCCCAACGCGGGACCGTCGTTAGGTCCGCATGATGATGCCGGAGGATTCCAGGAATGTTCGCACTCAATCGCCTCGGTAATCAAATCCTGGAACGATTGCCCGAGGCGGATCACCAGCGCATGTCCGCGCACATGGAGCGCGTCACGCCCGCCCTCGGGGAGGTGGTGGCGCACCCGGGTACAGCCCCTCAGTGGGTTTACTTCCCCGTGTCGGGCGTGCTGTCGTCGATGATCGTGCTCGAAGACGGCTCCACGGTGGAGGCGACCACGATCGGCAATGAGGGCATGGATGGGATCTACCTCCTGGCGAGTCCTCTGGCGAACCCCTACCGCGTCAACGTCCAGGTCCGCGGAGAGCTCATCCGCGTCAAGGCAGCGGCGTTCAGGGACGCGCTCGGACACAGCCCGGCGTTGTCGCAGCTCCTGACCCGCTACGCCCTGGTGCTGATCCAGCGGGGGGCGCAGAACGCCGCGTGCATCCAGCACCACACGATCGAGGAGCGGATGTGCCGTTGGCTGCTGGAGACGGCGCAGCGCGCCGGCAGCGACAGCTTTAACCTGACCCAGGAGTTCCTGAGCGACATGCTCGGCGTGCGCCGCCAGAGCGTGAACCTGACGGCCAGGCTGCTCCAGAAGGCGGGACTGATCGATTACCGCCGGGGCGAGCTGACGATCCTCGACCGGGACGGGCTGGAGGAGTCGTCGTGCGAGTGCTTCAGGGTGACCCGCGGCATCTACGAGCGATCGATGAACCTTCCTTGACGGAATTGAGGCAGGGAGGGATCGGCAACAACTTTACACCCAGAGAGCGTCAAGACTCCGAGGCGATGAGACCAGTGAGGAAGAAGTGAACACAAGATGACACCGAATCGCACACTGCTCCTTCTTCAGCTCGCGCGTACCCAGTCGGAGATCTTGCAAGCGGCAAGCACCGACGTGGTCAGGCGTGCATTGCTCGAGGCGCGGCATCGCCGCATCCGCATGCGGCTGGGGGTTGCTGTGCCCAGTGGGGAACTGGAGAACGTAACGGATGAGTCAGAGGCACGGGACGGCGGTTGAACAGTCGGGTGACGCGATCAGATTCGGACCTGAGGCCCCCACGTGTCTTATGCCGGGGGCCTCGGTTTTGCGCCGCTGGCGTCCGTAAGAAGCACGCTCGACGATCGGGGGCGCGCTACTGTGAGCATGCCACCTTAGGGACGGAAAGCGGTAAAACTGTCCGGTGCGGCCGGGAGCGGTGTACGATGGCTGGCCTTTCTTGTGGGACAGGAAGCTTTAGCCCCACGACGAGTGTATTCAACGGAACTGATCCGCACGCGGAAGCTCTCCCGCGCAGCCCTGCGTGAAAGCCGAAACGAAGTTGCCCGTGGCACTCCGCTCGTATTCCACCCACTTTGCATTCAACGACGCCGAAGAGCTGTTAAGAACTGCTAATGGGGGTGACAAAACGCCAGCGGATCCAGAATTCAAAGTTCGTTCGGGGGCCGGGGCGGGAGGGAGCGTCATCACGCCGGTCGCCGCGGCGGGCGATGCTGGCCGGCTTCGACCTGCAGCTGGCCAAGCCGGTCGACCCGGCGGAGCTGGTCGCGGTGGCGGTGTGACAAAAGGGCCGTTGGCCTCGATACTAACAGCGGTCCTGCCCGTTTGAGGTGGTTGGTACGTCCGTTGTACCGGTACCGGCGCCGTACACCCCCCGAGCGATCACCCGGGAGTTTGTGACCCCTCTTCAACCGACGCGCTGCAACGTCCTCATTGTCGAAGACCACAACGACAGCCGCAACATGCTGGCACGACTGCTGCGCTCCCGCGGGTATCAAACCTGCACTGCCGCCACCGTGGCCGACGGGCTGTCTCTGCTGGACGGCCAGCACTGCGCGGTGCTGGACCTGAACCTGCCCGACGGGCGGGGGACGGCGATCATCCAGCGGGTACGGTCGGAGGGGCGATCCATCCGGGTGGCGTTCCTCACCGCCTCAAGCGATCCCGGCTCGATGGCGGAAGTGCGTTCGTTCCGGCCTGACAAGGTCTTCCTCAAGCCGCTGGACGTGGGCGCGCTGCTGGAATGGCTGGGCAGGCAACCGGGCCTATTGACAGAGGCCCGGCTCGAAGGTGTGGGGGACGAATAGCGCAATTCTTCTGGCGTGCCGGAAGGCACCCTCGTTCATCCAGCAGTGCCAGCCATCCAGCCGCCTTCCGCTGCCCGGCCTTCGGCTCTTTGGGTGGCGCTCTATCAGCCCGTCAATCCTTCAATCCTCCCACTCGCCGTACCGATTCGCCCACGCGCGCCGCGCCGCCGCCGACAGCTGCTCCACTACCTCCCTGTCCAACTCAGGATGTGGGAAGTCCCGCATCGCCCGTTCCAACTCGTCCGTAGGCAGCTGCACCGCCTTGAGCAGGTCCAGCGGCTCCATGCTGAGCTCAGCCCTGCTCCACCGGCCGATCACCTCAAGGTGCGTGGCCGCCTCGCCGGCGAACTCCCTCGCCAGATGCAGGAGGACGCCGGACACTTCCCTCCCCACCCGCTCGGCCATGCCCGTCGCCGGCTCCATCGCCTCCTGGAACAGGTGCTCCAGCACCTTGCACGGGTCTGGAGCTGGTGTCTCGTCGCCGCCGTCTCCCTCCGCCGGCTCCTCCCCGACATCATCATCCTCCGAGTCTTCCGGTAACTCGTCCTCGCCCTCGTTCTCCGCCTCGGGCTCGGGCTCCTGCACCTCCAGCCCCGCCTCCTGCATTGCCTGCTCCCAACCGTGCCGCTCCCCCAGGTTGAACCCCAGCGTCGCCAGCAGCCACAGCCGGCCAGAGAGCTGCGGCACCGCCCCGGCCAGGCCCCGCACCACCCGCAGCTTGCCTAGGGCCTCTGCGATCCCCGTGTACATCATGGCTGCCATGCCGATGGCCGTGGACACCCGGTCCATGTAGTCCCAGTCGGTCATCGTGTAGTGGTGGACCGGGCAGGACTCCCGCAGCCGCTGCTCCTCGGCCTCGTCGTCCCGCAGCATGGCACGCAGCGTCAGCGTCACCCGCTCCTTGGCGGTGAACTGGTCGTATAAGTTTGTGGGGGTCTGGTTCGGCATGGCTACTGTCCTGCAGAGGCACCTGCCGCTGGCGGGAACCGCCGGGCCCAAGCCCGGTGCAGCGACGCCTGCACCTCGGCGGCCCTGTCCTCCTCCGGCTCGGCGTTGGAACAGCTGGCCAACGCCTCCTCCAGGTCTGTCGTGTCGATCCCCAGCCCCTTCAACGCCACCAGCGGCTCGACACCCAGATCCTGCCTTGTCCACCGACCGAAGCCCTCCACCTGCGTCACCAGCATGCTTCCCAGGCACGCGCCGATCTCCATCAGGAACACCTTGACGTGCTCCTCCAACAACTCCGCCGCCATCGCGCCCGCCTGCTCCAGCCACTGCTCCGACTCCTCGTCGCTCTCCTCGGCCTCCACCGCCGCCTCGCCCGCGTCCTCCAGCGTCGGCTGCTCGTAAGGAGCATCCGGGTTGTCCCTGGCCTGGTTCCACCCCGCCGCATGCCCGCCCAGGTAGAGCGATGCCATGGCGTCCCCCACCCACCCCAGCAGGCCCGGCAGCGCCCCGCCGACGTGCCGGGACCAGCGCAGGCGAGTCAGGGCGATCGCGATGTCCACGTACGCCCAGGTGGTAAGCCGGCCGGCGAACTCGAACCGGCCCCAAAACTCCTCGTCTCCCATGCGGTACGTGCGCACTGGGCAGGTGGCCTTCAGCCGCCCGGCGTCTGCGTCGTCCACGCGGGCGTACGCCTCGATGGTGAGGGTCAGTCGCTCCTGCCCGGTGAGCTGGTCGTACAGGCCGGTGACGTCCGCCATCAGATCCACCCCCTCCTCCCCTTGGTCTTCCGCTCCTTCTCCTTGGCCTGATCCCTGCGGAGCTTGAGCACCTTTTCCACGGCCTCCAGCCGCTCGGCCAGGCCGTTCGCCTCCATCGCACGCAGCGCCACGCCGGCCAGGAACCCGACGGTTCGGGCGGACTCGATGGGGTCGGCCTGGGCGTCGGCACGCACAGCGTTAATCTGCTCGGCCAGCACCGCCAACACGTCCGACGGGTGCTCCACCGGCACCGGTGCCACGGGCTCCGCCGGAACGATCCCAATCAGCGGCGCCGCGGAGAGCTGCTCCAGGCTTCCCACCCGCCGCGCCAAGGCAGTCGAGCTCACTGCAACCTCCCGTTGCTCCCGCCCGCCGCCTGCTCCAACGCCGCCACCCGCTCCTCCACGTCGCAAAGTTCCAGGGACTCACGGCCGAACCGCAGCAGCAGCCCGGCGGCCGTGACCTTGGCGCTGTGGGCGGCGGTGGCGTCGTTCATCACCTTCACCAGCGTGGCCACAGCGACAGGCGCGTACCGCTGGGTGAGCCCCATCGCCTGCGAGAACATCTCCCGCCGGCCCTCGTGCACCGCCGCCCGGAACCGCGGCTCCCGCATCCACCGCCGCAGCGTCCGCTCGCTCACGGCGGCTGCGACAGCGGCCCGGCCCATCCCGGGCTCCTGCAGCAGCGCGTCCACCGCCTTCTCCTGCCTGGGGGTGAGTCCCCGGTCCGCCTGTCCGCTTTTTTCGGACATTTCCGGACACGAACCATCATCGCTGCCGCCCCCCGGCAGCCCGTCGTTTCCGTCATTTCTCGGCTTTTTACCCATCAACGCCTCCCCCCAGTCGATGTCCGGCCGCAGTTAAACCGGGTGACGTGGTGAATCCTGTTAGCCGCCTCCGCCGCCGTCCCGCCGGACGGCCCGCATGAACGCCAGAAAGCAGTGTTATTCGAGCAGATTCTGAGCGGAATCGACTTGATGTGTCGCGCCGAACGAGCGTTCATATCCATGGCAAAAGGAGAACAGCCATGGACACCAACAAGGCCGTCCGGATCAGCGGGATCGAATTCGCCAACGCCTCCGAAGCCCTGCAGCACGTGGAGGCAGGCGGCCGCGGCGTCGCCGTGCTGGTGGGGGGCAGGCACCTGGTGGTGGAGCAGGCCGAGGCCGACCGTATGGCGGCGGCGGGCGTTCACTTCGCCTACCTGGTGGACCATGAGCTGCCGGACGGCACGCGGCGGGTGATGACTGTGCCGGTGAACGACTGAATCAACCAAGCACTCCTGGAGCCCCGGCAAGGGGCTCCGGTGGTTTACGGGGCGCGTCGCCCCGCGGGAAACGCCGGCCCGACCAACACCAACCCGGCCGAAGGAGACCAAGCCATGAGCAAGGGCACGAAGGCAGCGAAGCAGGGGAAGAAGACCACCAAGGCGAAGGCCGCCGGCAAGTCGGCGGCCAAGGGCACCACCAAGCCCGCGGAGGCGGCTGTAAGCGACGCCGGGGCACCGGAGCCCAAGGAGCCGGTCAACGCCGCCCCCAAGCCAATGTCCTGCCTGGACGCGGCGGCGGAGGTGCTGAAGGCCGCAGGCGGGCCGATGCGGTGCAAGGACATGATCAACGTCATGTTCGAGAAGAAGCTGTGGCACTCCGACGCCCCCACACCCGCCGCCACGCTGTACTCGGCAATCTTGCGCGAGATGAGCCGCAAGGGCGAGAAGGGCCGGTTCAAGAAGGTGGGCCGCGGGCACTTCGCCCTGAACGCCTAGGGCAGAGAACAAGTCAGCCCCGCCCGCGGCAAGTTTGGCGACTGGACCGCGGACGGGGCCAAGCAAGAGGTTCCAATGATAAACGATAGCGACGAGCCGACCCAAGACGAGCGCGAGTTGATCGAACTGGGCAGCCGATCGACATTGCTCGGCGGAAGCTTCCGCGAGAGCTACCAGCAGTGGCTCAGGCAAATTCGGCGCGACCGGTTGACCCCCGAGGACGTCGACGCCCTCTGGTGTGCGGAGATGGAGGCGCGGGACGCGGCCGCGCGGGACGCTGCGGCGAAGGGCGATCCGGAGAACGAACCGGACGATGACCCGGAGCCCCCGAGCCCGGCCGCGGCGGGGCTGCCCGACGTAGGGCTGATGCACGACGACGAGCTCGTCGCGGTCGGCCTCGACCCGGGGGCGGACGGACCGCTTCTGGACGCGGTGGTCGCGGAGATTCTCGTGCGAATCCGCCGGGCCCTCGCCGATCGACCCGGCGCAGCCTTGGTGCGGGCGATTTGGCCCGACGACCCGGCGCGGCCGCAGGAGCCACCGCGGGAGGAGCCGTTGCGGCGGGCATCGTAGTTCTGCGGCTGTCCACGTCACGGCTTCCCCCCGTCCTCTACCCCGGCTGCTACGGCCGGGGTTTTCTCCGTCCGGTCATTCCCGCACTCCTGCCGCTGGGCCTTCTTTCCCGTGAACTGCTCGTACCTTTGGACGATCACGTCGCAGTACAGCGGGTCCAGTTCCATCAGGTATGCCTTCCTCCCGGTCTGCTCGGCGGCGATGAGCGTGCTGCCGCTGCCGCCGAACAGGTCCAGCACCCCGTCGCCCTCCACGCTGCTGTACTGAATAGCGCGCGCGGCCAGCTCCACGGGCTTCATCGTCGGGTGCTCCTCGCTCCTGCGGGGGCGGGGGATCTCCCACACGTCGTCCAGGTCCCTCCGGTCATTGAAAGAGGACTTGCCGGCCGAGTGCCAGCCGTACCACAGCGGCTCGTAGCGGCGGTGGTACTTGCTCCTGCCCAGGACGAACTGGTCTTTGACCCAGATGATCGTCGCCGACCAGTGGTACCCGTGCCCCCGCAGCGTCGCGTCCAGCCTCGGCCACTCGCTCGCACCCAGCACGCAGTACACGTCCCCCCGCACCACCGGCTTAGCCGAGGCCACGAACCCGTCCAGCAGCCGCTGGAACTGCTCGTCGGGCAGGTCGTCGTTCTTCAATCCCTGCCGCTGGCGGTGGCGGGGGTTGGAGTCCTTGCCGATGGCGACGTTCCACGGCGGGTCGGTGAACAG
>Ga0308176_10000937_pt1 | contig 18334 bp, 19 predicted proteins | sample PhyCR2_3_FD_203890 | JGI IMG/M metagenome (GOLD analysis project Ga0308176, IMG submission 203890) | Soil microbial communities from UC Gill Tract Community Farm, Albany, California, United States - DLSLS.C.R2 | ecosystem: Environmental > Terrestrial > Soil > Agricultural land | place: USA...
AGGCCGGCGTAGACGAGCGGGCAGGGGAGGAAGCCCATGGCCATGCCGATCAGCAGGGAGGAGCCCACGGGACGGGTCTGGAGGAGCGGCGCGACCAGGCGATGCCAGAAGGGGGCGACGCGGGCGGCCAGGAGGTCGCCGCTCTTGCCGCGCAGGCCCAGCAGGGTGAGCCCGGCGGCGGCGAGGGCGATTCCGGCCAGGAGGGCCAGGAGGCGGCCGGTCCAGGTGAAGGCGGCACTGCGGAGGAGGGCGGCTCCGAAGGCGCCCATCAGGGCCCCCAGGAAGGCGTAGGTCGAGGCTTTGCCGAGTTGGAGGAGGATCTGATCGAGGAAGACGGCGAGGCCTCGGCGGGTTCGGAAGGCCCCCAGCGCCGCCACGAAGCCGCCGCACATGCCCACGCAGTGGATCGAGGCGGCGAAGGTGAGGACGGCCGCGGTGAGCCAGGAAAAGGTTGTCATAGCTTCACCCTCGCCAGGCGCTGCGAGCGGAGGACGACCAGGAGGCTCGATCCCACCATGCCCACGGCCCCGAACAGCGGGTGCAGCAGGCCGGCCACCGCCAGGCCCATGCCGACCGTGTTGTAGCCGAAGGACCAGAGGAGGTTGGTCTTCGCCGTGCGCAGGGTGCGCTCGGAGAGGGCGATCAGCCAGGGGAGCCGCCGCAGGTCCCCGCCCAGCAGGGTGATGTCCGCCACCTCGCGCGCCAGGTCGGTTCCGGAAGCCAGGGTCACGGCCACGGCGGCGCTGGAGAGGGCCGGCGCGTCGTTGATGCCGTCGCCCACCATAACGGGATGTTTGCCGTCCCGGGCGGCGGCGCGGACCCGGTCGAGCTTGGCCTCGGGGGAGAGCCCGCCTTCGGCGGTGAGGCCGGGGAAATTCTCGGCGAAAACCGCCACCGAGGCCGGCGCGTCTCCCGAGAGAACCTCCATCGCCAGACCGCGAGACTGGAGGTCCGCCACCGCCTCGCGCGTGGAGGAGCGGAGCGAGTCGCGCAGGGTGATCGTCCCTTGCCATTCGCCGTCGAGAGCGAGGTGGACTTGCGTCGTCCCCGGCTCCACGTCTCCAGGCGCGCCGCCCACGAAATCGGCGTTTCCCAGGCGGGCCTGCCGCGGACGGCCGTCCAGGACGACCGTGGCGAGGACGCCTTGCCCGGGCACCGCCCGAAAGCCGGTTATCGGTAGGAGATCGCCTTCCCACGCGTCCCGGATGGCGCGGCCAATGGGGTGCTCCGAGCCTTCCTCCAGGGCCGCCGCCACGGCCAGCATCGTCTCCCGAGACAGATCCGGTGAATCGACCGAGGCGACCCGCATCTCGCCGGTGGTCAAGGTCCCGGTCTTGTCGAAGAAGATCTGCCGGGAGCGGGCCAGGCGCTCGAAGATGGCGCCGGAGCGCACCAGCACCCCCGCCGTGGCGGCGCGGCCGGCCGCGACCCTGGAGACCAGGGGGGTGGCGATGCCGATGGCGCAGGGGCAGGCGATCAATAAAACCGAGAGCGCGTTGAGCAATCCCTCGCCGGTACCGGCGCGCCAGGACCAGAAAATAAAGGTTGCAATCGCGATCGCCAGCACGGCCGGCACGAACAGCGCCGATACCCGGTCCACCAGGGGGGCCAGGGGGTAGCCGCTCGCCCGCGCTTCTTCCACCAGACGGACGATGCGGGCCACGGTGGTCTCGGGGCCCGTGCGCTCCACCCGGATCAGCAGGCTGCCGTCGAGATTCAGGGTGCAGGCGCCGACCTTGGAGCCGGGCGCGCAGGCCACCGGCGCGGGCTCGCCCGTGATCTCGGCCTGCGAGACGCTCGCCTCCCCCTCTTCCACCATACCGTCGGCCGGGATGCGCTCGCCGGGCCGGACGCGCACGAGGTCCCCGGGCCGCAGCGCCGCGATCTCCACGGTCTCCTCGACGCCGTCGCGCACCCGCGCGGCCTCGGCCGGCATCTGGCGGACCAGCGACGCCAGGGCGTCCGTGGTGCGGGCGCGCGCCGCGGCCTCCAGATAGCGGCCGAGGGTCACGAAGAGGAGGATGCCCATCGCCGTATCGAGGTAGAGGGGGCCGTGGCCGGTCACCACCGAGCGGGCCGAGAGCAGGTAGGCGGCGGAGACGCCGATCAGAATTAATGAATCAGTATCCAATCGCCGGGCCCGTAAATGTTGCAATCCACGGGTGAGGAAGGGGCCGCCGAGCAACACGAAGGCCGGAGTGGCGAGCGCCAGCAGAGCCCAACGCACCCACCCCTCGCCGGCGGCGCGGTCCGCCTCGCCCGCGCCGGAGTAGAGGACGAAGCTGAGCATCATCACGTTCATCGCCAGGAAGGCGCCGATCCCCACCGCCATCAGCAGGCCGGTTGCCCGGCCGTGGCCGTCCTCGCCGCCGGTCAGCCGGTGGGCCAGAGCACAGCCGGAGCAGCAGTACGAGGGGCCCGAATCCCGGCGGCCGGTCAGCGGCAGGCCGCAGTGGGCGCACAGGGGCAGCGGCTGGGGAAGGAAGGCCGCGGCGGAGCTCGCGACGGCGGTCGTCACAGGCTGGGCCGGTGCGCGACCGGCTTGCCGGTCTGGAGATCGAGGAAGACCGGATGCGCCCGCTCGCAGGCGACCCAGGCCACGATCATGACGCCGATGAAGAGGGCCATGGCGAACCAGAGCAGGCCGGCGATCAGCCCGCCCTCGCGCTGGAAGAATGAGGCTCTCGGGGTCAAGACGCCCTCCTTGGCGAGAAGATGGAGGCGGCGAACCGTTTCGCGCCTTCCGGGGTCTCCACAATCCAGACGAACGGGGTGACGGACGAGCGGGTGTCGGCCTTGGGTAGGCTCACCGTCAGGTCGAACCTGCGCTCCTGGCCCGGCGGCACGGTGGCGTCGCCCAGGCCGGCCACGCGGGCGCTGGCCGGCAATCCTTCAGGACGGACGCCGAGCTGGATCGGCGCCTTGCCGCGGTTGGCCACCCGCAGCAGGAAGCGGGTCTCGGCCACGTCCTTGCCGGCGGTGGAGGCGTCCGAGTAGACCGGCGCGAGGTGGACGGCCACGCTCTGGCGGGTGGCGACTGAAATCCCCAGCACCACCGCGAAGGCCAGGGTGGCGGCGGTGACCAGGATCCGCTTGAGGTCGAGCCCGCGCAGGGAGAGCCCCGCCATCTCGAACGAGAGCAGCCCCGGCCGCGGCTTCTTCAAACGGCCGAGGATGGCGTCGCAGGCGTCGATGCAGCTCCCGCAGCGGGTGCATTCGATCTGGAAGGCGCCATCGCGGATGTCGATCTCCATCGGGCAGGCCTTCACGCAGGCCAGGCACTCGATGCATCCCTGGGGCTCGAAACGCACGTGCAGGCTGCGGCCGTCCTCGATCACCCCTTGCAGCAGGCCGTAGGGGCAGGCCGAGCGGCAGAAGGTCTCGCGCACGAAGGCGAAGTCGAGGAAGGCCACCAGGGCCGTGATGGCGCCGATGGCTCCCACCCAGAGCCCGATGTCAAAATGGAGGAGCTTGCCCGCCACCGCCGGCAGCGGGGCGAAGTAGGCGAGGAAGAAGACCGAGGCGGTCACGGCCACCAGGGCGGCGGCGGCCAGCGAGATGCCGCGGGCGACTTTGGAACGGATTTTCGGATCGAGGCCGCGGGTCAGCCGTCTGCCCAGGCCGTCGAGGTCGTGGGCGATCTCGGTGAACACCATCTGCGGGCAGGCGTAGGCGCAGTAGACCCGGCCGAAGACCAGCGAGGTGGCGCCGATCAGCCACATGGCGAACATCAGGGCGAGCCAGAGGATCGTCCATTCGTCGAGCCAGATCTCGGCGCCGAACAGGTGCAGGCGGCCGGCCGTAAAATCGAAGCGGAAGAGGTCGAAGAGGGGCAGCAGCACGAAGACCGCCAGGAAGCCGGTCTGCACCAAGCGCCGCCGCCGCGAGTGCCGTCCGCTCCAGCGTGGAAAGGTTGCGATTGCCATACGGCCTCCTCTCCCTCCCGTTCCGTCGTTTCGGTCAATAACGCAGGCGCAGGTTTTCGCCTTGCGCGGCCACCAGCTCGCGGTGGAAGGTGAACCGCCGCATGGTGAAGGCGTGGGTGGGGCAGCGGGTGGCGCACATGGAGCACCGGATGCACGCGGTCTCGTCCTTGAGCATGGCGGCGCCGAGGGCGTCGAGCTCCTCCGGATCACAGGCGGCGAGCGCCTCGGCGTCGAGATGGAATTGCCCCTGGGCCAGGGCGGCCAGCTTGGGATCGGACGCCACCTGCGAGAGCCCCACGAGTTGCAGGCAGTCGGAAGGGCAGACGTCCACGCAGCCATTGCAGGCGATGCAGAGCGGCGCCTCGAAATACGTCTGGACGTCGCAGCGCAGGCAGCGCTGGGCCTGCTGGCGGGCCTCGGTTTCAGGAAAGTTTTCCTCGACGATGCGGTCCGCCGCCACGGACAGCTCGTCCGCGTGGGGAGCCGTCGACGGGGGGAGCCGGCGCTGGGCGATCTCCCAGTCCTGGGCCATCTCGTAGACGGCCGGCGACCAGGAGGAGCGCAGCTCGGCCGTGGTGGTGGTGCGCCGCAGGTAGTCGTGGATGCCGCGCGCCGCCACCTGCGCCGAGGCGATGGCGTCGATGAACAGCCGCGGCCCGAGCACCACGTCGCCCCCCGCGAAGATGTCCGGCCGCGAGGTCTGGAAGGTGTCGGGATCGACCTTGATCAATCCGCGGTCGCTCAGCTCGACGCCGTCCTCCGGCCGCAGGAACCCCAGCTCGGCCCGCTGGCCGATCGCCAGGATTACCGTGTCGCACGGGATCACCTCGCGGTGGGTCTCGTCGAATTGCGGATTGAAGCGGCGCTCGGAGTCGAAGACCGAGACGCAGCGGGCGAATTCGATACCGGTCACCTTTTCATTACCGAGGATGGCGCGGGGACCGCGCGAGGTGTGGATCAGCAGCCCCTCGTGCTGCCCCTCCTCGATCTCGACGGCGTCGGCGGGCATCTCCTCGCGCGACTCGAGACAGGCCACGTGGACCTCGCGCACACCCGCGCGGCGGGCCGCGGTGCGGGCCACGTCGGCGGTGATGCGGAAATCCTCCGCTTCCTGCTCCTCGGCCTCCTCTTCCGTCACTACGCGGGCCGCCGTGCGGGCCACGTCGAAGGCGACGTTGCCGCCCCCCACCACCACCACGCGGGGGCCGATGTCCATCGACTGCCCGAGATTGATCAGCTTTAGGAATTCGATCCCGTGGACGACCCCGGGGAGATCGCCGCCGGGGACGTCCAGCCGCCGGCTCCCCTGGAGCCCCGCTCCGAGATAGAACGCGGCGAACCCTTCCGCCTTGAGGTCCTCCAGGGTGAGACCGGGCGAGCCTACGCGGGCGTTGAGCCGCAGCTCGACGCCCAGCGAGAGGATGGCGTCGATCTCGGCCTTCACGAGCTCGCGCGGCAGGCGGTAGAGCGGCACGCCCAGGGTGAGCATGCCGCCGGGGACCGGACCGGCCTCGAACACCGTCACCTTGTACCCCGCCCGCGCCAGGTCATGCGCCACCGTCAGGCCGGCCACGCCTGCGCCCACCACCGCGATTTTTTCGGAATAGTTTCCTGCCGGCGGCAGCATGCGGACGTCGGCGTAGCGGTGATAGGGCTCGTCCGTGCCCGTCTCGTTGCCGTGGAGCTCGCACGCCCAGCGCTTGATCGCCCGGATCGAAACGGGGGAGTCGACGCTGCCGCGGCGGCAGGCCCGCTCGCACGGCGCGCCGCAGATGCGGCCGCAGATCGACACGAAGGGATTGGTGGCGCGGGCGATGCCGTAGGCGTCCCGGTCCCGCCCCTCCGCCACGGCGGTGACGTAGCCGCAGGCGTCGGTGAAGACCGGGCAGCCGACCCGGCACTTGACCTGCTCGACCCAGTAGCGCTCGGCGTCGGGGAGCCGCAGCCGGCGGTAGGCCGAGGAGACGGGGGAGGCGACGGCGGTCTGGCTCACTCTTCCTCCTTGGCCCGGAACGCGAAGGTGAGCAGGCCGGCGATGAAGGCAAAGAGCACCACGCCCAGGAAGATGATCCACCCCATCGGCGCCGTGGAGGAAACCTGATTGAACTGCTGCACCAGCGGGCCGCGCGTGGCGTGATCGATCTCGCCCGCGCGGTAGCGGAACAGATAGATCAGGCCGAAGAGGCAGAAGCCGACGTAGGAAAGCTTCAGGAAGAGGGGGATGGGCGTGCCCACCCGCTCGGTGATCCAGCCTCCGGCGATCTCGTGGATTTTCCCGCCTTCCGGTACAGCCTTGGGATCATCGGGTTGCGTCGCCATGGGTCTCTCCTTCGAGGTCGTCTTCCATCATTCGATATTTCGGAGCCTCACTGCCCGACACGGCGCCGCTGCGCACGGCCCAGTACAGAAAGGCCAGGGCGCCCGCCGCGAGCAGGAGCATCAGCGTGTAGAGCCAGAACACCGAGAGGGCCGACGGATCGCTCATGATTTATTGCTCGCGGTTTATTGCTCATAATCGTGGTCGGGCCGCCAGTCCTTGGCCCGGCCGAGGCTCTGGATGTAGGTGACCAGCGCGTCGAGCTTCCGCGGATCGTTGGCGATCCACGGGAACGGCGGCATCACCGAGCCGGGGACCAGGCTGCGCGGGTCGCGGAAGTGGGCGGCGTGCCACTGCCGGTCGTACTTGCCGCCCACGCGCGAGAGGTCGGGCCCCACGCGGCGGGTGCCGAACAGGTGCGGATCGTCGTAGACGAACTCGTCGGGCGTCGAGACCGGGCTGCGCACGCCGCGCCAGCCGGAGCGGACGGTGTCCGCCTCCAGCGTGCGGGTCTGCTGGGTGTGGCAGTACCAGCAACCCTCGGAGACGTAGATCGCCCGCCCCTCCAGGATCTTCTTCGCCTCGGGGTCCCCCTGCGCGGCGAGGGCGGCGTAGTTCTTCACCCCGGGCAGCGGCTTGGCCCAGCTCTTGTCGAGCATCGGCGGGGCGAGGGTGGTCAGCAGGCCGCCGATCCAGAAGAACACCACGGCGGCGACCGCGAACAGGAGGCTGCTCTTGTCGATTTTTTTCAGCATGGCCATGGCTCCTCTAGGCGGCCTGGATCTGCCGGCCGGTGGCGCTCTCCGCGACCGGGCGCTCCTGGCGGTGGGTGAAGGTGGCGACGAGGTTCCAGAAGAAGAGCAGGATGCCGGTGAACATCATCATCCCGCCGATCAGGCGCACCGACCAGAACGGCTTCATGAATTTGACCGTATCGATGAACGGGATGCTGGGATCGTTCCACTGCAACCCCTGGAGAAAGCCGCCGATCCAGAGCGACACGAAGAACGACAGGCCGCCCACCAGCCAGAGCCAGAAGGAGGCATTGGCCAGCGACTGCGAGTGCAGCCGCGTCTTCAGCATGCGCGGGATGGCGTAATAGGCGCCGCCGACCGCGAAGAAGGAGAAGGCCCCCAGCACCGCCATGTGGGCGTGGCCCACGATCCAGTCGGTCTTCGAGACGATCGCGTTGACCGTGCGCAGGCTGTGCATCGGCCCCTGGAAGCAGGTCAGCAGATAGAAGATCGTGCCGGTCATCAGGAACTTGATCGGTACGTTGTCCTTGAGCTGGTGCCACTGCCCCTTCATGGTGGCGAAGAAGTTCCACACCAGCGACCAGACCGGGATCATCAGCATCACCGAGAAGAGGATCGACACCGTCTGCAGCCACTGGCTGATCGGTCCGTGCAGCATGTGGTGGGCCCCCGTCCAGACGTAGACGAAGGCGAGCGACCAGAAGCCGATCATCGACAGGCGGTGCGAGTAGAGCGGCGTCTCCGCGGCCTTGGGGATGAAGTAGTAGCCTAGCCCTAGCCCCAGCGGTGTGAACACCAGGCCCACCGCGTTGTGCACGTAGAACCAGTTGAGGTTCGCCTGGTTGACGCCGCTGGTGAAAATCGTTGCGAAGTTGCCGGCGATGTAGACGAACGCCGTCCACAGGACCGAGGCCAGGATGTACCAGAGCGAGACGTACATCTGCTGATAGCGGCGTTTGGCGACGGTCGCGAAAATGTTGAAGCCGAACATCACCCAGGCGACCACCACCAACACGTCGAGCCAGGTGGGGAGCTCCGCGTACTCCAGCCCCTGGTTCTGCCCCATGGCGAGGGTCACCACGGCGCCGAGGATGATCACCGCCCAGAGCGCCATGGTGGCGAGCCCCAGCTTCTCGCTCCACAGCTTGACGCCGCAGAGGCGGGGGACGAGATAGAAGCAGAGCCCCATGTCCGCCGCCAGCAGCCAGCCGAACAGCATGCCGTTCGTATGGATGGGGCGCAGCCGGCCGTAGGTCAGCCAGGAGACGTCGCCGAGCAGGGTGGGGAACTGCAGCTTGGCGGCGATGATCAACGCCACCAGCCCCGAGATCACGAAGAACGCGGCGGCCATGAACAGGAAGGAGAACGCGGCCCGGTCCTCATGGGCCGCCGGAGCGGCGCCCGTTACCGGGACCGCGCCGGGGACCGCGCCGGCTGCGGGGCTCGCGATGGTGGCGGTGGTCATGGATCACTTCTCCTTTCGCGCGACTTGATTGGCTGGCGCCGGCGCGGAGCCGAGCCGGTTCAGGCTGTAGATGTAATTGATCAGATCGCCGATCGACTTCTCGTCGAGCGCGAAGTCGAAGCCGGCGGCCGGCATGGCCGTCCCCTGCACGCCGTACTGGATGCTCTCGTGCAGGCGGGCATAGGCGACCGAGCGGATGAACGGCGTGTTGCGCAGGTTGCGCGGGCGCGGCACGATCGATTCGGCGTTCGGCCCGTGGCCGTCGGCCTTCTTGCCGTGGCACCCCCAGCAGCGGTCGAGGAAGATCGCCTCGCCGCGCGCCACGCTCGCGGGGCTGAACGGCACCGGGTTCGCCCGCGGCACCTTGCGCTCCACCCGCCGCACCGCGCTCCCCTGGGTGACGCCGGCGAGCACCCAATCGATCAGCTTTCCGGCGGCGGCCTCGTCCAGCACGCCCCCCCAGGGGGCCATGCTGGTGCCGGCCACGCCGTAGCGCAGGCTGTGGATCAGCCGGTCGCGCGATTTGGTCTTCATGAAGGCGGCCTTCGAAAGGTCGCGCGGTTTGGGATCGAGATAGTTGGCGATCACGCCGTCCCCCTGCCCCCTGGCGCCGTGGCAGCGCGCGCAGAGCATCTGGAACTGCGCGGCCGGATCGGCGGGGACCGCCGGCGGCTTGCGGCTCAGCAGGTAGAGCGACAGCGAATCGAACGCCGCCTCGGGCAGCGGGTATGGCGGCATCAGCGAGCCGGGCACCACGCTCTTGGGATCGTGGAAGTGCGTCATCAGCCACGCGCGGTCGCGCTGGGCCGCGGTGAAGGCGAGCTCGGGGCCCACCTTGCCGTCGCGGTCGTCGAGCTTGTGGCAGGAGAGGCAGCCGATCTGCGGCAGGAGGACGCGCCCGCGCTCGGCCGGCGGCATCGTCTCCAGCGCCTGGGCCTGTGCGCCCACGATCCGCTCGACCGGCAGCCACTCGGGCCGGCGCTCCTGTTTGGCCACGAACTGGGTGAGCGGCGCGCGGGAGACCAGCGACCCCTGCTGCGATTTGAGGAAGGCGGTGAGGGCCATCCGCTGGCGGTCGGTCAGGTCCTGCTTCGGCATCGTCGAGGTGGGGTTGGTGGCCCGCGGGTCCTGGATCTTGTGCAGGATGTAATCGAACCGCCGCGTGCGCCCCACCTCGGTCAGCTCGGGGCCGATCGAGCCGTAGGAGAGGCCGGCGATGGTGTGGCAGGTGTAGCAGGCGCGCTGGAAGAAGAGCTGCCGCCCCTCGTTGACCAGCGGCGCGTAGGCCCAGCCCGGCTCGGTGTGGCACTGCACGCAGTTGGCCTGGATCAGCTCCTTGGGCAGCACCGGCCAGGGCCAGTCCTCGCCCTCTCCATGAGCGTGCTTGGCGTCCACCGCCCGCCCCTGGCCGTCGTGGCAGATCGTGCAGCCGAACGTATCGAATTTATGCCCCGGGATCTGTGGGTGCGTGCGCAGCGGCTGGTCCGCCTTGGCGAAGCGCACGTCGTCCGCGGCGATGTGGCAGGTGCGGCAGCGGTCGACCCGCTCGGGGCCGAAGCTGCGGACGATCGTCTGCTCGATCGCCGGCGTCCGCGCGCGCAGCGTCGCCTTCACGGCCGCGTTGTCGGAGATCTTGACCGCCCGCGTGAAATATTCTTTCTGATAGTCCTGCCACGGGGCATAGAACTGCTTGTAGAAGACCACCCCGTGGATGGCCAGGACGATGAGCGAGATGATGGCCAGTCCGGCGCGCATGGATTCACCAGGTTCCTTGAGCCGCTACCATGGAACGACGAGGCTCCAGTTCGGGCCGCGGAAGAACGTGCCCACGATGATGAGCACCAGGTTGACGAGCAGGAACAGCACGAAGACCGAGTTGGCGAGGAGGCGGTGGCGGGAGAACCAGACCCCCACCCCCTTCGGCGAGCGGTCGAGATAGGGCACCAGCAGCAGACCGATCACGAATAACGTCGGGATGCCGACCCCGCCCCAGAAGGCCGAGTAGGAGACCATCTCCTGGAGCCCCAGGAAGTACCAGGGCGCCTTCGACGGATTGGGCGGATGCAGCGGGTTGGCCGGCGCCTCCAGGGGCGCGTTGAACAGCAGCGCCGCCACCAGCACCACGAGCACCGCCAGGGCGAAGCAGAAGAGCTCCGCCACGAACAGGTTCGGCCAGGAGAAGACCATGTTGTCCGGCGTGTTGCCCACCTTGTTGAACGGTCCGCGCACCAGGCCCATGACGCCGAAGGTCTTGGTCTTCTGCGTCTTGGCCGCCGGCGCCAATCCCTCGCGTTTGCCCTCCAGGGCCGGCGGGAAATTCTTCTGCGCCTCCGGCAGGTCGCTGCCCTCGGGCCGCGACAGGCCGCCATCCTTGCGGATGCGCCAGAAGTGCACGCCCACCAGGGCCAACAGGACCGCCGGCAGCACCGCCACGTGCAGCACGTAGAAGCGGAGCAGCGCCTCCTGGCCCACCACCCGGTCGCCCAGCAGCAGGAAGCGCATCCCCTCGCCCACCACCGGCGCGTAGCCGGCGATCGAGGTGCCCACCGTGATCGCCCAGAAGGCGAGCTGGTCCCAGGGGAGCAGGTAGCCGGTGAACGAAAGGAACAAAGTGATCAGCAGCAGCACCACGCCCAAAACCCAGTTGAACTCACGGGGACGTTTATAGCTGCCGGTGAAGAACACCCGGCACATGTGGAGGAAGACGATCGCCACCATGCCGTGCGCCGCCCAGCGGTGCATGTTGCGCAGCAGCACGCCGAAGGCCACGGTGCCGGAGAGGTCGAGCATCCGGTTGTGCGCCTGCTCCACCGACGGGACGTAATAAAACATTAACAACCCGCCGGTCGCCGCCAGGATGATGAACAGGCTGAAGGCGATCACGCCGAGCCCGAAGGTGTAGGCGGGGCGCAGCGAATTGGCGTGCGTCTTGACCGGATGGACGTGCAGGAAGAAGTTCGAGAACGTCGTCTGCGACCGCCCCAGGTCCGACGACGGGAGGGGGTTGCGGAACAGCGACCGCCAGACGTTGCGCGGCAGATGGATCAGGTTGTCGGCGAAGCCGGGCGCGTCCTGGTTTGCCATGGCATGCTCCGGGTCAGACCGCCAGATAGGTGCCCTGGGGCACGGGGGTGGAGGTGTCGACCTCGATCTCGCCGTTGGGGGCCAGGCTCACCTTGAACCAGGAGAGCGGCCGCGGCGCCGGTCCGCCGAGGACGGTGCCGTCGGCGTCGTAGCGGCTGCCGTGGCACGGGCAGTCGAAGCCGATCTCGGTGGTGGAGACGACGCACCCGAGGTGGGTGCAGGTGTTCGAGATCGCCGCCACCCCGGCCTCGCCGCGGACCAAGGTCACGCGCTGGCTGCCGAGCGGCAGGCGGGTGCCGAGGGGGAACGATTCGGGAGGCCCGACCCGGAAGCGGGAGGGCTCGCCGTAGGTCACGCGCGGCTTGAAGAAGAGGAAGTTGCTGAGGGCGGCGATGCCGCTGGCGCCCATCAGTCCCATGAGGCTGGTGAGCGTCAGCACGAACCGGCGGCTCAACCGGGTGTCCTGCGATTCCTGCGTTGGGCTCATCTCGTCGTCTCCTCCACGGCGGAGCGTGGCTCTGGGGTCCCGTCGTCCGGAGCGAGCTCCGGCCAGAACAGTTGCTGCTTGGTCGCTTCCAGGTCGCGGAACTGGCCGGAGTGGACCCCCCAGGCCCACACCAGGGCCCCGGCGATCCCCATCACGATCCCGCCGGCGAACAGGGCGAGCGTCACCGCCACCATGCCGAGCCCTCGCCAGCCGGAGAGAGGGGCCAAGAGGCAACCCGAAAGCCGCATTTCATGGCTGGAACTCTGGCAGCGTGGCCGAGCCCGCGCGCCGTCCGCCGGGGCGGCTCCGGGCCGCCTTTTCGGGGCTATCCGTTCGGGTGGAGGGGTAGGGCGGGGTAGGGCGGCGGGGTGGGCTTTCTAGGCCCGGGTCTCCAGGTCGTAGACCCAGCGGGAGAATTCGTTGAGGCGGCGGACGAGCCGGACGCGGCGGTCCAGCAGGGAGGAGCGGCGCCAGCCCTCCGGATCGGCCGGCTGGCGCTCGTAGCCGGCGGGGCCGAGGGCGCGGATCTCGAAGAGAAGATCCGAGCCGCGGGCATCGGTGCCGGCCAGGTAATCGATCCGGCCGCGCTCGGGGAAGGCCTCGTCCCGCGTCCACCGGCGGAAGCCGTCGAGGTCGGAGATACCAGCCGGGAGAATCAAATCTTTCTCGAAGATGACGGCGGGAAGCGAGATCATGCCTGAGGATACCAGGCGGCCCGGTGAAGGGCCGCCCGGTGCCTTGCCGTCTACAGCTTGCAGACCCAGTGACGGCCGCCGAGGCTTAGACAGGTGCAGTCGGAGTCGAAGCCGTCCGAGGTCGTGCAGGGGGTCTCGGCGCCCGTGGTGGTGCAGGACGTGCCGTCGATGCTGTCGCACAGGGGGTAGGCGAGGGCGGGCCGGCTCGCGGTCGCCAGGGTTGCCAATCCCAGCAGAGCGGTCAGTTGCAGCAGCTTCTTCATCGGGTTCTCTCCTTTAGGCCGTTGCGAGACTCGGGGTCTCTCCAGCAAAGGTGTTTCAGCATTCCTTGAGTGAGCCGTCCCGGGCAGATTTTCCCTTCCGGTCTTGTTGTACTGTCCGAGCGGCGGAAATGACGCCCCGGCGACTCCGGACCGTCAAATCCGCCACCAGGCCTTGACAACTCGTTATACTCAGTTCTAGTATAAGCCTCGGCCGGCGGTGCCCGGCCCTTTCTTATAGGCTCGATATGCTCAAACTGAGCATAGTGGCCCATGGGGGACAACCCGATGAACCTGGAGACTCCTCGGCCGTACGCTGCGCTCGACTACACGCCGGAGGTGGCGCGGATGACCGCCGCCATCCACGAGAAGGTGCGCCCGGTGATCCCGGACCTGGAGTGGCCGGTCCACGCTCCCTACATCGCCGCCATCAACGAGCTCAAACGGCAGCGGAACGCCGTCGTGCTCGCCCACAACTATCAGACTCCCGAGATCTTCCACGGGGTGGCCGACTTCGTGGGCGACTCCCTGGCGCTGGCGCAGCAGGGGGCGAAGACCGATGCGGACGTCATCGTGCTGGCCGGCGTCCACTTCATGGCCGAGACGGCGAAGATCCTCTCGCCCGAGAAGACGGTGCTGATCCCGGACCCCCTGGCCGGCTGCTCGCTGGCGGCCTCGATCACGGCCGAGGACATCCGCCTGCTCCGGCAGCGCTATCCCGGCGTGCCGGTGGTGACCTACGTCAACACCTCGGCGGCGGTGAAGGCCGAGTCGGACATCTGCTGCACCTCGGCCAACGCGGTGGCGGTGGTCGAGTCGCTGGGCGTCGACCGGGTGATCTTCCTGCCTGACGAGTTCCTGGGCAAGTATGTGGCCTCGCGGACCGACGTCCAGATCATCCTCTGGAAGGGGCACTGCGAGGTGCACGAGCGCTTCACGGGCAAGGAGCTGCGCGCGTATCGAGCCGCCCAGGGGGACGGCGTCGAGATCCTGGCCCACCCCGAGTGCCCGCCGGACGTGCTGGCCGAGGCCGACTTCGTGGGCTCGACCGCGGCGATGATCCGCCACGTCGGCGAGTCCCGTCCCCGGCGGGTGGTGATGGTCACCGAGTGCTCGATGAGCGACAACGTCGCCGTCGAGTATCCGGACGTCGAATTCATCCGCCCCTGCAACCTCTGCCCGCACATGAAGCGGATCACCCTGCCCAAGATCCTGCGCTCGCTGCAGACGATGGAGACGAAGGTCGAGGTCGACCCGGAAGTCGGGCGGCGCGCCCGGGTGGCGGTCGAGCGGATGCTCGCGGTGGGAAGAAGGGAGGGCAAATGATCGGAATCCGTGGCGGTCAAGGACAGGGGATCGACGGCGTCTCGCGCTCCGAGGTCCTGGTGGTGGGGAGCGGCGCGGCGGGCCTGACGGCCGCCCTCGGCTGCGCTCCCCTGCGCTGCACGGTGCTGACCAAGGCCCGTCTGGGCACCGGCGGATCGAGCCCCTGGGCGCAAGGGGGGATCGCCGCCGCCGTGGGCCGCGACGACGCGCCGGCCCTGCACGCCGCGGACACGATCGCGGCCGGCGCCGGGCTGAACGATCCGCGGGTGGTCGACATCCTGACCGCCGAGGGACCGGAGCGGGTGAAGGCCCTGCTCGCCCTGGGCGCCCACTTCGATCTCGACGACACCGGCGGGCTCTCCCTCCACCGCGAGGCCGCTCACAGCCGCCGCCGCATTCTCCACGCCCGCGACGCCACCGGCGCCGAGGTGGTGCGCACCCTGGTCGAGGCCGTGCGCCGCGCCCCCGAGATCCGGGTGGTGGACGAGGCCTTCGCCATCGACCTGGCGGTGGAGGACGGCCAGGTGGTGGGCCTGCTCGCCATCCACGCCGACGGCCGCCGGGTGCTCCATCTCGCCCCCGCCGTGGTGCTGGCGACCGGCGGCCTCGGACGGGTCTATCTCCATACGACCAATCCGAAGGAGGCCACCGGCGACGGCCTCGCCATGGCGGCGCGCGCCGGGGCTCGGCTGGTGGACCTGGAATTCGTGCAGTTCCACCCCACGGCGCTCGCGACGGGCGCCGACCCCATGCCCCTGCTCACCGAGGCGCTGCGCGGCGAGGGGGCGGTGCTGATCGACGAGACCGGCGATCGCTTCATGCTCCTCGAGCACCCCGACGCCGAGCTCGCCCCCCGCGACGTGGTGGCGCGGGCGATCTGGCGGCGGTCGATGGCCGGCCATCGCGTCTTCCTCGACGCTACCCGGGCGGTGGGGGAGGAATTCCCCGAGCAGTTCCCGACCGTCTTTCATCTCTGCCAGGAGCACGGGCTCGATCCGCGGACGCAGCCGATCCCGGTGGCGCCGGCCGCGCACTACCACATGGGCGGCATCGCGGTGGACGAGAACGGCCGTACCTCGCTGGCCGGTCTCTGGGCTTGCGGCGAAGTCACCGCCACCGGCGCCCACGGCGCCAACCGCCTGGCCAGCAACTCGCTGCTGGAGGCCCTGGTCTTCGGCGCCCGCGTGGCGGACGACCTGCGCGCCGGGCTCCCCGGAGGCCGGACCCCGCGCGTCCGGAGCCCCAACGCCCCGCTCGGCCTCTTCGCGCCCGGCGACGCCGAGCTCACCCACGCGGTGCGGCGGCTGATGTGGGAGAAGGTCGGCCTGGTGCGCGACGAGGCGGGGCTCTCGTTCGCCGTGGCCGAGCTGAAGCGGCTCGCCGCGGCCCACCCCCAGGCCTCCGGAGAGGCGCGGAACCTCCTCGGGATCGGCCGGCTGTTGGCCGCCGCGGCCCTGGAGCGCCGGGAGAGCCGGGGCGGCCACTACCGCTCGGACTATCCGGTACCGGATCCCGCCTGGCGGCGGCGGCTGTTCCTCACCGCGGCTCCGGACGGTGGCGCCCGCTTCGAGCCCGCGGAGATCTCCATACCCGTCCTGGCGACCGCGGGGGCCCGGTCTTGAGTCAAGACTCGCCGGCCGTCCATCTCCCGCAGCTCTACCCCCTTCTCTACGAGCCCCTGGTCCGCCGGGCTCTGGAGGAGGATCTCGGCCGGGCCGGGGACCTCACGAGCGACGCCATCCTGCCGGCCCACCAGACCGCCGAGGCCCAGGTCGTGGCCCGCGCTGCCGGCCGGGTGGCAGGGCTGCCCGTCTCCCTCTCCGCCTTCCGGCTGCTCGACCCCGCGATCGAGATCGAATCCTTCATCTCGGATGGCGAGGACGTCGAGGCCGGGACGGTGCTCGCCACGGTCCGCGGTCCGGCCCGCTCGATCCTCTCGGCGGAGCGCACGGCGCTCAATCTGCTGGGCAGGCTCTGCGGCATCGCCACCGCCACGCGCGACATGCAGAGGCTGGTCGAGCCGCACGGCGCCCACATCGTCTGCACCCGCAAGACCACTCCGGGGCTCCGCACCCTTGAAAAATATGCCGTCCGTTGCGGCGGCGGCCAAAACCACCGCTTCGGCCTGGACGACGCCGTCCTGATCAAGGACAACCACATCGCCCTCGCCGGAGGGATCCGCCCAGCCGTCGAGAGCGCCCGCCAACACGTGGGGCATCTGGTGAAGATCGAGGTCGAGGTGGACTCTTTGGACCAGCTCCGGGAGGCCCTGGATCTCGGGGCGGACGTGGTCCTGCTCGACAACATGTCCCTGGAGACGCTGCGGGAGGCGGTCGCGCTGGCCAAAGGGCGGGCGGTCACCGAGGCCTCCGGCGGGATCAACCCGAAGACGGCCGGGGCGATCGCGGCGACCGGGGTGGACCTGCTGTCGATGGGGTGGCTGACCCACAGCGCGCCGGCTTTGGATGTGGCGCTGGATGTGGGGTAGGGAACCACTTACGACACGGAGCGCACGATGGCGTTAATAGATCAAGCCTTACCAAAGTTTGAGGAATTTTTCCGCGAAGTCTATGATCTTGCTGGGAGGTTGAAATTCAACAACAGATTGCGACAGCATCTCATTGCTGTATCTTTGCTCGGATCTGTTATTGAGATTGCCTTTGGGATACTTACGCTTCTGAAGGAAGAAGTTGCTAATGCAACGGGGGCTTGGGTGTTGCAGCGAAGTTTGTTTGAGGCATTTGTTGATCTCAAGAACATTGTGGGTGACTCTGGGTACGATAAGTTTATGCACGCGAATTTCCTGGATAATCAGAGAAAGGCGATGAATGTCGCTCAAAATCGCGGCGCTGCGAATCCATATCTCAATTCATTGATTGGGGATTCTACTATTGACCATCATAAGCAGTGGGTGGAGTCGGAGCTGCAGCGCCTCAAGGATTCCGGCGTCCGTCCTCTTAAAGTAATGGAACGATTTGATCGTGCGGGTGAGCTCGACCTTTACGATGGTCCCTACGCGCTATTATCTTCTCACGCTCATAATAACCTTGGCGCCATTGAGCAGCGACACCTAGATATTTCGTCTCGAGGTGCTTCTGTGCATTACTTCCGTGAAATTTCGGATGAGGACACGACGATGCTGATTGATACTACAGTCGGAGTCCTTGCTAATTCGGTCGCAGCTGTCAAGTCTCTCCTCGATGGTGCCCCTCCCACTGGTTTAGACGGGGTCACGACAAAGCTTGGCGAACTACGTGCACTCTGGCGGACAGCTACAAGCTGACGCTACATAGAGCACCCTTGCGCTCGCCAGCACGGAATCCCGAATCATCGGCTTTAGCCCACCCTTGGGAACGAGGTCGACCTTTCGCCCGAGCAGCTCTTCGAGCTCGCGTTGCACTCTCGCGAGCGTCAGGAATCCAACACGAGCCTCGGGTAGAAACGTGACCAGGAGGTCGATATCGCTCTCGGGTCCGATGATCCCGGAAGCGGCGGAGCCGAAAAGTGCGAGCTCCTGGACCTGGTTTCGTCGGCAGAAGTCGGTGAGCTGCTCCGTAGGGATCTTCATTGGCAAGGCTCGTTCCACTAGGAGATTTTTGCATGGTCCTCTCAACAGCAGGATCTCAGGTGAGAGGAGTCCTCTGCGCACCTGTCGTTGAGCCCGTAGGGCGACAGGCATTAGCCCGGCGGCGTAAGCCCCGGGAATCGCGGGTCAAGGTTTGTTGAATGAGCCCCGCCAGGGGCGGCAGGAGTTTGCGGCGTGCCGGTTTCCTGCCGCCCCTGCGGGGCTCCAGATAGATGGGGATGCGTCCATTCCCGGGGCTCACGCCGCCGGGCTAATGCCTGTCGCCCTTACGGGCTGGTATGGCGAGGAGAACGAAATCGGGCGGGACAAGCCCGCCCGATTAAGTCAGCAGGCCGGCGAGGACGCCGGCGGTCCCAGGGGCGCCCTACGGCCCGAAGTTGCAGAGATCATCCGCCCGCAGCGCCTCCGCCCCGGAGCTGAAGTGCCCCTCGGC
>Ga0308176_10000938_pt1 | contig 18331 bp, 15 predicted proteins | sample PhyCR2_3_FD_203890 | JGI IMG/M metagenome (GOLD analysis project Ga0308176, IMG submission 203890) | Soil microbial communities from UC Gill Tract Community Farm, Albany, California, United States - DLSLS.C.R2 | ecosystem: Environmental > Terrestrial > Soil > Agricultural land | place: USA...
ATATTCACGGATTCGCAAGGAAAAATTGAACCTCAATGAGCTTCGTCAATATGATATGAGTGTCCCGCTTGTTAGTGGAGTAAAGCAAGTAATTTCATTTGAAGAAGCCTATGACACGATGTGCAAGGCGTTAGCACCGCTGGGCGAAGATTATATCAACATCCTGAAGGAATTTAAAAACGCTCGTTATCTGGATGTCAGAGAAACTCCAGGGAAGCGGTCAGGTGCCTACAATCTTGGGGTGTACGGCGTCCATCCCTATATCCTATTGTTATATACTTAACTTTGAGGATAATTAAGTAATATACTTATTTATTCTCAAAGTTTTTTGTTATATCGGCGTTTCTGAAGCTATTTAATTAATCTCATAATTTATAAAAGTGAGGGAAATAAAATGATTTAGATATTAACAAGAGGTATAATAAATATATTATTAATTGGTTTATAAGAGGACATAGCCTCGGTCTGAGGTAAGACATCCGCAGAACGTAGTTCGAGGACCCTACCTACAAACTAAGTCTATATATTAATACATACGTAATAAGACCTAATGACTTGATCACAATTAGAAATATATTAAGAGGTGAAAGAGAGTGAATACCAATGTAAAGTTCAGTACAAAAAAAGCTATGGTGGAAATAGGGGATGACTATGAGCTTGTGTATGTTTCAATTGTTGTAGAGGATACAAAAACAGGTGTTTTTCGAACACACCCACTCACCCATTTTATCTTAGAAAATTATACAAAGTATGAGGACAATTACAATACTCAGAAGGCAGCAGCAAGCTATATATGTCGTTTCTGTAATTGGGTTTTTATAGAGAATCAAAACACTTATAAATTAATATCCTTGGAAGAGTTATCAGTTGATCACAGTCTTGAATATCTCAATTATCTAAAAACAAACAAATATTACAAGGGTAAGAAAGATTCAGTTGGAAGATATCGTGATACAGAAACGCTAGAAAAATATGATTTATATATCACAGCTTTTTATTCTTTTCTTAATAAACAGAAGATATTAAAAGGTTTTACAGCAAATTTAGTCGATGAACATACATATACAAACCATAAAGGTAACGAGGTAACATCATCAATTCATATTGGAAATGGGTTTTCTTTACCCCGAAGAAGTTCAGTAGGAAATGAATTCAAGTTAGAAACTTTTCCAGATAACAAGCTTATTGTAATGTTTCTTGAGTCGGCAGACGCGGTGGCCGAGGATATTGCATTCGGTATCTACCTGCAAATTTTCGGTGGGTTAAGACGAGGAGAAGTTATTAATGCAAGTATAAGTGATTTAAAGGAAATAGGTCCTAATGGACGAGATGGATTAAGACTTAGAATTAAATACAGACCGGAATATTGGACAAGGTTAAAAGATATTTCTAAATGTAAGGTTAAACGTGACACTAACGTTTTTCCTGTTCAACCGATTCAGATTATTCCGTCAATAGCTGTCCCATTATTAAAAAGTCATAAAAAATACCTTGACAAACATCAAAAGGTAAACAAACAAGACGCTCTTTTCATAGATTGTTACGGTAATCCGATGAGTGGTTCAGCTTATGAGGACAGATTTACGAAAGTAAAAGAACACTTTTTAGAACGTGTTAAAGATCAACTTCCTGGTTACTATCATACTTTAACATTTAGCCCTTGGAATACACATATCGGAAGAAGAATCTATACCAATTTGATGGCGGCTATAGTTAAAAGTCCTTCTGAATTGGCCATTCTCCGTGGAGATAAAACTCTTGAAACTGCACTAATATATATGAGTAAACAAGCAGTAGGAAAAGAGATTCAAGATGGGTTACAAGATATGTATGAAAGAAAAATTCAAGAGAATAAAAGCTTTAGTGAAGGTGAAGTGGATAAAATAAATGATTCTTATCAAATACAGATATAATTATCTCGTGAGGGGATTGAATAGTAATGAATGATACTATGTGTAAGAAAGAGGTGATGGAGTTAACCGGATTTGGGAAAAGAAAATTGCGATATTACGTAAAAATCGAAAAATTAAATCCTCTTTTTGATAACGGAAAGCAAAAGTATTTACGAGAGGAAGTAATAGGATTATTAGAGGAAATTAAAACATTTATTGATAACAATTTTTCATTTATAGATGCCTGTAATCTATTAGGTTTAAATTCAGAAAGTCGGAATACGGTACAGAATCTTATTGAAAATAATTTATTGGAACTAGTTAGCGAAGCTCCTCTAAAAATTAGTGATGTAGCTAACAAACGATGGATCAGTAAAATATCCGTTCATTCATTCTTAGAGCGATTAGGAAATGAATATGTTGAACTCAATGTAGCAGCGAAGCAAGTTGGTTGGGGCCGAGGTTACCTAAGTAGCAAAATCCCTAACAATGAGAAGATTCAGGTTGGGCATAAGGTTTACATCCCACAAGAATATTTGATTGACTTAGACTCTGGTGAAAAATATTACAAGATTAATGAGGTAGCTGAGATATTTGGAAAACATCCTGATAGATTAAGGTCCCGATTTTTTTCTAACAATGCATTTAAAGAACTTTTTAATGATATTATCACTGGAACTATCTGGAAAATAAATAAACAGGAAGTAATCTCTTACAAGAAAAAAATAGACGCAATAGACGAAAAATATTACACGAATCTGGAAGCAAAGGAAGTGTTATCGAGGAATAGCAGCATCGCAAACATTAAGTCAATTAAGTCAATTAAAGCTCCTCTTTATTATAAGTTGCTTTCTCCTAAGAAAAATATACAAAGGCTTTATGAGAAAGAGGATGTACATATCTTTCAAAAGGAAAATAAAAAGGTTGTACATCGAATTATGAACTCAAAAGAGCTCAATGAACGGCTTCGAAATAGCCTTAATGACCCTTATATAGCATTCAAATATGAGGTCGATACTTTACAGTTCCCTTCCAATCTTAGTGAAACGAAAGAACTTATTCTTTCATATGCTCAAGATAGTTTTTCTTCTACGAAGAGAAATGACACTAATATGCTGGCATTTATTAAAGCGTTTTTTAATATGGTCAAATATTTAATAGAAAGCAATCTTGAAAAAGATTTTTTTTATTTAGATACTACAAAGATTGACTCACTTTTAAAAGATTGTCCCGTTAAAAATTATCGTAAAGTGTTATGGAGCTTATTGCTGTTTACAGAGGAAAGACGACTTTGTAAATACAAGACTAATAAGTTAACCTCACCTTTTTCGCTATCCTTAGTGGAGAAGAAAGAGAAAGTAGTGCTTTCTTTTGATGAATTAATATCTGTATATGAATACTGTAAAAATACAAATATTCATATTGAGAAAGCGTTAAAGGATAAAGAATACGCTAGTATTTGGTTATTTACAATGATCTTGCTTACCAATGCCTGGAGACCAAGTGATGTATTTAGGATACCGCCAATAAAACCGGAGCTAATAGGAATAAGGAGTATGAATTGGTTTGAAAGTAACCAACTTACCCTACCTAACGCTCAAAAAATTATTAATGTGATTCACAGTTTGCACCTAGTAACTTCTAAGACTGGTGTACCTAGAGATTTTACTTGTAATATAAGCTTGGTTGTACCGATGACCACAGCTATTTGTATTTGTGAATTCCATAGGCGAGAAACAAGTAATATACCTTGCTTAATAGATTTTACTAATGAAAACAGAAAGCACAACAGAGTTACAACTGGTGATTTCACGAAGTTCTTTGGTGAGTGTGAAGAATTAAAGGATGTTAAATTTAGTGGACTAATAGCTAATCGTTCCGTTATGGAGCACCTTTATTACTCAATACTTGAGAAAAAAGGGAAAGGTAATTCTATTTTTGAATTAATGATGCAGTTTAGAAAACACAAAACTGATGTCACAAAGGAGTACATTGGCGGAAACAATGATAAAACTGTCCTCCAGCTTTTTGATAGAGGGGAATTTGGCTATATATATGAAAGAATGATTGAACTAATTACTGAAACCAACGAAAAGAGTATTGAAAAAACAACTACGATGACAGAAAGAACGGCCGAAATAGTAAGACTTAAAAGCTTTTTTAATCCTATTGAGATTGAGAATTTTTCATTATTCATTTCGAAAATTTGTAATGAGGAAGAAGAAACACTTTTATCCAAATTTTTAACATTAACACCTGATGAGGCTTTTGAGTATTGTCGGAAACTATATTTGGGCGAAATGCCTTCTAAGAAAGCAGACGTTCATTGTTTAATATACCCGGAATGCCATAGACCTTCTGATAGATATAATTGTTCTACTTGCCCGTTTGCAGTTCATACGGTATATGCCCTCACATCATTATTTGAAGAATTCGATAATAGTTGTAAAACATTTCGTGCAGCAACTAAAAATGGTATCAAGAAAAGAGAAAAAAGTATCATTTTAAAACTATTAGATGTAATTTTCAGAGCAATAGAAAAGTATGGTAAGGAATATGTTTTCAGTTTTTATTTAGGTGATGGTGGCGAGGAAGGTTTTGAAAATTCTTTAATAGAATTAGGAGGATGACCTTGGATAACTTAGCATATAATACTGATTCCCTACTTATCGACATTGATGATTTTAATGATAATTCATTTACTCTTTCACAATCAATAGAATCGTCAAAAGAAACGCTACAAGAGTTAAAAAGAAAAAGCATTCTTTTAAACGGAGAATTTGAAGATGATATTTGGCTTCTGAGGGCGGATCAAGATACTTATCAACAAACAACAGTAACTTTTTCTGACATTTCTGATGATAGTTTAAAAATACAAGTTAAGTGCTGGGCAGTAATTCAACTTAAAAATATTCATCCGCTCTCCGTCCATACTGAAATCGTACTCTTGGTTCGTTTTATTAATCTGACAGATTCACTGAATGCAAGTGTAATAGAAGAGAGTGTCGGTGACATTGTATTTACTAATTTTACTGATACCGGCAGACCTATCTGTTTATCTTGTGCAATAAGTTTTATGGAATTTATTGAAGAAAGTAGTTCGATCAACGGAGTAGAATATGAAAGTACATTAAATAAATTACGTGCGGAACGTAAAAAATTCCCTAGAGTGATAAAACGAAGACAATTACCTCCTTATAGGGATGTAATTAGGTTTGCATTCATTTTGACAACATTCGCTCAAAAATGGTCTAAAAATGAGAAAATGAGGTTCTTCCCTATTTTACTTTGGTGGAAAATAACTTCAATCATACCAATGAGACCATCCGAGTTTTGTCTTATCAAAAAAGATTGTTTACCTGACAATAAGAAGGGGGTCCATTACCTTGAACTACCAAGAAAAAAACAACCAAGTAGTAGTACTCACTTAGCAGTAAATGATAAGTTACCTATAAGCAAAGAGGTTGCTGAATTAATAAGTGAGTATAAAGAGTTAACAAGTTTTGATAGTGGAAGAGAGACCCTGATTTCCTATGAAGCTTATAGTAGAACCTTTCCCGGTAACAATATTAAAACACGTAACTATACCAAAACAATACGGAATCCAAAAGCCTTTGATTTAACTCAATTTCAATACATACTAGATGGGTTTTACGAAGATGTATTGAAAAGTAAAATGGAATTAACGCCCATTTCTAAAAAAGAATATAATGAGCTTGAAGATGAAATTGCGAAGAAAAAATTCAAAAAAATTAACAATGACGAGGACTTAGAGCCACTATTTCCTACTAAAGAAATTGTGAGAATATCTCCGGGGGATACAAGACACTTCGCAATATGTAATATGATGTTGCAAGGTATTGATAGACTAACTATTGCAAGAATGGCAGGTCATCGTCACATTGAGACACAGTACAATTATCAAGGCCACTTGGAATACTTCATTGATTCCAAAGTTTATGAACTCACGTTATTAAACAATGTCAGAAGTCAAATCCAATACAGCACGGAAGATTTTGAAACTAATTTGTCGCTTAAAGACATAGCCATCCGAAGTTTAGCTCCTAAAGAAATGTTTGGGCCTGGAGATGAACCGGTTGAAATAGGAATCTGTACAGACCCTCAAATGAGATGTGAATCAAATGTTTGTGTATTGTGTTCAAAAAATTGGATTCCCCTGGAAGAATACCAAGAACACGTAAGCGAACTTATAGAACTAAAATACAATTTAAAGAAAAAATTGAAGATAAAACAAAGTACATTGCTTAGAATATACAGTGAATTATCATTTGAGTATGGTACGGAACGGATTGATCCACTAGAGAATGAAGAATTGAAAAGGGCTGCTAAACAGTTAAATGGTGAAATGCACGATTACGCTACACTTCTTGATAAGATGATTTAGAAGGGAATGACTTTCTTAATATGACAGAAAGGAAATCACCTGGAAGACCGAAGATTTATGAAAAAAAAGAGCATCAAGTTAGATTTCAAAAGTTAGTTTATTTAAAACGAAAAGAAAGTCCTTCTGGCCAATTAAAAATCTCAGATATGGTAAGATTTTCCGAACAAATGAATCAGGAAAATCTAGAAGAGTTTCCTATTGCCTATAACAAAGATGCTTGGTCTGTATATGGACGGATATACATTGAACAAGCTAACCAGATATCATTAACAAAAATCAAAAGTGGAAAAGGTAAAAAGCTTAGTGAAGTACCTAATTTCAGTCAAATAATCGAAATTCACGGTCATAACAAAAATAAGTTGATTGAATATTTCTTGCCTATCGAAAATCTATTACATCAGCAATTAGATGAAAACAATGAGCTGGTTGAAGAAATAGGAGAATTGAAAAACAAAATTTATGAATTAGAAAATAAAGTACTTAGATATGAAGCAATGACGCTCGAAATGGCACATCATAGCAAAATCAAAAAATATAGAGATAAATATCGTCTTGCTGATCAAATCTCCTTTTCAAAGAATAAAGAGGTTTTGAATCAAATGGATCGTTTGAATGATTTCTTAGAACCAAAAAAAGTTTCTAATGCTGAAAGTCCTTCAACTTCTGAAGAGTCTATAGTTGAAGATAATAATCCTTTTTTTACAAAATGGAAAGAAAAACGTGAAAAAAAATAATGAAAAAGATCTGAAACATCAACAAAATCTTGTTTAAAGTGTAAATGCAGTTTTGCTCATTCGCATTTTGTAATCCGAAGGTGCAACAAATGCAATATAAATGAGGTGTAAATTATGGATGACAAAACTAAAGTAACTTTTTTAATTAAAGATGCTTTAAGTAGTAAAAAAGATTACCTCAATAAAAAGTATATGGACAAAATGGACAAACTAACCGAAACAGAGAAGAGCGTTCTAAAGTTAATAAAAAATAACAATGAAGTCGTATCGTAACATATCGAGGGTAAGTCTATATTCTTGGATTTCTATGATGGTGTAGATGGAATGTCAATTGAATTTTATATAGACGAAAAAGGGAATATCCAAGCTAAGTTAGTAGAAATATCAAATAATCACTCACAAGAGTGATTATCAACAAATGATACCTGCCTTTATTAATGAGAATCTATAAAAGTTCGCCAACATACATAGAGTTTTTTAGTTTAGAAAACCAATTCACTCTGGAATCCTTTAATAATCGGAATACCTGATTTTCCAGTGTTTTATATGTTCACTTACAAGCTTATAAAAAGAAGCAGCTAAAACGGTCCTGCCTTGTTTTCATTCATTCTGATACCATCTTCCATTGTTCAAGATACAGAGCATTCTTTTCAAGAAGTTATCATATAAGTAGTATTATAAATTGACTCATTATGCAAAGGAGATAAATAATGAAATATAAATCAAGAAATGAAGTTCCGGAAAATGAAAAATGGGATCTATCTGATATTTTTTTAACAATACAACATTGGGAGAAAGACTACAAAAAAGTAGAAAGATTGATTGCAGACTTACAGAAATTTGAAGGCACTATCAAAAATGGAGCAACTTTACTCGCATTCCTTACAAAGCAAGAGGAATTTTCTTCGACTTTTAATCTTGTTTATGTATACGCAATGTTGAACAACGATTTAGATACTCGTGACACTGAGGCTCAATCACTATTAGACAAAGCATCCCATTTAAGTGTTAAAATCAGTGCAGCTACATCATTCTTTTTACCCTTTTTACTAAGTGTAAAAGAAGAAGAATTACAAAAATACATTAATGAAACTAATGGTCTAAAATACTTTGAGAAAGACCTTATGGAGTCTTACCGATACAAAGAACATATATTAAGTAAGGAGCAAGAACAAATAATGTCTCAGATGGGAGAAGCCTTATCATCTCCTAGTAAAACATTTGGTATGATGAATAATGCTGATATCAAATTTGGAAAAGTAACTAATGATAACGGTGAAAAAGTTGAATTAACGCGTGGTATGTATTCTAAATTAATTGAAGATGAGAACCGAGAAAAACGAAAAGAAGCCTATAAAGCCTACTATAAACCTTACCTTCAATTGAAGAATTCTATTGCTTCCACATTGTCTGCTGCCATTAAGAATAATGTGACCGTTTCTAAAATACGACATTATAATTCATCTCTCGAAAAGTCGTTATTCAGCGATATGGTTCCTATAGAGGTATATAATAACTTAATTGAAACCACAAAAAAGAATATTTATCCTTTGCATCAATATGCCGATATCAGAAAAGGTAAACTAGGTTTAGAAACACTTCATCAGTATGATTTAAGTATCAGTCTTGTACCAGGTGTAAAACAGGAAATATCATACGACCAAGCTTATGATATTATGTTAAAAGCTTTAGCACCGCTAGGAGAAGAGTATGTAAACATACTGAGTACCTTTAAGGATAAACGTTATATTGATGTACGAGAAACGCCAGGAAAACGATCTGGAGCTTATAATTTAGGGGTTTACGGGGTTCATCCATTTGTCTTATTGAACTTTCAAGATCAAGACGGCCTTGATAGTCTTTTTACCCTTACCCACGAGTGTGGCCACGCAATGCACTCCCATTTTTCGCAAACACATCAACCTAGAATATCTGCAAAATATTCTATTTTTGTTGCAGAAGTAGCTTCTACAGTTAATGAGGTGCTTTTAATCAATTATCTATTGGCAGAAGCCAAAGAAGACGAAATGAAAAAGTATTTACTAAATCATTTCATTGACAAATTCCGAGGAACATTTTTTACTCAAGTAATGTTCGGAGAATTTGAAAAAATAACGCACGAACTTGCTCAAAAAGGTCAACCTCTTAATGCTGAAGTCTTTGATAAAATTTACGGAAAATTGTTTATCGATTATAACGGGGGAAATATAGCGTTAGAAGAAGGAACTAGTGGATGGTCACGTATTCCTCACTTTTATCGTCCTTTTTACGTGTATAAATATGCTACAGGTTTTGCAGCAGCTATCCATATCGCAAATCAATTATTGAAAGATGATATAGAAATGAAATTATCATATCTAGAATTTCTTAAAAGTGGTAGCTCAGATTATCCTCTGGAGTTATTAAAGAAAACTGGTGTTGATTTAACTAGCCCGGAACCTATAGAAAAAGTCTTGAAGTATTTTTCAGAGTTGGTGAATGAATTTTCCAAACTATAATATCTATTTTTGCCATCGTTTTACCGGTGAGATATCGAGTTTTACATTTGTAAGAAAACAAAGCGATGGCCTTAAACCTGCCTGGTATACTCTCTAGAAACGGTAGAAATTCAAAGTTTAACTTTTAAAATATTTCATCAGAAAAACCAACTATGGACTTGTCATTATTAAAACTTCTTAAGAAAATACTTTTCTATGAATTAGTTAATAAATTATTATAAAATGTAGCTAAAAAAAGCACTAAATTGTTATTCTTGAACCTGTTATAAATTTTAACGAAAAAGCACTGCAAATAGCAGTGTTTTTTTGTTGAGTTAGGTAAAAGTAATTACTTATTTTTATGCAGCAAATTCTGAAAAAACAGTAGCTTTTTTTCTTGGTAACAAATGACGGTCGGTAGCCGTCGATTTTCTTTGCAACTTAGTAGTACCTATATTAAACTCCATACCAATTATATGTACTAATGGAGAGGAATGTATATTTTTTCAGTAATATAGTTAATAAATGGGTGAATTGTAGTAAAATAGAAGAATAGGAGAAACTTTGTCGAAAATTTAATAAAGTGAATATTTTAAAAGGGTGTCAGCTTAATGACTACGATTAAAAGAGAAGTTGGGGAACAAGGTAAAGGGTTTAGATTGCAGAGACTCAGGGCAATTAAACTTCTGTTTGAAAAAATGAATGCTTCACAAAAAGCGGTCATTTATGCAGGAACCGAATATTTGGATGATGTTTATGTGAAAGTAATTGATAATGAAAAGGTGGAAGTAGTAGCTGAAGGTGATAAAAATTATGACTCAAAAACTTCGTTTTCTTTTATGTCGAATGAAGTCAAAAATAGCTTAATTAGCTTTTTAGATTGTTGGTTTCAATACGACAGTGAGGGTCTTATGTTCTGTTTTTATACCAACGTGAAAATTGGTAAGGAATATAATACTCAATATCTTAAAGGTTTGGGTATTACCCTTCCAGAAAAACCAATTATTGAGCTGTTAAATAAGAAAGAATATGGAAGAGAGCATTTGCTTTCAACTGTTAAAACAGTTCTTTTAGACGAATATCAAAAACAATACACAGGAAAACACAATGATGGTTTTCTTAAGCCTCTTGAGGAATTGTCAGATGAATTATGGATTAGTTTTCTAAATAAAATTGATTGGAAGTTTGAACAGGAAGACGAAAAAGAACTGGAGCAAACATTGATTGAAGAAATCCGAAAACAATCCTTATACACTGTGAATTTATATGGCAAGGAATCATATGTAATAGCGGCCTTATTGGATGAATTTGAAAAAAGACAGAACTATAAAGACCATCTTGGAAGATTGATTAGTGATAGTCAAGTTAGGTTAAAACTGTTGGAAGTTGGTAATAACCAATATAAAATGACCGATCCTGTATATGAGCAATGGGAAAAGCTAGAGCCACCCACTGATAAAAGAAACTTGGATGAGAAAATAGAAGCAGTATCTATAACTTACAGCAAAAGGAAACTAGGAATGTTCGCCAGAAAGATTGGTGCTGTTAAATTAGAATTGGCTAAAATTGATAGTATGGACAAAGGGGCATACCAATATCGAATATATGATGCTTGCGAAGAAAGACTAATGGAGATATTAGAATCATATGATGGTAGTGAAGTAGAACCGAGGGTTGTGGATGGTTGGATAGATGACTTAGTACAATTTGCTGAGAAACATTTAGCTGAAATGTCAAAGGATTTCACATACCCTTTTAAGAATAAAGATACGTTAAGAAACACTATCCTTGAATTATTTGATAGCTGTTATCTTTCTTTTGATGGGTGAGAATAATGGGAAAAAATAAAGAAAATGAAAAAGACAAACAGCATTTTAATGTTAAGAAAAGGATAATGTTCAACAAAGATGAGGATTATTATTTTATCACCTATAATATCTTAATTATTTTAAAGGAATTTGGTTGTCACGATGCCAAATCTAAATGGACAGATTATACAAAGTTAAGTTATTTATTGCCTTTGGTTGCGGATTCATCTCTTTTAGACTTATTTATTCGTTATTTGGATAATCATAGAATCCCTCCAAAGGAAGACCTTGAAATATTAAGGGAAACGTATTTTAAAAGTCGATTACGATTACAGCTGATTTCATCCATTTTATTTACATTGGAAGCAAACAATCTGGTATCTTTAACTAAAAATGAAAAAAGACATACTATTGACATATGGATAAATCAGGAGAATATCTCGAAAACATTATTAAAATCAGACCTTTTCGAAGTAGAAATAAAGAATATTCATAAATTAAAATCGGTATTAAACAGACTAAAGGGTTTATCGTCTAAAACATTATTAGAAAGGCTATACACAAACAACGGGGTGAGAGTATGGGAAGCTTAGTCTTAAGAAAAATTATCTATAAAGGTGATAAATATTACTACTCATCCCAAGACCTTAAAAAGGGAATCCAAATAGTAGAGGCTGATAATGGGGCTGGAAAAACAACATTTAGTTCTCTTATTAGCTACGGTATAGGAATGTATGTAAGACAGTTTGATTTTAGGAATAACAAAGATAATCATAGAGAAATTCATAGTGATACCAACAATTATGTTCTTTTAAAGGTATTAATAAATGGGGAACCTTTTGAATTTACAAGATATTTCAACCCCGCCAACAACAATGTTATTTTTGTAAAGGGATATAACTTTGAAGAGAGTTTTCCTATAAATCGTAATTCTGTTTTGAATGAAGATGATTGGATTTTCTCCGATTGGTTATTATCCAAACTAGGGATAGAAGTGTTTGAAATTTATCAAGGTATTAGGAAATTTAAAATTAATTTCTCTGACCTTTTTCGTTTAATTCATTATGACCAAGATACGAATGCACAAATGATCTATAAAGACCATCGAAATAATAATAATTTCGTTTCAGACTCTACAGCTGTCAGAAAGGTCATATTTGAACTATTAGTAGGCTATCAATTTTCTGAATACTATTCCCTTATCGGTGAATACAACAAAACGGAGAAAGAAAAAAATACGTTAAAAGTAACCTTAGAAAACTATCTCGAAATGGTAAAAAAAATGGGGTTTAAAATTACAGGATTGAGTCAAGAAGAGCTAACCCAGCAATTAAGGGAATTGAACCTACAATTGCAAAAATTAGAGATATACCGAAAGAATTTAAAAACAAACCATTACAGTTCAACCCAATTTGATACCTATATCCATCAATTGCGGGAAAGTCTTTTCAAAGTGGATAGTACATACAACAGTTTAAAAGCAGAAAAAAGTGCGACAAACATTGAACTTAGAGATTTGTTAAGGTTAAAGGAAGATTTAATTTTGGAAGGTACTCAGATTAAAAAAATAATCTTGGCTCACGAAGAAATGAACCTATTTTCTCCTAATACTTGCCCGTGTTGTTTAAGGGAAGTAAAAAGAAAAGAAAATCATTGTATTTGTGGTAATCCCATTGATGAAAGTCAATATGAAAAATTCTTTTACAGTGCAGATGAATATCTTGATATTTTAAAATCAAGGCAAAAATCGGTTGAAACAATTGAGACGGCAATTAACTCCTGTAAAGAAGAGTTAGTAGATTTTAATATAGCAATTTCAAGGCTTCAACTTGAAAAAGATAAAATTAAAGGTCAATTACGAGATGTGGAAAAAAATATTGCTGATACCTCTAACGATGTAGAGTTAAATAATGTAAATGATAAGTTATTAGAGTTGAAGTTAAATATTCAAGCAGTCGAACAAAACTTAAAAACAATTGAACAATATGAAGAAATTCAAAAGGAATTTATTTCATCCAAGGACACATTGGATGAAATAAATACCAAATTAAAAGTTATGGAACAATCATTAAAAGAATTAATGGAAGTCCAAATCGAGAAGTTCAACCAAATATACGGTGATTTTCTAAAAAAAGCAGATAAGAACGTTAAAAAGGCTGAACTAGATGAAAATTATATGCCAGTCATTAATAATGGGGCATACAGACAAGCAAGTTCTTATGTTCCAAGACGATTGGTATATTACTTAACCACATTAAAAATGTCTATTGATAATGAAAATGTTCCTTTTCCAAGATTTTTGTTAATCGATACGCCAGAAAATTTGGGGATTGATGAAAAAAATCTAATTTCAAGTCTATCTCTTATCGATGAATTATTAGTAAGGGAAGAGATAGAACAAGTTAAAGATCCTGATCAATCTGAAAGTGAAGAGCAAAACGGAGATGAGGAAGCAAACTTCCAGATTATATTAACAACAGGAATTGGTAAATATCCTGACAAGTACAAAGAATATGTTGTTGAAACCTTAACAGATGATAATAAGTTGCTTAAATTAATAGGATAGGTCATCAATCATTAGGAAAACACCCGAGCTGGGTGTTTTTTTATCATATAAGGAGAAATAAGGAAATGTTACTTAGGGAGCGAATTAAAGATTAAACTGCCATTTTGGTTGATTTGATTTATCACGGTTTTAATCATTGGATTTTAGATTATGATAGGTCCCGTATAAATCAGTTGTTCAATGTAAAGGTATAAATTAACGAAAATTAAGCATCAAATGGAAATCGTATGCAGATTCTCTTATACTCTCTTTCTAGCAGATTCTTATTGTGCTAACGGGTGCTAGAGTTGAACAGTGGAGTTGTTGCGGCAGCTCCTTTTCTTGTTGAGCTAACGGGCAGGTTAGTTTAACAAGAAGGAATCGTATATATGATAGGAGAATAAACATAAATTAAATGATTTCAAAAAGTAAAAAAAGGGTGAGGCCTTTGCTTAAATATATTAGAAATATTGTTGGAATACTCGCTGCATCATTGGGGATTTATGGATTAATCTCTGACCTTAATGAAATCTATCCATTTTTCTGCTTTGGTACATTTTTATTGATTAATGGATTTTATGACCTTCACGAAAGAAGAAAGATAAGAGGATTTATTTTTATTTTAACATCAGCTTTTATATTTTTTGTCTTGATTCATAAGTTAATAAACTGACGTACAAAGGTGAATACCATTTCCCTTTTCAACTAATGAGTGGCAAGAGTTAAAGAACGGTAGCTGCTCCGACAGCTCTTTTTGCTTGTTCCATTAACGTTGCAGATTAGTGGAAGAAGGAATTGATACTAAAAAAGTAGAATATCTTCAAAATATAAGCCATCTGGACATATGCCTGCAAAGTTTGACTTTTGACGGGAGGGAGAAAAAGTTTTGCCAATTAGTATTATATTATACGGTTTGTCGGTCTTAATAACTGGTATTGCTTGGTTAATTCAGCGTTCCACATTTAATGGGCTACTATTTTTCATACCTTTCTTTGGTCTTTTATCAGAACTTACAAAGTCAAATTGGTCAATGGGAATTATATTTAGTACGTTATCTTTACTTTCAGCAGTCACGTTATGGGTGTTACTAATTAAGAAAAAACAAAATAGTTAACACCTATTTTTCAGTGAAGAGGCTTTTTACCACTCTTTGATTTTTACATCTTTAATCTAAACTTATTCCCTTTTTCTAAGACTAAAACCTTTTAATACGATATTAAGTTTAAGATTTATATACCATTTCACTCAGAAGAATGTGAAGAATTGTACTTAAATTAACGGGTGCATTAGTAAAAAATAAAAAAAAGGTGATCTAATTAGTGAATATACAAGTCAAACTGAAAGATATAATTGAGGAAATGGAAATACAGTTTGAAGAGTCACGTTCATTACTAAATATTAAAACTGGTGAAATAGTGTTAGTATCATCTGAGGACTTGAGAGCTGCTGAAGACGAAAAACCATTTGATCATTTACCTGAATGGGAACAAGAAAATAGAATGAGTGCAAATGATGTGGTTGAAAATTTTGAAAATTATATAGAGTTACCTATAAAATATGAAGTGAATGAATATGAAATAATGGAAAACTTTTGCTTAACAGTAAGTGATCAACGGATGCAGGAATCCTTATATTAAGGGCAATTAAGGGACAGGGTGCCTTTAGAAGGTTTAAGGACAAAATAATAGATTTTGAAATAGAAGTTCAATGGTATTCATACTGTGACGAGTGCTTTAAACAAATTGCGATTGAATGGTGTCAGGAAAATAAAATAAACTTTATTGAATAGAAATGGCAGGGGGTGATTACTGAACCAAAGGGTAATCACCTTTTCTTATTAAAGTAAAGGGCAGTTATATACAGTATGATTTTTGACCGTATTCATCGTAAATAACGAAACAAAAATAGCCTATTTTCTAACTTTGTTTACTTATTATCTACAGTGTGTATTTATAGTTTTCAACGTTAACAAACATAGGACTTTACTTGGAGAAGTGGGTATGATAGGCTCGTATGCCTGATGAAACAACCACTTTAGCCTTTCAAGACAAATCGTACCCACAGAGGCTCCAAGTCAAGTCCTTAAACGCTTATCTACGGATACATATAAACAATGATAAAAGGTGCATTACATCCACGTTTTATTGCTGATACTGTATATAAGAAGCAGTTTAGTTTAATAAGAACGACTGCTAAAATAGCCATAAAAGTGTCCCAAAAAGGGGTTGATAATATGGAGGATTTTCCGTTACTTATTGATGTTTTACCTCACCTGGCAAACAGAATTAAAGATTATTTTATCGGTGAATGCAGAATTGACTTGTCAAATCAAGTTGATAATCTTCGAATAAAAGGACTATGTGAATGTGGCGATCCCGATTGTGGTTCATTTTACCTTAATGAATATGTAGAAAACGAGGATAAACTTGAAGGGTTTGATTTTGAAGAGATAGGAACAATCGAAGTTTATGAAGGTAAAATTGGCTTTGTTGAAATTTTCCCTAGTAATTTCGGTTACGAAATACGTTCAACACTAAAGAAAAACAATATATCTTATTGAAGTAACGAAGCACGTTACTTGAAGAAGGAATAATTAATTTCCATAACGAAATAGAGTTAAAAAAGTACGAAAATGGTGGTGTATTTGATGGAAGATTACAAGGGGAATGATGACCTTGAATTATACGATACAGTGATTGAGGAATTATGTATTAACCATCGTAAAAAAAGTATTACATTCAGAATTTTAAAGCCTATATCTCGCATAGAGAGACAAGGTAGGTTTACCTATCGTGTAAAGAAAGGGACTTTGAAATTTGAAAATGTTATCAATGCAAGCATTCCATATAGTTTTGAGTGGGATGAGTGGAGTGAATTGTATCGTTCAGCAGTGTTAAATACCTCTAATTTAATTGACAGGATACCTGCTAAAGAGAAGGAAAATAAAACTATAAAGCATATTTATTTAGGTATTGATTATGGTGTTGATTATAAAGAATTAGATATTGTTTGTTCTGATTATTATTTAATATTAGAGGAACAAGAGTATATTCTTAACGATGATTTTGATTGGTTATATGAGGAATAACCTTATTAAAGTAACTGGTGCTTGAGTTGAGTAAGGCAAGGCTGCTGCGGCAGCCTTTATTCGTTGTTCCACTAACGAAGCAGGTTACTTTAATAAGGTATAAAAATTAATAAACGATTCCAAAAGGAGTGAAATATTTGGGTCTCGATGTTTTGCTTTATGACAAGACCGATAAACGAATAGGAATGTACTAAATAATGGAATCCTTGCACAATGAATATTTAACTCTAAGAAACTTTGACGGGGCTATCTGGAGTTAAGGGAAATATGCGAATATTATCGCTCAGATGAAGAATATGAAGGGCAGGCACTTATAGAATTAATCAACGATTTGAAAAGATACAAGATGTTTATAAGTGAAAATAAACAAGAAGAGTATCAAGAATTTATAAATGAGATCTCCCATCCATTCATTCACAAAATAAATATCGTAGGCGATTAAAATAAAGGGGATTTCTTGCTAAAGGGACAGGTTAGTTTAATAAGGGTTGAAACCTATTCGGTGGGGAAACGTATAAAAAAATCAAGCACCATCCTTAATCATAGAAAGGATAGTTTATGACGGATTCAAGAAATAAAGATGAAAATCAAAAAATTGCTTTACCAAAACGCATTTGGAATTTTATGTGGGGGGATTCCCCACTTCCAGAACTATTCAACATAAATACCAAACTGAGTCCATTCGATAAAATTCTCAATGTTACTTGGTTCGTTTTGTTAATAATTTCAATTGGAACCTCTTTGTTATCAATACGTATACCTATGTACCTTATCATTACGCTTCCAATTCTAATGCTTGCATTGTGTTGTATTATCATCTTGTTTCGTAAAGAGTTTGGAAAACAGCGTTTTATCCAGCTGTTTATAACGATTTTTATGATGTTACTATCACAAGAATGGGTTGATTTGCCTTCCTATTTTAAAAATGATTATAAAACTGTTGAGGGAATTCCGACTAAATTTGAGTTTCATATGCCTCGAACTGGTCCTAGACTGTGGGAGGTCGTTGTGGATGATGTTAAGTTCTCTATGCCAGAAAAAATTAAGGATGAATCTTCCGAGCGATGGTTTGTAATACATTATCTCCCTCATTCTAAGTTTATTATCGATTATAAAATCCTAACAAAAGCAGAGACACGAACTGAACTACAAACACTTAAATAACTTGCTCTTCTTCAGCTAACGGGTGCTAGAGTTAAAGCTGGAGTTCGCTGCGGCGATCTTTTTGCTTGTTGTACTAACGAGCAGGATTGTTAATTAAAGCAAAAATATCTACAAGCTAAAGAATTAACCTATGAAATAAAAGACCTTCCTAATGTATTTTGCAGGCTTCACAATTTTGAACAAATTCCTTATAACTCCGATATAGAGGTCGAGTTTGT
>Ga0308176_10000940_pt1 | contig 18318 bp, 15 predicted proteins | sample PhyCR2_3_FD_203890 | JGI IMG/M metagenome (GOLD analysis project Ga0308176, IMG submission 203890) | Soil microbial communities from UC Gill Tract Community Farm, Albany, California, United States - DLSLS.C.R2 | ecosystem: Environmental > Terrestrial > Soil > Agricultural land | place: USA...
ACGGACCGGCTGCGCTCCGAGGCGCACGACATCGCCGAACAGCTCAAGGGCGCGGCGAAGGACGACACCAAGGAGTACCGCGCCAAGACGGTCGAGCTGCAGGAGGAGGCCCGCCGGCTGCGTGGCGAGGCCGAGCAGCTGCGCGCCGACGCGGTCGCGGAGGGCGAGTCCATCCGCGCCGAGGCCCGCCGGGAGGCCGTGGCGCAGATCGAGGAGGCGGCCCGATCCGCCGAGGAGCTGCTCGCCAAGGCCAGGGCGGACGCCGACGAGCTGCGCCAGAAGGCGACCTCGGACAGCGAGAAGGTGCGCACCGAGGCCATCGAGCGGGCCACCACGCTGCGCCGGCAGGCCGAGGAGACCCTGGAGCGCACTCGCAAGGAGGCCGAGCGGCACCGCGCGGAGGTCGTCGAGCAGTCCGACGCGCTGAAGGCGGACGCCGAGCGGGCCGCGCGCGAACTGCGCGAGGAGACCGAGCGGGCGGTCGAGGCGCGGCGCGCCGAGGCCGCCGAGGAGCTGACCCGGCTGCAGACGGAGGCCCAGCAGCGGCTGGCGTCGGCCGAACAGGCTCTCGGCGAGGCCCGGGAGGAGGCGGCCCGGATCCGCCGGGAGGCCGCCGAGGAGAGCGAGCGGCTGCGTGCCGAGGCCGCCGAGCGGATCCGTACGCTCCAGCAGCAGGCCGAGACCGAGGCCGAACGGCTGCGCACCGAGGCCGCGTCGGACGCGGCCGCCTCGCGCGCCGAGGGCGAGGCGGTCGCCGTACGGCTGCGCTCGGATGCCGCGGCCGAGGCCGAGCGGCTGAAGGCGGAGGCCCAGGACACCGCCGACCGGGTCCGCGCGGAGGCGCAGGCCGCCGCCGAGCGGCTCGGCACCGAGGCGTCCGAGACCCTGGCCGCCGCCCAGGAGGAGGCGGCCCGGCGCCGCCGGGAGGCCGAGGAACTGCTCGGTGCCGCGCGGTCCGAGGCCGACCAGGAGCGCGAGCGGGCCCGCGAGCAGAGCGAGGAACTGCTGGCCTCGGCCCGCAAGCGGGTGGAGGACGCGCAGACCGAGGCGACCCGGCTGGTCGAGGAGGCCGACCGGCGCGCCACCGAGATGGTGTCCGCCGCCGAGCAGCACGCCCAGCAGGTACGGGACTCCGTCGCCGGGCTGCACGAGCAGGCGCAGCAGGAGATCACCGGGCTGCGCTCGGCCGCCGAGCACGCGGCCGACCGTACGAAGCGGGAGGCCGGGGAGGAGGCGGACCGGGTCCGCGCCGACGCCTACGCCGAGCGGGAGCGGGCCAGCGAGGACGCCTCGCGGCTGCGGCGCGAGGCGAACGAGGAGGCGGAGGCCGCCAAGGCGCTCGCCGAGCGCACGGTCGCGGAGGCGATCGCGGAGTCCGACCGGCTGCGCGCGGACTCCTCCGCGCACGCCCAGCGGGTGCGCACCGAGGCGTCGGACGCGCTCGCCGAGGCCGACCAGGCCGCCGCCCGCACCCGGGCGGACGCCCGGGAGGACGCCAACCGCATCCGCTCGGACGCGGCCGCCCAGGTGGACACGCTCATCACCGAGGCCACCGCCGAGGCGGAGCGGCTGCAGACCGAGACGGCCGCCGAGGCCGAGCGGGTGCGCGCCGAGGCGGTCACGGAGGCGGACCGGGTCCGGGCCGAGGCCGTCGCGCACGCCGAGCAGCTCGTCGGGGACGCCACCGGCGAGGCCGAACGGCTGCGCGCCGAGGCCGCCGAGACGGTGGGTTCGGCGCAGGCGCACGCGGAGCGGCTGCGTGCCGAGGCCGAGCGGCTGCGGGCGGACGCGGAGGCCGAGGCCGAGCGGCTGACCGGGTCCGCGCGCGCGGAGGCGGAGCGCACCCTGGACGAGGCCCGCAAGGACGCCAACAAGCGGCGATCGGAGGCGGCCGAGCAGGTCGACACGCTCATCACGGAGACCACGGCCGAGGCCGACAAGCTGCTCACCGAGGCCCAGCAGCAGGCGCTGAGGACCACCGCGGACGCGGAGTCGCAGGCCGACACGATGGTGGGCGCGGCCCGCAGCGAGGCCGACCGGATCGTGTCCGAGGCGACCGTCGAGGGCAACTCCCGGGTGGAGAAGGCCCGTACGGACGCGGACGAGCTGCTGGTCGGTGCCCGCCGGGACGCGACCGCGATCCGCGAGCGCGCGGAGGAGCTGCGCGAACGCCTCACCACCGAGATCGAGGAGCTGCACGAGCGGGCCCGCCGGGAGGCCGCCGAGACGATGAAGTCGACCGGCGACCGCTGCGACGCGCTGATCAAGGCGGCCGAGGAGCAGCTGGCCGAGGCGCAGGCGAAGGCCAAGGAGCTGGTGTCGGACGCCAACTCCGAGGCCGGCAAGGTCCGCATCGCCGCCGTCAAGAAGGCGGAGGGGCTGCTCAAGGAGGCCGAGCAGAAGAAGGCCACGCTGGTCAGGGAGGCCGAGGAGCTCAAGGCCGAGGCGGTCCGCGAGGCCCGGCGCACGGTCGAGGAGGGCAAGCGGGAGCTGGAGCTGCTGGTGCGCCGCCGCGAGGACATCAACACCGAGATCTCCCGGGTCCAGGACGTCCTGGAGGCGCTGGAGTCCTTCGAGGCCCCGGCGGCCGGCAAGGACGGCGGGGTCAAGGCGGCCGCGACGGTCGGTTCCCCCCGTTCGGGTGGCAAGTCGTCGGACGGCTAGCGAACACGGGAAGGCTTGAGGTGTCTTCTGGGTGCTTTGCCCAGTCTTTGGCAAGCCGTCACGTGATCAGCCACCCGAAAGAGGTGTCATTCTCCAGATCAAACACGTATCCGCTCGATGACACACCGCTTCGGCGCCTAGGATTCCACCTATCACCTCACCGGTCTCATTCGACAGGAACCCCATGAGCGACACTTCCCCCTACGGCTTCGAGCTTGTGCGGCGTGGGTACGACCGCGCTCAGGTGGACGAACGCATCGCCAAGCTCGTCTCCGACCGTGACAGCGCCCTGTCCCGCATCACCGCGCTGGAGAAGCGCATCGAGGAGCTGCACCTCGAGACGCAGAACGCGCAGGCCCAGGTCACCGATGCCGAGCCGTCGTACGCGGGTCTCGGGGCGCGGGTCGAGAAGATCCTGCGCCTGGCCGAGGAAGAGGCCAAGGATCTGCGCGATGAGGCCCGGCGCGCGGCCGAGCAGCACCGCGAACTGGCCGAGTCGGCGGCCCAGCAGGTCCGCAACGACGCCGAGTCCTTCGCCTCCGAGCGCAAGGCCAAGGCCGAGGACGAGGGCGTCCGGATCGTCGAGAAGGCCAAGGGCGAGGCCTCTCAGCTGCGGACCGACGCGCAGAAGGACGCGCAGTCCAAGCGCGAGGAGGCGGACGCCCTCTTCGAGGAGACCCGCGCCAAGGCCGCGCAGGCCGCCGCCGACTTCGAGACGAACCTCGCCAAGCGCCGCGAGCAGTCCGAGCGCGACCTGGCCTCGCGTCAGCAGAAGGCCGAGAAGCGCCTCGCGGAGATCGAGCACCGCGCCGAGCAGCTGCGCCTGGAGGCGGAGAAGCTGCGCACCGACGCCGAGCGCCGCGCCCGCCAGACGGTGGAGACGGCCCAGCGCCAGGCCGAGGACATCGTGGCCGACGCCAACGCCAAGGCCGACCGGATCCGTTCGGAATCCGAGCGCGAGCTCGCGGCCCTCACCAACCGCCGCGACTCCATCAACGCCCAGCTGACGAACGTCCGCGAGATGCTCGCCACGCTGACCGGTGCCGCGGTGGCCGCCGCCGGTTCGCCGGCCGAGGACGAGTCGATCTCCCGGGGTGTCCCGGCGCAGCAGACCCGCTAGTCGAGCGACCCGGTGAGGGGCGGTGGGCCTTGCCCCGCCGCCCCTTCCGTGTGCGCGTAGCCTGACGGAAGAGCAGGGGGCCGGGGCGGACCGGAACCGGGTGCCGGCCTTCCGGCCCGGGAAGAGGGAAGGGGTCCGCCGTATGTCCGACACCGACCGGTCCCTGGAGGACGCCGTCCTCGATCTCCTGGACCGCAGAGCGCCGGGCGCCTCGGTCTGTCCGTCGGACGTGGCCCGTGCGGTCCACCGGTGCGACGACGACGGCTGGCGGGAGCTGATGGAACCCGTCCGCCGGGCCGCGGCCCGGCTCGCGGCCCGGGGACAGGTGGAGATCACCCAGCACGGGGCTCCCGTCGATCCCGCGAAGGCCCGCGGGCCCATCCGGATCCGGCGGCCGTCCCGCTGACCGCGCGTCCGGCCGTAGCGACCGCCCGAGTGGCAGGGCCCCGGCCCCCGTCCTAGCGTGGCCGCATGATCGAGCTCGAGGGGCTGACCAAGCGGTACGGCGAGAAGGTGGCGGTGGACCACCTCACCTTCACCGTCCGCCCGGGCATCGTGACGGGTTTTCTGGGGCCCAACGGCGCCGGGAAGTCCACGACCATGCGGATGATCCTCGGACTCGACCGGCCCACCGCCGGTGACGTGCGCATCGACGGTCGGCACTACGAGCAGCTCAAGGACCCGCTCACCTCGATCGGGGCGCTGCTCGACGCCAAGGCGGTGCACGGCGGCCGCAGCGCCTACAACCACCTGCTCTGTCTGGCGCAGAGCAACGGCATCCCCGCGCGCCGGGTGGCCGAGGTGCTCGACGCCGTCGGACTCACCGCCGTGGCGCGGAAGAAGGCCAAGGGGTTCTCGTACGGCATGGGCCAGCGGCTCGGCATCGCGGGCGCGCTGCTCGGCGATCCGCGGATCCTGATGTTCGACGAGCCGGTCAACGGGCTCGATCCGGAGGGCATCCACTGGATCCGGAACCTGATGAAGTCCATGGCCACCCAGGGGCGGACGGTGTTCGTCTCCAGCCATCTGATGAGCGAGATGGCGCTGACAGCCGAGCATCTGGTGGTCATCGGGCAGGGGCGACTGCTCGCCGACACCTCCATGGCCGACTTCATCCGGCAGCACTCCCGGGCCTACGTGCGCATCCGCACGCCACAGCGCGAGCGGCTCCTCGACGTGCTGCACGAGGGCGGGATCACCGTCGTCGAGACGGGCGGCGGCGCGCTGGAGGTGGAGGGCGGGAAGGCCGAGCGGATCGGGGAGCTGGCCGCCCGGAACGGGATCGTGCTGCACGAGCTGAGCCCGCAGCAGGCCTCGCTCGAGGAGGCCTTCATGCGGCTGACGGCCGAATCGGTGGAGTATCACGCGCACGCCGAACCCACCGCCCGGGTCCCCCAGGACTGGGGCGCCGGCTGGAAGGGAGCCTGAGCATGGCCGCCGCAGAGGTGATCCGGTCCGAGTGGACCAAGATCCGGTCCGTCTCGTCCACGGTGTGGACACTCTCGCTGGCCGTGCTGGTCACGCTCGCCCTGGGGATGCTCATCTCCGCGCTGACGCGCAGCCAGTTCGACAACATGCCGGTGCGCGAGCGGCTCTCCTTCGACGCCACCGTGGTCAGCTTCGCGGGCATGACCCTCGGCCAGCTCGCCATGATCGTGTTCGGGGTGCTCGTCGTCTCCAACGAGTACAGCACCGGCATGATCCGGGTGTCGCTGGCCGCCGTGCCGCAGCGGGGCACCTTCCTGTTCGGCAAGATCGCCGTGGCCACCGCGCTCGCGCTGATGGTCGGCATGGCCACCAGCTTCGCCGCGTTCTTCCTCGGGCAGGCGATGCTCGGCTCCCTGCGCACCCACCTCGGCGACCCCGGTGTGCTGCGCGCGGTGATCGGCGGCGGTCTCTACATGACGCTGATCGCGATGTTCTCCATGGGCGTCGCCACGATGCTGCGCTCGCCGCTGCTCTCGCTCGGCATCCTGATGCCGTTCTTCTTCCTGGTCTCCAACATCCTCGGCAACGTCGACGCCACCAAGAAGGTCGGCCGCTTCCTGCCCGACCAGGCCGGCAGCCGGATCATGCAGGTGGTGCCGAGGATCGGCGACGACACGCCCTACGGCCCCTGGGGCGGGCTCGGGATCATGGCGCTGTGGGTGGTCGCGGCGCTCGCGGGCGGGTACGTCCTGCTGAAGCGGCGGGACGCCCAGTGAGCCGTTTCGGTCATGTTCGATGATGCTCCGGCTTTACTTTTCCTTGGCCGGAACCGTCAGCGCCCGGATATCCTCCTAACCCTTACGGGGGCGTGTGCCCCGCTGTCCTGAACCTTTCGATGGGTGCGGAGCATGATCGAGGCTGTCGGCCTGACCAAGCGCTACGGCGACAAGACCGCCGTGTACAACCTTTCCTTCCAGGTGCGACCGGGAGCGGTGACCGGCTTTCTCGGGCCCAACGGCTCGGGCAAGTCGACCACCATGCGGATGATCCTCGGGCTGGACAATCCGACGTCCGGCGCGGTGACCATCGGCGGCTACCCCTACCGCAGGCTGCCCAACGCCCCCCGCCAGGTCGGCGCCCTGCTCGACGCCAAGGCGGTGCACGGCGGCCGGTCCGCCCGCAGCCATCTGCTCAGCCTCGCCCAGCTCTCCGGCATCCCGGCGCGCCGGGTGGACGAGGTGCTCGGGGTCGTCGGCCTGCAGGAAGTGGCGAAGAAGCGGTCCAAGGGCTTCTCGCTGGGCATGGGCCAGCGGCTCGGCATCGCCGCCGCGCTGCTCGGCGACCCCCAGGTGCTGCTCTTCGACGAGCCGGTCAACGGCCTCGACCCCGAGGGCATCCTCTGGGTGCGCAACCTGATGAAGGCGCTGGCCGCCGAGGGCCGTACCGTCTTCGTCTCCTCGCACCTGATGAGCGAGATGGCGCTGACCGCCGACCACCTCATCGTCATCGGACGCGGCCAGCTCCTCGCGGACATGAGCGTGACGGAGTTCATCTCCGCCAACTCCGCCGACTTCGCGCGGGTCCGCACCCCCGACACCGAGCCGCAGCTTCGCGAGAAGCTGTCCTCCGCGCTCACCGAGGCGGGCGGCCATGTGCTGCCGGAGCAGGACGGCGCGCTGCGCGTGACCGGGCTGCCGCTGCCCCGCATCAGCGACCTCGCGCACGAGGCGGACGTACGGCTGTGGGAGCTGTCGCCGCACCAGGCCTCGCTGGAGGAGGCGTACATGCGGATGACGCAGGGCGCCGTCGACTACCGCTCCACCATCGACCAGAAGGCGGGGCTGCAGCAGCCGCTGCCGCCCGGCGCCCAGCCGCCCATGCCGGTTCCCGGTCAGGGCCAGCCCGGCTGGTACGCCCCGCCGCCGCCCCAGCAGGGCGGCCACCCGTTCGCGATGCCGGCGCCCTCGGGGCCGTACGGCGGTGCGCCCGCGGGCGCGTACGGGGCACCCGGCGCGGGCGCCCCCAACCCGTACGCCGCCCCCGCCGCGCAGGCGCCGCAGGCCTCGCCGGTCCCGCAGGCGCAGCCTCCGGTGGCCGCTCCCCCGGCCCCGGCCGCCGCACCGTCCCAGTCCGCACCCGCGGCCCCGGCCGCCGACCCGACCCAGCCCGAGGACGCCCGATGAGCACCCACCAGCCCCCGATGCCGCAGGCCCCTGCCGCCGCGCCCGAATGGCAGGCGGCGCCCGGCGGGAACCACCCCGGCTACAGCTCGCCGATCCCCGTCGTGCGCACCCACCTCGGGCACGCGCTGGCCTCCGAGTGGACCAAGATCAAGTCGGTGCGCTCGACGATGTGGACGCTCGGCGTGTTCGTCCTGCTCGTGGTCGGCATCGGCCTGCTGGCCGGTGTGGCGGTCCGGGGCTCCGGCGACCTGAGCGGCCAGAGCCCGCTGACCCTCGGCTTCTTCGGCCTGCTGATCGGCATGATGTGCGTCATCACGCTCGGCGTGCTGACCACGGCGTCCGAGTACGGCACGGGCATGATCCGTACGACGATGACCGCGTGCCCGAGCCGGGGCCGGGTGCTGGCCGCCAAGTCGATCGTGTTCTTCGTGCTCGCCTTCGCGGTGACGCTGGCGGTGGTGTCCTTCGTGGCGATGCTCCAGGCGTCCATGCTGGACGGCCAGGGCGCGAAGAGCCCGTCCACCGGGGAATGGCTGAAGGCCACGCTCGGCATCAGCCTCTACATCGCGCTGCTCGGGCTGCTGTCGCTGCTCGTCGGCTCGATGATCCGGCACTCGGCGGGCGCCATCACCATCATGATCGGCACGGTGCTCGCCCCGCTGGTGATCGCGCTGTTCATGAACGCGTCGTCGCTGGAGAAGGTGCAGACGGCGCTGCTGGAGTACTCGATCCCGAGCCAGATGGGCGTGTTCTACGACAACACCCTGAGCCACTCCGGCCCGTCCGGCTGGGACCCGCTGTGGATCATGCTGGGCGTGACCGCCGCGGCCTACGCGGGCGCCTACGCGCTGCTGCACAGCCGGGACGTCTGAGTCCGGGGGTCAGAACCTCGGCGCGTTGCGGGACCGCTGCACCCTCGTGGTGCGGCGGTCCTTCGCGTTCCAGCACGCCTTGTGCCAGTGGCGGCGGTCGTCCACGCCCGCGTGCTCGGGCCAGGCCACCACGTGCGGGACGGCGGAGGGGATGAGCTGGTCACAGCCCGGGCAGCGGTAGGTCTTGCCGTCGGCGCTCGCCCCCGCGACATGGCGCACGCTCCACTCCTCGCCCCGCCAGCTCTCCGAGGACTGCCAGCCGCCGTACCGGCCGCTCTGGTCGTCCTCGACGCTCCGGCCGGACAATCCGGCTGCCTTCGGTCGGTTGCGACGCGGGGACACGGGACACCTCTCGGAGCTATACAGGAAGCACGGGCCGCATCCAGCGTACGCGGCGCCGGTAGGGGTACGCGTAGCGCTCCGAACCGCACAAGTGCCCCTGCCAGGGGGCGCATTCTGCAGACAATCCGCAAATCTCCCCGCCAGGCCGTGTCCTCGGCACGTGTCAGACGGTTATGCCCGGTGGGGGAGCTCCGGTCGGAGCCAAGGAAGCAGGAAGAGCGATGCGCGTAGGAAGCTTTGTGCTGGCGGCCCAGTTCCCGGGTCAGGGCCCCGGGGAGGCACTGCACCGTGCGGTCCGCTCGGCGGAGGTCGCCGAGCAGGCCGGACTCGACACAGTGTGGCTGGCCGAGCACCACTTCGTGCCGTACGGCACATGTCCGTCCGCGGTCACCCTGGCCGCCATGCTGCTCGGCCGCACCGAGCGCATCCAGGTCGGCACCGCGGTCAGCGTGCTGCCCACCGCGCACCCGGTCGCCCTCGGCGAACAGGCCGCCCTGCTGCACCTGACGAGCGGCGGACGGTTCACGCTGGGCGTGGGGCGCGGCGGGCCGTGGGTGGACCTGGAGGTGTTCGGCGCGAGCCTGGAGGCGTACGAGCGAGGGTTCCCGGAATCACTCGATCTGCTGGTGCGCTGGCTGCGCGAACCGTCCGTCGCGGCTTCGGGTGAACGCTTCTCCTTCCGGGAGGTGCCCGTCGTGCCGCGCCCCTCGGAGGCGCTGACGGAGGCCCCCGGCCCGGAGGTCGTCGTCGCCTGCACCTCACCGGCCACGGTGCGGCTGGCGGCCGAGCGCGGACTGCCGATGCTGCTCGGGATGCACGTCGGTGACGAGGAAAAGGCCGAGATGGTCGCCCTGTGGCGGCGGTCCGCGCGGGCCGCGGGCCGGCCGGCCGAGGAGATCGCGGGCGCGGCCCACGTGTCGGCGGGCGTGTGCCAGCTCGCGGACCGGCGCACCGACGCGGTGGAGACCCTGCTGAAGGCGATGCCGGGCTGGCTGAAACAGGGCCTCGAGGCCCATGTGACGGTGGACGGCCGGGCGCGCGCGATGCGCGACCCGCTCGCCTACGCCGAACTGCTCTGCGGACTGCACCCGGTGGGCACCCCGCGGCTGGCCGCCGACCGGCTCGCGGCCACCTCGGAGCGCACCGGGATCTCCCGATTCGCCCTGCTCGTCGAGGGTTCGGGCGACCTCGCGGCGACGGAGGAGAACGTGCGGCGGCTGGGCGCCGAGGTGCTGCCCCAGCTTCGCTGACGGGCCGCCGGATCGCCGGTGCCCCGGGGTGCTTGCCGCCCCAGTACGTATGCACCTCCCCCGGATGGAGCGGCAAGCGAGCGGCTCACTGTGTCAGCAGCCGGGTGTCCGTGCGTCAGCAGTCCCGGAGCTCCGGCGACTGGTTCAGCAACTGGTTGCGCACAGAGGTGAAGCGGGCCAGCGTCTCGTCTACCGAGTCGTCCAGCGGGAACACCGCCACCCGATGGCAGTTCTGGAAGGCCAGCCGTACACCGAAGTGCCGCTGCAGCGCACCGCGTATGGCGTCACTCGCGAGCGCACGCAGCAGCTGACCGCGTGCCTGCTCGTCCGGCGGGGGCGTCTGGTTGTCGGCGAAGGGTCCGCCGTCCACCTTCAGCTGGGCCACCAGGGAGCTGATCATCTCCCACGCATAGGGCAGGGAGGTCCGGACGCAGTCGACGAATGCTGCTTCGTCGACCTCGCCTCGCTCGGCCTGTTCGAGTAGGGCCGGTGAGACGTCGAGCGACATGGGTTCTCCTCTCGCACCCCCGCCGAGCAGGGGTTGCCGGACAGACAGGGGAGTTCGCGATACCGAACACGCTGGGTACACGGACCGCGACCTCCCGTTCTCTACGGTAGGCAACGGTCGGTGACCACACCAGCAGATTGCGTATATGGAACGGTCCCTTTGGGCACACAATCGGCCAGAGTTGAACAGGAGTTTCCAGGGATAAAAGGGGTGACTCCCCGGGTCCACGGTGTCGGTGGGGTCGGCGGAAGGAGGGCGAATCGCGTGCACCACCGGGTGTCGAGTAGCGTTGCCGACCATGCGTCTCGTCATTGCCCGATGCTCGGTCGACTACGCCGGCCGGCTCACCGCCCACCTGCCCTCGGCGCCCCGCCTGATCCTGGTCAAGGCGGACGGCAGCGTCTCCATCCATGCGGACGACCGGGCGTACAAGCCCCTCAACTGGATGTCGCCGCCCTGCACGCTCAAGGAGGGCGCGGGTGACGACGACGGCGTGTGGACGGTGATCAACAAAGCGGGCGAGAAACTGATCATCACGATGGAGGAGATCCTCCACGACTCCTCGCACGAGCTCGGTGTGGACCCCGGCCTGATCAAGGACGGCGTGGAGGCGCACCTGCAGGAACTGCTCGCGGACCGCATCGAGACGCTCGGCGAGGGCTACACCCTCATCCGCCGTGAGTACATGACCGCGATCGGCCCGGTGGACATCCTCTGCCGGGACGCGGACGGCGGGACGGTCGCCGTCGAGATCAAGCGGCGCGGCGAGATCGACGGCGTCGAACAGCTCACCCGCTACCTCGAACTGCTGAACCGCGACCCGCATCTGGCCCCGGTCCGCGGTGTCTTCGCCGCCCAGGAGATCAAGCCGCAGGCCCGGGTCCTCGCCACGGACCGCGGCATCAACTGCCAGATCCTGGACTACAACGCCATGCGCGGCATCGAGGACGACAAGCTGCGGCTGTTCTGAGCCGCGGCGGCGCCGACACGGCCGAGGGCCGGTTCCCAGGGGGAACCGGCCCTCGCGCGTCGGGCGGGAAGGGTCACGCCACGGAGCCCGGGCCGCCGGCCTCCGGCGCGCTCGCCGCGCCGCTCGACGCCGCCGGGGCACCGGACGCCGGGCCGCTCGCCGAAGTGGACGTCCCCGGGGATGAGGACGGGCTGGCGGACGGGGACGGGGACCCCGGCGAACTGGAACTGGGCGGGGGGCTGCTCGACGGGGTGGACCTGGTCGGCGTGGGCGTCGGCGAGCCCGGCCTGGGCGTGCTCCTGGTCGGCGTCGGCGTCGTACCCCCGCCGCCCGGACCCTTCGTGGCGCTCGGACGGGACGACGGGCCGGAGCTCTCCGCCGGCGGGGCCGGGTCGTCCGAGGTGCCGTAGGTGCCGTCGGGACCGGGGTTGGTCGGGCTGCTGGAGACCGTGCCGGGGCCGGCGTCGCCGTGGTCGTCCTTCTTCGGGTCGGCGCCCAGGCTGCCGTCGTCGATGTCCTGGCTCACCGACGGGTTGACGTCGACCGTGCCGGCCGGGTTCCGGTCGGCGTTCTGCTCGGAGGTCATGCCCAGCGTGACGACCGTGCCGAGCACGGCGACGAGCAGCGCCCCGGAACCGGCCGCCACCAGGTTGCGGCGGGCCAGCCGGCGGATGCCGCCCCCGGTCGCGGCGGCCGGGGGCTTACGGGTGATCAGGGGTTCGCCGGCCGGGCCGAACGGCGCCGTACGGACGGCCGGCACTCCGCCGGGCGGTGAAGCGGACTCCTCGTGGCGGGCGTCGGGCACCTCCTCGCCGGCCATCGCCGCCGGCCCGGGCGCCTCACCGGCGAGGTCGGCGACCAGCGCCAGCGCACGGCGCCCGGCGACGGCGCCCCGCTTGTCGGCCAGCGCCCCGCGCAGTCCGCCCGAGGCCTCCAGCTCGGCACGGGCCCGGTCGAGCTGCCCCCCGCAGAGCGCGAGGACCCCCAACTCGTGGTGGAAGTAGACCTGTTCGGCGACATCACCGGAGAGCCGGGAGGCCTCGGTGCCGGAGCGCAGCGAGCGTTCCCAGGCGCTCCAGTGCAGCCCGGCGGCGAAGGCGGGCGCGGCGGTGCGGGCGAGCCGTACCGCGACGCTCTCCTCGCCCTCGGCGGCGGGCTCCGTGGCCGGCACCACCACGGCGAGCGCGGCGAGGACGGCGTCGGCCTCGGCGCACACCCGCTCGGGGGTGACCGAGGGGTGACCGGCCCACCAGGCATAGTGCTCCGCGGCCGTGCGGGCTTCGGCCAGGGCGTCGGCGTCGTATCCGGCGACCTCGAGCTGGGCCTGCACACCGGCCGCGAGCCGGTAGCGGGAGCCGACCGCGGAGACCAGTCCGCAGCTCGCGAGTTCACCCAGCGCGGCGTCGGCGTGGGTGTCGCCGACCAGGGCGGGCAGATGCGCCTGGTGCGGCACCTCACCGCCGAGCGCCACCGCGAGGCGGAGGGTGGCACGGGCGGAGGCGCTCAGCCGGGAGGCGAGCAGCGGGGCGGGCGCGGCGGCCTCGCCGAGGGACGGCAGGGCCACCTGTTCGCCCTCGGCGGCGTCGAACTCCTCCTCGACCGGGGGCCGTAGGTCCTCGAAGACGCCGTACTCGTCCACCGCCCCGGTGCTGGCGCGAAGCTGGTCGCGCTGCCGGAGCAGGGCTCCGGCCTGCACGAAGCGCAGCGGCAGGCCCTCGGACTCGAACCAGAGGTCGCCGGCCCAGTTGGCCTCCTCCTCGGTGAGGACACGGCCGACGGCCCGCTCCAGGATCTCCACGCCGGCCGCGCGGTCCAGACCGCCGAGGAAGACCTCCTCGACCTCGGAGCCGGCGGCGGGCCGCACGTCCGGGGTGGCGGCGAACAGGAAGGCGCACTCGGGGGTGGCGTCGAGCAGTTCGTCCAGGGCGGTGCCGCCGAACTCCAGGTCGTCCACGACGACGACCGCGCCGATCTCCCGGACGAGGGCGACCAGTTCGTCCTGCTCGGGGCGGTGCGCCGGGACCTCGTGGACGGCGTGGAACAGGTCGTGGAGGAGGTCGGCGGCGGTGCGGTGGAAGCCGGTGAGCCGGACCACGCCGTCCGGCGCGAGGTCCACGCAGTCCTCGGCGACAAGGTCGAGCAGGGCCGTGCGGCCGGAGCCGCCGGGGCCGGTGAGCCGCACCGAGCGGCCACGGGCGAGCAGCCGGACCAGGCGTTCGCGTTCGTCCTGACGCTCCAGCAGGGAGGGCGTGGGCAGCGCCGGGCCGGGCGGCACGGGCGGCCGGGCGGCACGTTCGGTCTCGGCGCGTTCGGCGGGCGTGCGCTTGCGGGGCCGCTCGGGCCTCAGGTGCGGCGGGCAGGGTTCTATCTCGCTGCCGTCCACCGGGTTGACGGTGAGCAGGAAGTCGCCGGAGACGATCTGCGCCGTGCGGGCGATCGCCGGCGTGCTCTGGCCGAAGTCGGAGGTGAGGGATTCCCGGGGCGGGCGGCGGCTGAGAGCCTGGCCGTGCTCCTCGGGTCCCGGAGTGTTCGGGTCCATGGGTTCAAGCCCCCCAAAAGCGTCGTGTGCCCTCAAGTACCGGCCCCTCCCGGCCTGCTGCACACCGCGCTGTCGCTTCTGGTCCGGGCCCGCTCGAGGGTTGCTTCAGGCAGCGGGCGACCGAACCCTAAACCTTCGCACAGTATCCACGACAGGGCGGGGTGCCGCGCGGCCCGAGACGTCACGGTCCGGTGAGGATTGCCCTTGAGGTGCGGTAAGGGGGCTGCGCCCGGGTCTCCCCCGTCGCCTCGTTCACCCCCGATCGGGTGCGTTACACCCGGGGCAGGGACTCGACCCCGATGCCGCCCTCGATGGCGAGGATGCGGTGCAGCCGGGTGGCGACCAGCAGCCGCTGCATCTGCGGCGGGACACCGCGCAGCACCAAGCGGCGACCGCAGCGGCCGGCCCGCCGGTGGGCACCCATGATCACCCCGAGTCCGGTGGCGTCCCAGGAGTCCAGTTCGGACAGGTCGAGCACCAGGTCGCCGACTCCGCCGTCGACGGCCGAGTGCAGGGCCGTACGGGCGTCCGCCGCGCTGCGGACGTCGAGGCGGCCCCCGACGACCAGCTCGGCGTGGTCGCCCCTGATGTACATATGCGCTCCCCGTTGAGTGCGGTCTGGCGTACTCCGTGACGGTGCTTGTGCTGTGCAACGTCTGACTGCCTGAGTGGCAGCGCGGTTGCTGCTTGTAAGCGAACCGATACCGAATTCACCCCCGGGAGTGATGCTCCCGGGGCGCGAGTCCGGATCTGTACGGGTCAGTACTTGTAGAAGCCCTGCCCGCTCTTGCGGCCGATGTCACCGGCGTCCACCATCCGGCGCATCAGCTCCGGCGGGGCGAACTTCTCGTCCTGCGACTCGGTGTAGATGTTGCCGGTGGCGTGCAGCAGGATGTCCACGCCGGTCAGGTCCGCGGTGGCCAGCGGGCCCATGGCGTGGCCGAAGCCCAGCTTGCAGGCGAGGTCGATGTCCTCGGCCGTGGCGACGCCGGACTCGTACAGCTTCGTCGCCTCGACCACCAGGGCCGAGATGAGGCGGGTGGTGACGAAGCCGGCCACGTCCCGGTTGACGACGATGCAGGTCTTGCCGACCGACTCGGCGAACTCCCGTGCGGTGGCGAGGGTTTCGTCGCTGGTCTTGTAACCGCGGACCAGCTCGACGAGCTGCATCATCGGCACCGGGGAGAAGAAGTGCACGCCCACCACCCGCTCGGGGTGCTCGGTGGCCGCCGCGATCTTGGTGATCGGGATGGCGGAGGTGTTGGAGGCGAGCACGGCCTCCGGCCGCACGATCTTGTCGAGCGCGCGGAAGATCTCGTGCTTCACCTCGAGCTTCTCGAAGACGGCCTCGACGACGATGTCGGCGTCGGCGGCGGCGTCCAGATCGGTGGTCGCGGTGATGCGGCCGAGCGCGGTGTCGGCGTCGTGCGCCTCCAGCCTGCCCTTGCTCACGAACTTGTCGTACGAGGCCTTGATGCCGTCGGTGCCACGCTTGAGGGCCTCGTCGGTGACGTCCCGCAGGACGACGTCCCAGCCCGCCTGCGCGGCGACCTGAGCGATACCGGACCCCATGAGGCCGGCCCCGATGACGGCGAGCTTCCGTGCCACTGTGCGACTCCCCTGATACGCGCTGTCGTCAGGCCCTGACGTTGCCTTCCCCTGGTCCGCTCGCGGGTTTGATCCCGGCGTCCTGGGACATCTGCTTCACCGGACGCCGCCGGGCAGGCGAAAGGTCACGCCGGGGCCTATCTCTCGGCCGGACACTAGCGCCCGTGAGGGGCACAGCGGCGGAGTTAGTAACGCGTTTCACGTCTCACGGGGTGAGATGCCGGTCACGTCCCCGGCGCGGGCCCAGTTGACGCGGTGTCGGCCGCCGCGGTCACCCGGCGTCGGGCGGCAGGGCCACGCGTCCGGTGAACAGGCCGCGGTTGTCGGCCCGCACCTCCTGGCTCACCGTGATGTCCCGGCCCTGGAACGGGACGAGGAAGGTGAACGCGTAACGGTGCGACGTGAGCCGGTACCCGTGCGCCGCGTCCAGGTCCCACGTCTCGGTGAAGCTCTTGAGGGTGATCCGGCCGTCGGTCGCCGTCACTCCGGCCCCCCGCAGCTGAGTCAGGGTGGGCTCCACCTCCCGCACCGCGCGCTTCAGCGCGGGACGGCCGCGGGCAGCGGACAACTGCCAGCCGGACGCGTCGACCTGGAGCCGCACGTCACCGTCGCCGGCCCCGGTGCGGCTCACCTTCGCGCTCTTGGCGTACGCCTCGAACGCGTCCAGCTCCGCCAGGGGATCCTCGACGTCATTGGCGATGCCGGGATCGGACAGCGACCCCTTCTTCCAGGCGCCGGCGCCGTCCTTGACGTAACCCGTGCCGCCGACGACGTACACCACCTCGGGCTTGCGCTCCCCCTTGCTGGTGGTGACCGTGCCGGTCTGCTGGAGCGCCTCGGGGGCGTTGGTGCGGTGCACCGTCGCGGTGTACGTGGCGCCGGACGGCGCCTGTCCCCGCATGACGGCGGACTCACTGCCGCGCAGGACGAACGTCCACCCCTGCTCGTCCTTCATGGCCCGCCGGGCACGGGCCACGAACTGCGCGGCGGTTTTCGGCTCCGGCGCGGCACTCGCCCCGGAACGCGGCGTACCGGTCGGCCCGGATCCGGCCTGCGCGGTCTTCGAGGCGTGCTGCTTCCCCGCCGGCTTCGGCTCGCCACCGAGCGGGGAACATCCGGTCACCGCCACGGCGGCCACGACCAGGGCGGCGCCGAGGACACGGTGTCCACTGCGGCGGGGACGTATTCCGGACAGCACGAATGAACCCTTCGGCAGGGGCGGGAGGTCTTTTGGCGGCCCGTTTATACAGCAGCCGCCGACGCGATCGCCAACGTCCGGGCGAACCGGGGCAAGTCGTCCCCCGGGTTGGAGCAGCGGGCTCAGCGGGAGCAAGTGCGCTTCGAAGCCGCCGAGTTATTCGGCGTGCAGGCAGGGAAGCGGAAGTCGGTCAGCCACTGCGGGCCTCGATCAGCTCGCGCATCGCGGCGTCGACGTGATGGGTGTAGTACTGCACACCCTCCACTGGGCCGACGAGGTCCGCGACCCCCACCAGGAGCTGCCGGTTCTCCCCGAGAAGAGCGAAGCCAAGGGCAAGGAGCTGGACACCGCCCGGCAGCTGATCGACGCGCTGTCCATCGACTGGAACCCCGAGGACTACCACGACACCTACGAGGAGCGAGTGAAGGAGCCGGTCGACGCGAAGGCCAAGGGCCAGGAGATCGTTAGCGAGGAAGCCCCGCCGCAGGCCACCAACGTCATCGATCTGATGGAGGCACTGCAGCGCAGCGTCGAACAGACTCGCGAGGGCCGCAAGCGGCCCTCCGCCAACCAGGGGAAGGTGAAGCGGCTTCCTGCCGGCGATCGGAAGGCCGGCAGGAAGAAGAAGGGTAAGGGGGAGGCGGCACAGGGCGGGAAAAACCAGTGGGAGCAACTGAGCAAGGGCGAGCTGTACGAACAGGCAACCAAGCTCTACATCCCTGGCCGGTCCAAGACGAACCGAAACCAGCTCATCAACGCACTAGCCAAAGCCGCCCCTTGAGGAGCCTCGGCGTGGACGTCGCCGTTCAGCGCCGCGACCAGTGCCTCGCCGACCGGTTGCACGACTTCACGCGCCGATGAAACCATGGCTCAGCAGACATGATCGCGCAGCATGCCAGACACCAGACCACCTGTCACACCGTCAACTCGCCCTGCCGGACAGCCCTCCGTAAATGCTTACCCAGAGCCGTTGGCGGGACACACCCAGACAGCCGTACGTTCGACAGAGCCGCTATCAGCCGAAGTCGGGATCGGCAGAGGTGCGTCTGTAGTGACATGGATAGATATAGGGGTCCCCGCCGCTCGCCTGGACACTCCCATCCATTCGCAGCTTGCCATGATCCAAAGTGAACGTGAGAGTCCTGCTGTCATTCCGATTCTCGAAATTGAGAACCAAATAGGGAGGCAGGCCGGGGTCTTTTGTGACCGCATGCCATTTCCCGGCCGCCGAAATGCGCGTCACCTTTGCGTCCGGCACGGGGCCGTCCCACTCGATCGGATAATCCTTGGCGGAAAATGTGTAGTCATCATGCAGCCGAACTACCGGAAGCGGGGATCCGCATTTCCGATCCCCACCCCATCGACCGACCAATTCGGAATGATGTACGGTCTCCGGATAGATGTAGGCGGGTTTACCTGGGCCCCCGCAAGCGGTCGAGGCGAGCGCCGTCAAGGTGGCAGTTGCAAGGCCTGCACCGATGCGAAATATGTCGAGCTTCACGCCATCTGCTTCCAGTCGTTCCGGGCGGCGGGGGGGCCGCCCCGGCTGCCGGGGGGCGGCCCCCCCCGGGTTGATGGGGGCCACCCGCCCGGCGCCCCGCGGGGCGGGGCGGGGGGGGGGGCCGGCCGCAATAAA
>Ga0308176_10000941_pt1 | contig 18304 bp, 16 predicted proteins | sample PhyCR2_3_FD_203890 | JGI IMG/M metagenome (GOLD analysis project Ga0308176, IMG submission 203890) | Soil microbial communities from UC Gill Tract Community Farm, Albany, California, United States - DLSLS.C.R2 | ecosystem: Environmental > Terrestrial > Soil > Agricultural land | place: USA...
TGGTCACCAGGACGACGGCGTCGCACCCTTCGGCGAACGCCTTCTCGTAGGGGAGATTGTCCGCGAGGCCGCCGTCGCCATAGCGCTCGCCGTCGAGGCGGGGCGCGTAGGTGTAGAACGGCGGCATGTAGTTCGAGGCGAGGAACAGCGGAAGGGGGTCCTCGGTCAGCCGGGCGTCGAAGTACATCCCCTGACGGTCCCGCAGGCGGGTGACGCCGACCCAGAGCGGCGTCGCCTCGGGCCGGCGCAGCCGCTCGGCACCCACGTAGCGGTTGAACGTCCGGCGGTGCATCTCGTCGAACCGGTAGGGCGTGTGGTCGCGCACCAGGCGGCGGATGTCCACGTGGGGCATCCGGTTGAAGGCGCGCCAGTACTGCCGGAGCCGGGGGATCACGCCGGCGGAGACCGCGGCGCCGTTCCACACCCCGCCCGAGACGGCCACCGAGAGGGCGGGGTGGATTCCGAGCTCGTGGAGAGTCTCGATCACCCCCACCTGAAAGGAGCAGCGGGTGGAGCCGCCGGAGAGGACGAGCCCCACCTTGCGAGCGGAGCGGAGCAGGTCGAGCGCGGGTGTTGTGGAATCCATGGTCACTGGCGCATTCTACTGAGCATTGTGGGCCGCTTCCAGCCTCCAGGGAGGCATGGGTCCTGCAACTTCTTCTCCATGTATGGAGGAATCACGATGAGAAAAATCCTCTCCTACGGCTTTCTGGCGCCGCTCCTCGCGGCGGCCTTCCTCGCCGGTTGCGGCCCCGAGTACTACCCGGGCGATCAGCGCTATCCGGACGGCGCGTACGGACGCTACGGCCAGCCCGGTGATGTGAGCGGCACGGTCGAGAGCGTCAACCCCCGCGAGCGGCTCATCTACATCGATGAGGAGAACGGCGACCGTGATCGGGGGCCGGTCGTCCTCTCCTACGACGACGGCACCACCGTGCGCTACCAGGGCCGGTCCTACCAGCCGGAGAGCCTGGAGCGCGGCGACCGCATCCAGGTCAGCGTCGATCGCGACGACGACGGACGCCTGCTCGCCGAGAGCATCGACGTGCTCTACGACGTGAGCCAGGGAGGGCCCCCACCGCCGGGGCCTGGAGGGTACGGCGACCGCGACCGTGGCGAGGACCGTGCCGGCAGCCTGCGGGGGGTCATCCGCTCGATCGACACCGATTCCCAGACCCTGGAGATCTCGGATTCGGACCGGGGCGGCACGGTCACGGTGGGCTATGACGACCATACACCTGTCCGCTTCCAGGGACAGCTCTACACCCCCGACAACCTGGAGCGGGGCGACGAGGTGCGCATCCGGGTCCACGACTACGACGGCCGGCTGTTCGCGCAGGAGATCGTGGTGGTGCGGGACCGGCGTACCAGGGGATAGGATCCACCACCCCGCGGGGTGGCACCCATCCGGGTGGCGCTTTTTGCGCGACTCCTCCCTACGATGCTTCCAGGCGGGACTCTCCCCGCCGGGGAGGCATCGGATGTCAACCAGCAGGCGCAGGATCACCATCGACGGCAACGAGGCCGCGGCCTCGGTCGCGTACCGCAACAGCGAGGTGATCGCCATCTATCCGATCACGCCGTCCTCGCCGATGGGCGAGCTGGCGGACGCCTGGGCCGTGGAGGGGAAGCCCAACCTGTGGGGCACGGTGCCGCGGGTGGTCGAGATGCAGTCCGAGGGGGGCGCGGCCGGCGCGGTCCACGGCGCCCTGCAGGCCGGATCTCTCGCCACCACCTTCACCGCCTCGCAGGGGCTCCTGCTGATGATCCCCAACATGTACAAGATCGCCGGCGAGCTCACCCCCTTCGTGATGCACGTGGCCGCGCGCACCCTCGCCACCCACGCGCTGTCGATCTTCGGCGACCACTCGGACGTGATGGCCTGCCGGGCCACCGGATTCGCTTTGCTGGCGTCCGGCTCGGTCCAGGAGGCGCAGGACCTCGCGGCCATCGCTCAAGGTGCGACCCTGGAGTCCCGCATCCCCTTCCTCCACTTCTTCGACGGCTTCCGCACCTCCCACGAGCTGGCCAAGATCGAGGAGCTGACGGACGACGACCTCCGCGCCCTGATCGACGAGCGGCTGGTGACCGCCCACCGCGAGCGCGCCCTCTCCCCCGACCGGCCCATCGTGCGCGGCACCGCCCAGAACCCCGACGCCTTCTTCCAGGCGCGCGAGGCCGCGAACGGCTTCTATCTCTCCTGCCCGCGCATCGTGCAGAAGGCGATGGACCGCTTCGCCGAGATCACCGGCCGCTGCTACAACCTGTTCGACTACACCGGCCACCCCGAGGCCGAGCGGGTGATCGTGATGATGGGCTCCGGCGCCGAGACGGCGGAGGAGACGGTCGACTGGCTGATCGGCCACGGCGAAAAGGTAGGGATCCTCAAGGTGCGGCTCTTCCACCCCTTCTCGATCCCCGCCTTCCTCGCCGTGCTGCCGCACACCGTGCGCTCGCTCGCCGTGCTCGACCGCACCAAGGAGCCGGGCGCCGTGGGCGATCCGCTCTACCTGGAGGTGCTGGCGGCCCTGCGCGAGGCGCGCGACGAAGGAATCCACGCCCCCGACCCGCGAGTCATCGCCGGCCGCTACGGCCTCTCCTCGAAGGAATTCAATCCGGCGATGGTGAAGGCGGTCTTCGACGAGCTTTCGAAAGAGAAGCCGAAGAATCACTTCACGGTCGGCATCGTGGACGACGTCACCTGGAGCTCGCTCGCCGTCGATCCCGATTTCGACATCGAGCCGGACGACGTCACCCGCGCCCTCTTCTACGGCCTGGGATCGGACGGCACGGTGGGGGCGAACAAGAACTCGATCAAGATCATCGGCGAGGAGACCGATCACTACGCGCAAGGCTATTTCGTCTACGATTCGAAGAAAGCCGGCGCGGTGACCATCTCCCATCTGCGCTTCGGCCCGCGGCCGATCCGCTCGGCCTATCTGATCCGCCGGGCGGGCTTCGTCGCCTGCCATCAGCTCGATTTCCTCGATCGCTTCGACATGCTGGAGGCGGCGAGCCCCGGAGCGGTCTTCCTGCTCAACGCCCCATACGGCCCGGAGGCGGCGTGGGGGCACCTGCCGCGCGAGGTGCAAGAGCAGATCGTCGAAAAAAACCTGCGTTTTTACGTGATCGACGCCTATAGCGTGGCCCGCGAGGCGGGGATGGGTGGCCGCATCAACACGATCATGCAGACCTGCTTCTTCGCCCTCTCCGGCGTGCTCCCCCGCGAGGAGGCGATCGCCGAGATCAAGCACGCGATCGAGAAGACCTACGGCAAGCGCGGCGCCGAGGTGGTGCAGCGGAACTTCCAGATGGTGGACGCGACGCTGGCCCATCTCCACGAGGTGCCCGTGCCCGCGATGGCGACCGCCGCGCGCCACCGGCCGCCGGTGGTGGCGGCCGAGGCGCCGGACTTCGTCCAGAGGGTCACCGCCGTGATGATGGCCAACCAGGGGGACCGGCTGCCGGTCTCCGCCTTCCCGGTGGACGGCACCTGGCCGAGCGGCACCGCGCGGTGGGAGAAGCGGAGCCTCGCCGCCGAGATCCCTGTCTGGGACCCGGACGTCTGCATCCAGTGCAACCAGTGCGCGCTGGTCTGCCCGCACGCCGCCATCCGCGCCAAGGTCTGCGCGCCCGCGGCCCTCGACGGCGCGCCCGAAGGATTCCGGTCGCGCCCCTACAAGGCGCCGGACCTCAAGGGGACGGAGTACATCCTCCAGGTGGCGCCCGAGGACTGCACCGGCTGCGGGCTGTGCGTCGAGATCTGCCCGGCGAAGAACAAGGCCGAGCCGCGCCGCAAGGCGATCAACCTGGAGCCGCAGCGCCCGTTGCGCAAGGCCGAGCGCGAGCATTTCCGCTTCTTCCTCGACCTCCCCGAGGTGGACCGCGCCCGGGTGGCGCGCGTCGACGCCAAGGGGTCGCAGTTCTTCCAGCCGCTTTTCGAGTTCTCCGGCGCCTGCTCCGGCTGTGGCGAGACCCCCTACGTCAAGCTGCTCACCCAGCTCTTCGGCGACCGGCTGCTGGTCGCCAACGCCACCGGCTGCTCCTCGATCTACGGCGCCAACCTGCCGACCACACCCTACACCACGAACGGCGACGGGCGCGGCCCGGCCTGGGCCAACTCGCTGTTCGAGGACAACGCCGAGTTCGGCCTGGGGATGCGCCTGGCGGTCGACAAGCAGCGCGAGCAGGCCCAGGAGCTGCTGCTCGGCCTCAACGGCGCGCTGGGAGAGGATCTCGCCGCCGGCATCCTATGCGACGGCAGGGGCGGAGAGGCGGAGATCCGCGAGCAGCGGCAGCGGGTGGCGGAGCTGCGCCGGCGGCTGCAAGGCCTGCCCGGACCCGAGGCGCGGCGGCTGGAGACCCTGGCGGACGCCCTGGTGCCGAAGAGCGTCTGGCTGGTGGGCGGCGACGGCTGGGCCTACGATATCGGCTTCGGCGGCCTCGACCACGTGCTCGCCAGCGGGCATAACGTCAACGTCCTGGTGCTCGACACCGAGGTCTACTCGAATACCGGCGGCCAGCAGTCGAAGGCGACGCCGCTCGGCGCCGCGGCCAAATTCGCCGCCGCCGGCAAGGAGACGCCGAAGAAGGATCTGGGGCTGCTCGCCATGAGCTACGGCCACGTCTACGTGGCCCGCATCGCCTTCGGCGCCAAGATCAACCAGACCGTGCAGACGCTCCTGGAGGCCGAGGCCTATCCCGGCCCGTCTCTGGTCATCGCCTACAGCCACTGCATCGCCCATGGCTACGACCTGGTCCACGGCGCGGACCAGCAGAAGCTGGCGGTCGAGTCCGGCATCTGGCCGCTCTACCGTTTCGACCCCCGCCGGAACGCCGCCGGCCTGCCGCCGCTCCAACTCGATTCCGGCCCGCCCAAAGCGTCGGCCCGTGAATACATGCGCAACGAGACCCGCTTCCGAATGGTCGAGAAGCAGGATCCCGAGCGCTTCAAACGGTTCCTCGACAAGGCCAGCCGGCAGGCGGCCCAGCACTACGCTGTCTACCAACAGCTTGCTGGAGTCACCGTGCCGCGGATCGAAGCCGAGGAGGAGGAGGCCTGACCATGGACCTGTCGACGACCTATCTCGGGTTCCGCCTGCCGCACCCCTTCGTGCCCGGCGCCTCGCCGCTGGTGGACGACCTCGACACCGTCCGCCGTCTGGAGGACGCCGGCGCCGCGGCGATCGTCATGCACTCGCTGTTCGAGGAGCAGATCACCCGCGAGCAGATGGCGAGCGTCCGCTCGATGGATGCCACCGCCGAGTCCTTCGCCGAGGCGCTCTCCTTCTTTCCGGACACCGACGCCTTCGCCCTCGGGCCCGAGGAGTACCTGGAGCACATCCACAAGCTCAAGGCGGTGCTGTCGATCCCGGTGATCGCCTCGCTCAACGGCGCCACCGAGGGGGGGTGGCTCGGCTATGCCCGGCTGATCGAGAACGCGGGCGCCGACGCCCTCGAGCTCAACGTCTACTCGCTGGCGACCGATTTCACCGAGAGCGGCGAGATGATCGAGCGGCGGACCCTCCACATGCTGGAAGCGGTGAAGCGCTCGATCGGCATTCCGGTGGCGGTGAAGCTCTCCCCCTTCTACACCTCGCTCTCGCACTTCGCGCACCGCCTCTCCGAGCACGGGGTGGACGGGCTGATCCTCTTCAACCGTTTCTATCAGCCGGACATCGACGTCGAGACCCTGGAGGTGTCACCCACGCTGCGCCTCTCGGACTCCTCGGAGCTGCTGCTGCGCCTGCGCTGGCTCGCCATCCTTTCCGGGAGGGTCAAGGCCTCGCTGTCGGTCACCGGCGGCATCCATACCGCGCTCGACGCCGTGAAGGCCGTGATGGCCGGGGCCGACGCCGTCCAGGTCGTCTCCGCTCTCCTGCGGCACGGCCCCGAACATCTGACCAACCTGCGCCGCGACCTCGCCCTCTGGCTGGAGGATCACGAATACGAGTCGCTGGAGCAGATGAAGGGGAGCATGAATCTGCTGCGCTGCCCCAACCCCGGAGCCCACGAACGGTCGAATTACATGTCGGTGCTGCAGAGCTGGTGGGGGTAGGAGCTGTTACGAACGGCTTGGGACGATCCGGAACCGGCGTTTCCCTTCGATGCGATAGGTCTCGAAATCGTCGTGATCGATCGTAAAGATCGTCACCACATTCTCTCTCCGCGCCAGATGGACGAGCGTAGCATCGGCGAAGTCCATCGGCCGGTCCTTATAGCGTTCCATCAGCATTTCCAGATCGGGTAGGTCCTCGTCACCGGTCGGGAGCACGGTCACGGCCCCGGAGCGGAGGAAGGTCCACGCCGCGTCAAAATGCGATCTTTGTAGAAGATGGAAGAGCTCAGCAAGAACCGCTGTCGAAGTCGCCAACGGGAGCGGCAGCCTTTCAAGGGCTTCGACACAGGCTTGGTGCCAGCGGTCTCGATCATCCAGAAAAGCGAGGATCGCACCTGTGTCGATGAGACCCAGCGGTTTATCGCCCATATCGGCGCGCGAGCTTTTCCCGGACCAGGGCGCTGGCGTTCTCGGCCCGGTTGGGGTTGTCCCCATGGATCGTGCCGGCGCACTTCATGGCCGCCTCATGAAGCCGCCTTTGCTTCTCTGCCTCACCTTCGTCCGGAGTCCTGAACCGCTTGAGCCAGTCCTGGGCGATCTGCTCGAGGAGCTCCGCGACGCTCTTCTTCTCGGCGCGGGCCGCCTCCTCGAGCTCGGTCTTGAGGTGATGAGAGAGACGCCAACTGTAGACCTCTGTCTTCATGAACCACATTGTAGTGCAAGCCCGGGCGTTTTCCCACCCCGCCGGCCGGGTCCGTCCCCACCCCTCCGGGTCTTGCCTCTGGAGCCCGTTTTCCTCAAGCTGGAAAGCTGAGGAGGAGGCAGGCCATGGAGACGATCCTGGGGATTCGCGATCCGGAGCGGCGGTTCTTCCAGACTCATGAGGCGCGGTTCCTCGCCGCCTGGCCGGAGTACGAGGGGACCCGCTCTCTCGACGCCCTGCGGGCCACGGAGCTGGCGCGGCTCGACCGGCTGCGACACGTCTACCTCGACTACACGGGGGGCGGGCTGTACGGCGAATCGCAGGTAAAGCGCCACGCCGAGATGCTCCTCGGCGGCGTCTTCGGCAACCCCCACTCGTCGAACCCTACCTCGCTGGCCGCCACGGAGCTGCTGGAGCGCTGCCGGCGGCGGGTGCTCGCCTTCTTCCGCGCCTCGCCCGAGGAGTACGAGGCCGTCTTCACCGCCAACGCCACCCACGCCCTCAAGCTGGTGGGGGAGTCGTATCCGTTCGCGTCGGGGGACGAATTCCTGCTCACCTTCGACAATCACAACTCGGTCAACGGCATCCGCGAGTTCGACCGCGTGCGCGGCGCGCGTACCACCTACGTCCCGGTCGAGCCGCCGGAGATGCGGGTCCAGGACGAGGTCCTCGACGGCTTCCTCGACCGCGCGCGGCCGGACGGGCACAACCTCTTCGCCTACCCCGCGCAGTCCAACTTCTCGGGGGCGCGGCACCCGCTGGAGTGGATCGAAAGAGCGCAATCCAAGGGCTGGGACGTGCTCCTCGACGCCGCGGCGTTCGTCCCCACCAACCGGCTCGACCTGTCGCGCTGGCACCCCGATTTCGTGGCGCTCTCGTTCTACAAGATGTTCGGCTATCCCACCGGCGTGGGCGTCCTGATCGCCCGCAAGGCGGCGCTGGCGAAGCTCCACCGCCCCTGGTTCGCGGGCGGGACGATCGCCGTCGCCTCGGTGCAGGCCGACCGCCACGCCCTCGCCCCGGGCGCCGCCGCCTTCGAGGACGGCACTCCGAGCTACCTGACCCTGCCGGCGGTGGAGATCGGGCTCGACTTCCTGGAGAGGGCGGGGATCGACACGATCCACCAGCGGGTGCGCTGCCTGACCGGCTGGCTCCTCGAGCGGCTCCAGGCCCTGCGCCACGGCAACGGCATCCCCCTGCTCGCCCTCTACGGCCCGAAGACGGCCGCCCGGCGCGGCGGCACCCTCGCCTTCAACTTCCGCGACGCGCGCGGTCAGCTCGTCGATCACCGGCAGGTGGAGGAGGTCGCCAACCGCCGGCGGATCTCGCTGCGTACGGGCTGCTTCTGCAACCCCGGAGCGGGGGAGCTCGCCCTGGGGCTCGGCCGCGACGAGCTCGTCACCTGCTTCCGGAAGGCGGCGGACGTCATGACCTACGAGGATTTCCGCCACTGCATCCATCACGAGGGGACCGGCGCCGTGCGGATCTCGCTGGGGCTGGCCTCGAACCTCGCGGACGTCGAGACGTTCCTGCGGTTTGCGGAGGATTTCGTGGAGGATTGAAGATCAGCCCCTTCGGGGCCGCCCAGGGGCCAACGGACCGGGGACGCAAACCTTACCCGTTAGGGTTTTACGGCCCCGCCCCCTCCGGCAGCCCCTCCTGCTGGGCCAGCAGGTTAGCGATATCCCGGATCAGGTCCTCGGCCTTCTGCTTGGCCTCCGTCATGGCGGCCTCGGCCGCGTCCACGGTCAGATCGGGCGGATGGCCGGTGACCGGGGTCGCCGGCACGGAATCCAGATTCGGCTCGGACATGGCGGCGCTCCTTTCTTCAGCTACGCGGCCCGGGCGGCGAGGTAGGAGACCGCGCCGTCGACCGAGGCGAGCTGCGGATAGTCCGCTTCAGGGATCTCGACGCCCAGCCGCTTGTGCAGGGCGATGACGAAATTCAGGAAGTCCATGGAATCGAGATCGAGCTGGTCGCGCAGGCTCTCGGCCGGATTCACGGCCGCGGGATCGGCCTCGGGCGCGATCTCGCCCAGGACGGAGAAGACGGCGTCGCGGATCGTTTCCTGTGTGGTGGTGCTCATAGCTTCTCCGGCTCCTGTAGCAGGTGGTCGAGGGCGGCCAGGAAGAGGGCGCCCCGGTGGCCGTCGGTGGCCCGGTGATCGGCGGAGAGGGTGGCGGTGAGCACCGGGCGGACGCCCAGCAGCCCATTCTCCGCCCAGGGACGCTCAGCGATGCGGCCGAGCCCCACCAGGGCCACCTGCGGCGGATAGATCACGCCGAACACCGTCCCCACCCCCTGGTCTCCCAGGTTGGTCACGGTGATCGTGGGATCGCTCATCTCGGAGCTGCGCAGGGTGCCCGCGCGCGCCCTCTGTACGAGATCGCGCAGGGCGCCCATCAGCTCGCCGAGGCTTTTCTGATCGGTATCGTGGATCGCCGGCGCGATCAGACCGCCGCCGCGGATGGCGACCGCCACGCCGAGGTGGATCGCCGCGCTGGGCTGGAAGGCGCCGTCCACCCAGAAGCCGTTGAGCTCGGGGACCTTGCGCAGGGCGAGCGCCACCGCCTTGAGCAGCACGGCGGCGGGGAGCAGCCGCTCCTCGACCGGCCGATTGCGGTTCTCACCTTCCAGCCAAGCGAGGGCGCGGCGCATGTCGATCTCCGTCGCCAGATAGTAGTGGGGGATCTCCCGCTTGGAGCGCGCCATGGCGGCGCCGATCGCCCGGCGCATCGAGGCCGCGCGGTCGCGGAATGCCGGCGCGGGCGCCTGGACCGCTGGAGCCGCCCTTTCCACGTCCGTCTTGGTGATCGTCCCCGAGGCGCCGGTGCCGGTCACCTTGGAGAGATCGACCCCCAGCGCCTCGGCCATCTTGCGCGCCACCGGATGCACCCGCGGCGTGTGGGCGATTGGAACCGTTTTTTCGACGTCATTCAGCGTGATCGCGCCTCCGGGGCCGGTGCCCTTCACGGCGGCGAGATCGATCCCCAGCTCCTTCGCTTTCTGGCGGGCCGCGGGCGAGGCGCGCAGGCCGGTGGGGATCGGAGGAGGTGGCTGTGGTGGCGGCGGAGCGGCGGCCACGGGAACGGGAACGGGCGGCGGGGGAGGGGGCGACACTGGAACGGGCGCGGCCTTCACCTCGCCATTCGTCAGCACGGTCGCCAGCAGCGTCCCCACCGGCACGCGCTGCCCCTTCTGGATCAAGAGCTTGTCCACCACGCCGGAGGAGAAGATCTCCACCTCGATGTCGCTCTTCTCGGTCTCGATGATGGCGACGACGTCGCCGCGCTTCACCGTGTCGCCGGGCTGCACCAGCCACTTGCTGAGCGTGCCGGCCTCCATGTCGGCCCCGAGCGAGGGCATGCGGAATTCGTACATGGTCCTAGCTCCCGCCCTTCACCAGGGCCCGCGCGGCCTCCACGATCCTCGGGGCCTGCGGCAGCGCCGCCTGCTCCAGATGCCTGGCATAGGGGATCGGCACCTCGGCCGCGCACAGGCGGCCGACCGGCGCGTCGAGGCTGTAGAAAGCTTTTTCCTGGATGCGCGCCGCGATCTCCGCCGACAGGCTGCCGGTGCGCCACCCCTCGTCGATCACCAGCGCCCGATGGGTCTTCTCGACCGAGGCGAGGAAGGTGGCGGTGTCGAGCGGGCGCAGGGTGCGCAGATCGATCACCTCGGCCTCGATCCCCTCCTCGGCCAGCCGGGCGGCGGCCTCCAGGGTCTTGGGGAGCGAGCCGCCGTAAGTGATCAGAGTCAGATCGCGCCCCGGCCGCCGCACCGCCGCATGATCGAGATCGGCCGGCCCGGCGTCCGCCGCCAGCTCTCCTTCGAGGTTATAGAGCATCACGTGCTCGAAGATCACCACCGGGTCGGGCTTGGCGAGCGCGGCGGGGAGCATGCCCCGGGCGTCCTCCAGCGTGGCCGGCGCCACCACCCGCAGGCCGGGGATGTGGGCGTACCACCCCTCCAGGCTGTGCGAGTGCTGCGCCGCGACCTGCCGGCCGGCGCCGGTCGCCATGCGGATCACCAGCGGCACGTTGAGCTGCCCGCCCGACATGTGGAGCAGGGTCGCCGCGTTGTTGAGGATCTGGTCGAGGGCCAGGAGGCTGAAATTGACCGTCATCACCTCGACGATGGGCCGCATGCCGCCCAGCGCCGCGCCGATGCCGGCGCCCACGAAGGCCGACTCGGAGAGCGGCGTGTCGCGGATGCGCTCCGGCCCGAATTCGTCCCACAGCCCCTTGCTCGCCGCGTAGCAGCCGCCGTAGCGTCCGACGTCCTCCCCCATGAGGAAGATGCGCTCGTCCTTCAGCAGCGCCTCGCGGATCGCCTGCCGGACCGCCTCGCGGTAGGTGGTGCGGATCGTTCCCGTCGGAGCGGCTTCGGCCGCGGGAGCCTGGACCGTCGTCGTGCTCATGACACTCCCTCCTCGCGATAGACCCAGCGGGTCAGCGTCTCGGGCGGCTCCCAGGTGCCCGCCTCGGCGAACGCCACGGCGGCCTCCACCTCCAGCGCCACCTCTTTTTCGATCGCCGCGAGATCGCCGTCCGTGAGCATGCCGGCCTCCTGGAGGAGCGCGGTGAGCGCCGGGATGGGATCGCGCGGCTTCCATTCCTCCACCTCGCTCTTGTCGCGGTAGAGCTGGGCGTCGAACATCGAGTGGCCGCGGAAGCGGTAGGTCTTGAGCTCCAGGAAGCAGGGCCCGCCGCCGCCCCGCACCAGGCCCACGGCGTTGCGGGCCGCGTGCTCCACCGCCAGCACGTCCATCCCCTCCACGGCCCAGGCGGGCAGGCCGTAGCTCGCCGCCTTGAGGGCGAGGTCGGTCTCCGACTGGGCGCGGTTCAACGCCGTGCCCATCGCATAACGGTTGTTCTCGCAACAGAAGAGCACGGGGAGGCGCCAGAGGGCGGCCAGGTTGAGCGATTCGTGGAATTCCCCCTCGGCCACCGCGCCGTCGCCGAAGAAGCAGGCGGTCACGCGGTCTTGCCCCCGCATGCGGTCGGCGAGCGCCAGCCCCACGGCCAGCGGCAGGCCGCCCCCCACGATGGCGTTGCCGCCGTAGAAGCGGGTCGCGGTGTCGAACAGGTGCATGGAGCCGCCGCGGCCGTGGCTGCACCCCTCATATTTTCCGTACATCTCGGCCATCACCGAATTCATCGACAGGCCGCGGACGATCGCGTGCCCGTGCTCGCGGTAGGTGGCCACCACACTGTCCTCGGGGCCGAGCGCCTGCATCACGCCCACCCCGACGGCCTCTTCGCCGATATAAAGGTGGAGGAAGCCGCGGATCTTCTCCGACTGGTAAAGCTCCACACAGCGCTCCTCGAAGCGCCGGATGCGGAGCATCTCGCGTAGCAGGTGGAGCCCGTGCTCCTGATCCGGGAGCGCGGTCTGGGCGGGGGTTGGATGAGGCAGGACGGTCGTCATGGCGGCTTCCTCCGGTCCTGATTGGAGATTACCTGTCCCGCGCCAGCCCGTCGCACGGCTCCGGGGTAGGCCCGGCAGCGCCGCGGGGTGGGGCCGGGAGCGTTGACCCTGCCTACTTCGCGCTCCCTGCCGCCCCCGTCTCCAGCGTCGACAAATCCCCTTCCGGCAACCCCATCTCCCGCGCCTTGAGCAGGCGGCGGAGGATCTTGCCGCTGCGGGTGCGCGGCAGCTCGGGCAGGAAATCGATCTCCTTGGGGGCCACGGCGGCGCCGAGGCGCCGGCGGGCGTGGGCCAGCAGGTCGCGCCGCAGCTCGTCGCCGGCGGTGAAGCCCGCCTTCAGCGAGACGAAGGCCTTGACGATCTCGCCCGCCACCGGATCGGGCTTGCCGATCACGCCGGCCTCGGCCACGGCGGGGTGCTCCATCAGCACGCTCTCCACCTCGAACGGACCGATCAGATGGCCGGAGGACTTGATCACGTCGTCCGAGCGGCCCACGAACCAGTAATAACCCTCCGCGTCCCGCCGGGCCAAATCGCCGCTCAGATACCAGCCCCCCGCGAAACACTTGCGGTAGCGCTCCTCCTCCCCCAGATAGCCGCGGAACATCGACGGCCACCCCGGGCGCAGGGCCAACTCGCCCATGGCGTCCGGCTCGCGGACCTCCTCGACCGTGTCACCCGCGCGGCGGACGATCCCGGCCTCGATCCCCGGCACCGGCCGGCCCATCGAGCCCGGCTTGACGTCCATGGCCGGGAAGTTGGCGATCATGATCGCTCCGGTCTCCGTCTGCCACCAGTTGTCGTGGATCGGCCGTCCCAGCGCCTCCACCCCCCAGACCACCGCCTCGGGGTTGAGCGGCTCGCCCACGCTGGCCACGTGGCGCAGGTTGCTGAGGTCGTACTTCTTCGGAATCCCCGCGCCCACCTTCATCAGCACCCGCACCGCGGTGGGGGCCGTGTACCAGACCGTCACCTTCTGATCCTGCAGGATGCCGTACCAGCGCTCGGCGTCGAAATCCCCTTCGTCCACCACGCTGGTGACGCCGTGGGTGAGCGGCGAGACGATCCCATAGGACGTGCCGGTCACCCAGCCGGGATCGGCCGTGCACCAGAAGACGTCGTCCGGGTGGAAGTCGAGCACGTAGCTTCCGGTGGCGTGATGGGCCACCACGGCGCCGTGCACGTGCACCGCCCCCTTCGGCTTCCCCGTGGTGCCGCTGGTGAAGTGGAGAAGGGCCATCTCCTCGGGGCCGGTCGGCGGGATCTCGAAGCGGTCCGAGGCGGCGTCGAGCAGCGCCTGGAAGCTCCAGGTGCCGGGGATTTCCACGTTTTCTCCCGCGCGGCCCACCAGCAGCACGTGCTGGAGGCCGGGGAGGTCCTTGCGGATCTCGGCGATCTTCTTCTGATAGAGCGGCGCCGTGGTCACCAGCACCCGGCCGTCGCCGAGGGTCAGCCGCTGGCGGATCGGCTCCGGGCCGAAGGCGGGGAAGAGCGGCGCGAACACGGAGCGGCCCTTGAGCGTCCCCATGGCTGCCATATAGAGCTCCGGCACCCGCGGCAGCAGGGCGAAGACCCGCTCTCCCGGCTGCACGCCTAAGCCAGCCAGGACATTGGCGAAGCGGTTGGTGGCCGCCTCCAGATCGCCGTAGGAGACGTCGCGGACCTCCCCCTTGCGGCCGATGCAGCGCAGGGCGGCGTGGCCGCTCCGGGGTCCGCGGGCGTGGCGGGTCACCGCTTCGTGGGCGATGTTGAGCCTCGCGCCGCCCGGCAGGCCGTCGAGCTCGCGCCGCGCCGCCTCCCAGGAGAACGCCGCGCGGGCGCGCTCGTAGTCGATCAGATTCGGGGGAATTGCAAACGCGGCGGGCGACTTCGCGATCCTCTCCGTGACCTTCTCCAGAATCTCCGGCATACGGCCTCCCCGGCGTCCAGGACGCCTGGAGAGATCATCGGCCGGACCGTGATGAGCGGAAAGCTCCCGCGAGGTGGCCCGTCCGCCACCGCCGGGCGGGGCGGGGCAACCCTTCCGGGGGGCTCACGCGACGCGCCGGACGTGCTCGCCCGCGCGGTGGAGGTGCCGGGAGCGCGCCACCACCGCCGCCAGGAACCCTTCGCGGTCCCGCGGCGAGACCAGGATCCTCCGGTCGCCGGCGTAGCGGATCTCCAGGCGGTCGAGCGACAGCGCGGGGGAGGAGACAGGGCTGCGCGACGGGCGGATCGACTCGATGCCGTCGATCGCGATCCGCCAGCGGAACGGAGGAGAACGGACGATCACCTCGCGGTCGGTCACCTCGTAGCGAGTGGACCGCACCGTCGCCACGATCAGGGCGAGGACGAGGACCTCGATCCCCACGAGGAGGAACAGGGCCGGCAGCGGCGGATTCGCCCGTAGCGCCGAGCCCACCACCCCGATCGAGACGGCGAGCGGCAGGATCATGAGGGCCGCGATCCACCCGTCGACCTTGGAGGGGAAGACGAGGACGGGGGAGCCTGAGGAAAGCATCATCCCAGCCCGCTTTTCCGCATCTCCCCGTGGTGGTCGTCGCGTCCGTACTTGCGGAGCGCCTCCTCGACGTCCAGCTTCCGCACCCGGAAGAGATTGCCGGAGACCTTCTCGGCGCCTTCCGGATCGACGTTCTCGACGTCCCAGGGCTTTCCCTTCAGATCGAGCACGATCACGTCGAAGGTGAACGCCGTCTCGGTGGTGGCGCGCAGCCAGTGGACGTTATCCTTGTCGTCCGAGATCGACGAATGGCTGCCCACGCGGGCGACCTCGTCGATCGTGGGCTTGAGGACCATGTGGGTATCGGTCTCCTCGACCTTGTCATATTGCCGGAGGTGGAGCTCCCCCTTGAGCACGTAGTGGGAGGAGACCATGTTCTTGTGCCCATGGGGAATGATCGCGCGATCCCGCCGCATGCCGAACACCTTGCGATAGAAGGCCAGATCCTCCGGGATGCCCGCGAGCCGCGGAAACTCGACCGGCCGGGTGTTGACCCCCCGGTCCGGAAAGTCGAAGGCATGAGTCAGCCGGTCGAAATCAATCGCCGCCAGCATCTCCGCCGGCTCGACGCGGTCGTACAGCTCCTGGACCTTGGCCTGCCACTGGACGGGTGTGATCCGCTCTCCCTTGAGGTCGCGGCTCATCGCGTCGAGCTCCCGCACCCAGACGTCCGCCGCCGGCTTGACCGGCCCGGCCAGCGCGTCCCGGGTGAAGAGCGTCTCCAGCAGCGAATACGAGGCCACGGTGCCGAGGAGGGACTTGATCAGCTCTCTGCGATCCATAGGGAGGTCTCCGGATCTCTATCATAAGGCCCGGAGACCTCCCGGATACACGACTCGCCAGAAGGACGGAGCCTTGCTCCGGAGGGGCAAAGGCATGTAGCCTGGGCTCCTACGGAGCCCCCCTTGACCGAGCCCCCGGCCCCCCTCGATCCCATCGAGCTCTTGCGCGGACTGCCGCCGTTCGATCTCCTCGGTCCCGAGGGGATGCGGCGGGTCGAGCAGGGGCTGGAGATCGCCTATTTCCCGCGCGGCAGCGTCATCCTTCGCCGCGGCGGGGAGCCGAGCCGGCATCTGTATGTGGTGCGCAAGGGGGCGGTGCGGCTGGAGCGGGAGGGGGGGACGGCGCAGCTCATCGAGGAGGGGGAGTGCTTCGGATTCCCATCCCTGATCGGCCAGGCGAGCCCCCATGTGGACGTGGTCGCGGCCGAGGACACGCTTGCCTATCTCATCCCCGGGCCGGTGTTCGAGCGGCTGATGGAGGTGCCGGAATTCTCCCGGTTCTTCCTCCAGGACCTCGCCGGACGCCTGCGGGAGTCCGCCGCGGCCGAGCCTTTGCCGATCGGCCCGGAGCTCGCCACTCCGATCCGGCGGCTGGTGACGGCGCCGCCGGTGGCGGTTCCCCCCACGGCCACAGCCGGCGAGGCGGCGCAGACGATGCGGGCGGCGCGGGTCAGCTCGGTGCTGGTGCGCGACGGGGAGGAGCCGCTGGGCATCCTCACCGACCGCGATCTCCGGAACCGGGTGCTCGCCGAGGGGTTGGGGCCCGAAACGCCGGTGCGCGAGGCGATGAGCAGCCCGGTGCGCACGCTGCCGGCGTCGGCGTCGCTTTTGGAGGCCCTGCTCTTCCTGCTGGAGCACGGCGTCCATCACGCGCCGGTGGAGGAGGAGGGGCGGATCGTCGGCCTGGTCACCGACACCGACCTCGTGCGGCTCCAGGCGAAGAGCCCTCTTCATCTGCTGGGCGCCGTGCGGCGGATCGCGGACGAGCGGGATCTGGCCGGCTACGCCCGCGAGCTCGCCGGGGTGGTCGAGGCGCTGTTCTGGGCCGGAGTGGAGGCGGAGACGATCGGCCGCGTGGTCGCGCGGCTGAACGACGCCCTGCTCGGCCGCCTGCTGTTCCTGGCGGAAGCGGCCCTGGGCCCGCCGCCCACTCCCTACACCTGGATCGTCCACGGCTCCGAGGGGCGAATGGAGCAGACCCTGCTCAGCGATCAGGACAACGCCCTGGTCTACCGCGACGACACCCCTGAGGCCGCGGCCTGGTGCGGCGCGCTCGCCGAGCGGGTGGTGGGCGGGCTGCTCGCCGCCGGCGTTCCGCGCTGCGCGGGCGGCTACATGGCCACCAATTGGCACCGGCCGCTCGCCGGCTGGGAGGCCCTGTTCCGGAGCTGGATCGGGACGCCGGACCCCCAGGCGATGCTCTCCGCCGCGAACTTCTTCGACTTCCGGGCGGTGCACGGCGATCTGTCGCTCGATCCCCTGGAGGACCTCCTGCGGCTCGCCGGGCGCGAGAAGCTCTTCCTGGCTCATCTGGCCAAGGCGGCGGTGGGACAGGGCTCGCCGCTCGGCCTGTGGCGCCAGATCCGGGAGGAGGAGGGGGGCGTCGATCTGAAGAAAGGCGGGCTGCTGCCGATCGTCAGCCTGGCGCGCCTCTATGGATTGGAGGCCGGCTCGCCGGCCCGCTCCACGCTCGACCGGCTGGAGGCCGCGGCCCGGGCGGGGAGCCTGAGCCGCGAGGGGGCGTCCACCCTCGAAGAGGCCTTCCGCTTCCTGCAACGCCTGCGGCTGCGGGGCCAGCTCCAGACTCTCCGGGCGGGAGGCGTTCCCGGCAACAGGGTTCCGCTGGAAGACCTTTCTCCGCTGGAGCGGATCCAGCTCAAGGAGGTCTTCCTGGCCCTGCGCGAGATGCAGGAGGCGGTCTCCCTCCGCTTCAATACGGACCGGCTGGGCTGACGCCGTGCTCTTCGGCTCGCCCCCCTGGGATTCCGCCGTCTACTGGGCGCTCGATCTCGAGACCTCGGGGCTGGAGACGGAGAAGGATGAAATCCTTTCGATTGGGATGGTCCCCATCCGCGGCGGCGTGATCCATTACGGCGAGCGCCTCTATCGCCTGGTGCGTCCGCGGGATCTCGCGGGATTGTCGGTGGAGGGGATCCGCGCCCATCACATCTTGCCGGCCGAGCTGGCGGCGGCGCCGTTGCTGGAAGAGGTGCTGCCGGAGATCGACGTCCGCCTGCGCGAGGGGGTGCTGGTGCTCCATCAGGCCGCGGTCGACCTCGGCTTCCTGCGCCGGGCCTACCATCGCGCCGGCCTCGACTGGCCGCGTCCCAAGGTGGTGGATACCGTGCGCCTGGTCGTCCAATGGCAGCACCGCCGCCAGCGCTTCGAGCCGCATCCGAAACCTTTTTCGGCCTCGCTACCCGGGGCTCGGGCGACCCTGGGATTGCCGGCCTATCCCCATCACCACGCCCTGTGGGACGCGCTGGCGACCGCGGAGCTGATGCTGGCGTTGCGGGAGCGGCTGGGGGCGAGAAGGGTCAGGGAGCTCCTATAGAGCCGCCCGGTCCGCCCAGGCATAAATGCCCGGGCTACGAATCAAACGAAAAGCCGGCTGAAGCCGGCTCTTCGATCTGACTTTGGAGCCGGGTTCACCCGGCTTTTCGTTTCCAACGCAGCCCGGGCATTTATGCCCGGGCGGGTTTCTGCTACTCCGCCCCGATCGCCAGATACGTCCGCAGCTTCTCGTCCTCGAACTTGGCCTCCGCCGACGGCTCGCGGCCGAGCAGGGAGACCACGATGCCGACCAGGAAGGCGGCGGTCATCGAGACGA
>Ga0308176_10000942_pt1 | contig 18299 bp, 18 predicted proteins | sample PhyCR2_3_FD_203890 | JGI IMG/M metagenome (GOLD analysis project Ga0308176, IMG submission 203890) | Soil microbial communities from UC Gill Tract Community Farm, Albany, California, United States - DLSLS.C.R2 | ecosystem: Environmental > Terrestrial > Soil > Agricultural land | place: USA...
GTCTTCCTTGGAGGAGAAGTTCTCGTAGAAGGTGTTGCGGGCGATCCCGGCGCGGCGGACGACGTCGGCGACGGTAACCGCGCGGTAGCCACGCTCGGCCGTCTCCTCCGCCAGTGCCTCGATGATGCGGGCCCGCTGGTGGCGGGCGATGAACTCTCGCGAGAGCTGCTGCTGTCCCGGAGCTGGACGCGGTGTAGTGGTCCGTTCAGCCACGAACGACAGAGTACCTAAGCGGAGGCGGCGGACGCCGAAGGAGGCGGACGGGATACCATCTCGGTACCGAAAACAGGCATCGCTTTCTCCGCTACCCGGCCCCCGAGGGTCTTGAACCGCCTAAAGCGTCAACGGATCCTCAAAGCCATGCTCGAAGCCGTCGGCGCCGACGGCTACGAGCACGCGAGCGTGCAGGCCGCCATCGAGCGGGCCGGGATCTACCGCCAGGCCTTCTATGACGAGTTCGCATCCAAGGAGGACTGCTACCTGCAGGCACTGGAGGCCGAGGCAGCCTGTGTCGAGGCGGCGATCAGGTCGGGAACCTCGCAGGAGAGGACATGGCGCTGCAAGATGCGCCGCGCGCTGCAGGAGCTACTGAGCTACTTCGAGGCCCACCCGGACGTCGCGCGGGCGCTGGTCGTCGAGGTGCACGCCGCCGGGCCGCGTGCGTTGGAGGTTCGGCGGGCCGCGCTGGAGCGGGCGGCGCGCCAGGTCGATCTGGCTCGCCGGGAAGGCTCCGGAGCCGCACCCGCGATCGCCGCCGAAGGGGTCGTCGCCGGGATCCTGGCGGTCCTCCACGCCCGCCTCGCCCGCGGCGAGGACGGAGAGCTCCTCCGCCTCCTGCCCGAGCTCGCCTACCTCGCGACGCTGCCCTACTTCGGGCCCGCCGAGGCCGCCGCCGAGATGCGGCTCGCCGGCAGCTAGACAGAACGTCTGGGGGGTGAAGGACTAGACGCCGCTGCCGTGGCGTCCCTCGCCGGCGGCGAAGCGGGCGGCGCCGCGAGCGGCGGTCTCGAGCACCTCGCGGCCCAGGCGGCGCTCCAGCTCGAGGCCCTCGGCGAGCGGCAGGCCGAGGCCCTCCAGCGCCGCACGGCGGTCGGCGAGCATCGTCTCCTGGGGGAAGGAGGCGATCTGCTCGGCGAGCTCGAGCGCCCGCTGGAGATGGGCGCCGGGTGCGACCAGCTCGTTGACGAGGCCGATCCGCCCCGCCTCCTCGGCGTCGACGGGGCGGCCGGTGAGGATCAGCTCGAGGGCGCGGCCCTGACCGAGCACGCGGGGCAGGCGCTGGGTGCCGCCGTCGACCAGCGGCACCCCCCAACGGCGCTCGAAGCAGCCGAAGACCGAGCGCGGCGTGGCGAGCCGCAGGTCGCACCACAGCGCCAGCTCGAGCCCGCCCGCCAGGCACCAGCCGTCGATCGCGGCGACGGCCGGCTTCGAGGGGGCGAGGCGGGTGAAGCCCATCGGTCCCGCCGGATCGTCGACGTCGAGGTCGAGCGCCTTCAGGTCCGCGCCGGCGCAGAAAGAATCGCCGGCGCCGGTGAGGACCAGCACCCGCGCCCCCTCTTCGGCCTCGAATCGCTCCAGCCCGCTGCGCAGCGCCGCCGCGGCGGCGGCGTCGATCGCGTTGCGGCGCTCGGGGCGGTCGATGGTGAGGACGGCGGCGGAGCCACGGCGCTCGTAGGCCACCTCTGGACGGTTCATCGGCGCCATCCTCCCACGCGAGCCGGCTCGCGGCGGCGGCGCACCGCGCCCCGGCAGGTGGCACAGGCCGGTGCGGCGGCGGCTCAACGTTCAGGGGAGCGGGCGGGCTAGTCGCCGCGAGAGACCCGGGGTTCGCGGAGACGCCCAGCTCCCGGCGACGCAGGCGCCCGGACGCCGGTCTCGGGGGCAGGTCCCGAGAGGGCGGAAGGTAGGCGACAGCCCGGACGGCGCGAACTGCCGGCCGCGGACGCGAAAAGCGACTGGGGATGACGTTCGTGGCCTGCCTCGCGCGTAGCCTTCGCGCTCAGAAGCTCGTTACGTCACCTTCGAGGCCTTTCCCGCTCTGGCTTCCGGCGGGACCGATCTCTCCCAGTCGCAGGGCGAACCTAGCGCGGCGTCGGCGGCTGCGCCAGGGGGCGCCCGGAGACGATCCCGCAAACTCCGCGGTAGACGCCCTGGGCTACCCTGCGGGCGTGAAGATCGCCCAGATCATCGCCGCCAAGAGACCGACGTTCTCGGTCGAGTTCTCGCCGCCGAAGACGCCGGAGGCGGCCGAGCGCCTCTACGAGACGGCGCGGGACCTGCGCGAGCTGGAGCCGGACTTCGTCTCGGTCACCTACGGGGCCGGCGGCTCGACCCGGGACGGCACCGTGGAGGTGACGGCGCGGCTGAAGGACGAGCTGGGGCTGGAGACGATGGCGCACCTGAGCTGCGTCGGCGAGACGACCGAGGGGCTGGCGCAGACCCTGGACCGGATCGAGGCGGCCGGGATCGAGAACGTCTTCGCGCTGCGGGGGGACCCGCCGCGGGGGCAGGATGACTTCGTCCAGCCCGAGGGCGGCTTGGGGAGCGCCGCCGAGCTGGCGGCCTTCATCCAAGATGGATGGGACTTCGGGGTCGGCGGCGCCTGCTTCCCCGAGGTGCACCCGGAGGCACCCGACCTGGCGACCGACCTGAACTACCTGAAGCTGAAGGTCGACTCCGGGGCCGGCTTCCTGATCACGCAGCTCTTCTTCGACAACCAGGTCTACTTCGACTTCGTGCGCGAGGCGCGGGCGCGGGGGATCGACGTGCCGATCCTCGCCGGCGTGATCCCGGTCGCCAGCTTCGCCCAGACGCGGCGGATCTGCGACCTCTGCGACGCGACGATCCCGACGCCGCTGGAGGCGGCCTTCGCGGCGGCCGGGGGCGACCCGGCGCGCGAGTTCGAGCTGGGCATCGCCTACGCCGCGCAGCAGTGCGCGGAGCTGCTGATCGGCGGCGCGCCGGGGATCCACTTCTACGCGCTCAACCGGGCGCCGGCGACGCGAGCGGTGCTGGGAGCGCTGCGGGCGTCGCGGCCGTGGGAGCGGGTGCGCGGCGAGGCGGCCCTGATGGAGCCGGCCGAATAGGCTGCCGTCCATGGCGAACGGCGAGGGCGGGGGCCGCAACCGGTTGATCATCGGCTACGCGGTCGTTTCGACGCTGGTGCTGGCGATCGCCGTGGCGGTCTTCATCCTCGCCAGCGGCGGGGACGACAGCGGGGGCAGCGGGGGCGCCGAAAAGGACGAAGGCGGCGCCCACATCAACCTCAACACCCAAATCGGCTCGACCAACGGGGTCCAGCCCGACGAACGGGCGGGGATCGTGCCGCCGCCGCTGAAGGTGGCGAGCCTGCGCCAGGCGGCCAAGCAGGCCGGCTGCGACCTGCGGCTGCACCTCGAGGACGAGGGCCACCAGCACATCCCACCCAGCTCGCCGACGCCGCACTACAAGACGAACCCGCCGACCTCGGGACCCCACGTGGAACCGCCCTACCAGCAGGCGGACGGGGCCTACCTGGAAATGCCGGTGCCGATCGATTTCGTCCACTCGCTCGAGCACGGGCGACTGGAGATCCAGTACTCGCCGGACCTGCCGGAAGCCGACCAGCTGGCGCTGAAGGGGCTCTACGACTCGATGTACGGGGCGGCGCTGCTGTTCCCGAACGACGAAATGCCCTACGCCGTGGCCGCGACGACCTGGACCAACCTGCTCGGCTGCAAGACCTACCGCGGCGCGATCACGCTGGACGCGATCCGCGACTTCGGCAAGGCGACCTGGGCCAAGTACGGCGGCGAGCCGGCGAAATACTTCCCCTTCACGGGGCCCACCCCCGCCGAACCCGAAGAAGCCGGATAGCTCAGGCGCGATAGGCGGGAAAGAAGCCGCCGACGTCGCGCGCGGCGCTCAGCTCGCGGTAGCGATCGGGGTCGCAGACCAGCTCGGAGCTGGTCCAGGCCAGCTGGCGGTTGGCGAAGCCGCGCTTGAACTCCTCGAGGGCGTCGCCGGGGGCGAGGCCGCCGCCGAGGTTGAGCGGGAGGCCCAGCTCGGCGGCGTGCTCGACGAGCCGGGCGACGACGTTCTTCATCGGTGAGTCGCGCAGGTGCGAGTCGGCGCTGCCGCTGAGGTAGTAGTGGAGGTAGCCGTCGCTGAGCGCGGCGATCGAGGCGGCGGCGACGGCCCCGCCCGGCGCGGTGGCGAGCCCGACCCAGGTCGCCTCCGAGGAGAGGATCCGGTCGAAGTAGGCACCGCCGAAGAAGTAATGGCCGGCGGCGCCGGCGCGGCGCATCGTCTGCTCGTAGACGTCGAGGAAGGCCGCCCGCTGCTCGGGCGTGGTGTGCGGGCCCGGCACCAGCGCCAGCTCGTAGCCCGCTTCGAGGTTGCGGCGGATCTGGCGGCGGTCGCTGGGCCGGCTCTTCGCCGGCAGTTCCGGGTCGGCGATCTGGACCACGTTGCGCTCCGTCGCCCCGGCCAGCGGCGAGGCGCCGAGCCGGTGGCGGACGAAGACGCTGACGAGCCCCGTAGCGCTCCAGTCGATCGCGGCCGGATCGAGCGGCGCGAAGCCGAGTGCGCTCTCGGGGATGGCGAAGCCCGGGTAGCCGTAGGGCGAGACGGCGTCGCGGTGGGGGGTGCCCGGGATCTCTCGGACGAGAAGCGGGGCGAGGAGCTCGGTGCCGTTCGCCTCGATGCGCAGGGTGTGGGTGGCTCCCTCGGCGTCGAGGAAGGGGCGCGAGCGGAAGAACTCCTCGCCGGCGGCGGCATCGCCGCGGTCGGCGATCAGCTCCGCACGTGCCCGGGGCGCGCTCACCCGAGCAGGTCCGCGGCGGCGGCCCGGAACTCCTCCGGGAGCACCCCCCAGACCTCGCAGTCGTCCGGCGGCCCGCCCTCGCGGGCGAGGTGGGCGCGCATCGTCCCCTCGTGCTTCCAGCCGAGGCCGGCGACGGTCTTCTTCGCCACCTCGTTGCGGGCGGGGATGCGGCCGTAGACGCGGTGGGCCCCGTACTCGTCGAAGGCTCGGGCGATCGTCAGCGCCTCGGCGCGGCGGCCGACGCCCTTGCCGCGGACGTCGTCTCCGATCAGCGCTCCGAGCTCGGGGGCGGTCTGGCGGAAGAGCCCGTAGAGGGCGGTGAAGCCGACCGGCTCCTCGTATCCCTCGACGACGATCGCGAACTTGCGGTCCTCGCCCGAGTCGTCCATCGCTCGCCGGGTCCACGCCTCGGCCTGCTCCCGGGTGAACCCGTCGCGTTGCTCCATCAGCGTCCTCGTCGCCTCCGGGGTGTTGAACCAGCGGTGCACGGCGGCGGCGTCGCCCTCCTCGAAGGCGCGCAGGCTGACCTCGGGACGGTCGCTCACCCCGCGAACCCTATCCCGCGATCAATCCGGCGCGAGACCTTGGCCGGTCAGGACCAGCCAGGCGGTGCGGGCGAGGATTCGCAGGTCGAGAGCGAGGCTGCGGTGGTCGACGTACCAGACGTCGAGCTCGATCCGCTCCTCCCAGGGGATGCCGGCGCGGCCCCGCACCTGGGCCCAGCCGGTGATCCCCGGGAGCACCTCGTGGCGGCGGTGCTGGAACGGGGTGTAGGAAGCGACCTGGGCCGGGATCGTCGGGCGGGGGCCGACGATCGCCATCTCGCCGCGCAGGACGTTGACGAGGTTGGGGACCTCGTCGAGCGAGGTGCGGCGCAGGAGGCGGCCCGGCCGGGTGACCCGCGGGTCGTCTCGGTAGACGACGCGGCCGACCCCGACCGGGTCGGATCCGGCGACCATCGTCCGCAGCTTCAGCAGCTCGAACTCGCGGCCGCCGCGGCCGACCCGGCGCTGGCGGTAGAGGACCGACCCCGGCCCGCTCAGCCTGATCGCGATCGCAGCCAGGAGGAGGAACGGCGAGAGCAGCGCGAGGGCGAGGGCGGCGATGAGGACGTCGAGCGCCCGGGGCATGACTAGCGGCCCCCCCTCATCGGGTTCCGGCCGCCTTCTGCCAGCGCCCGCCGGCGCCGCCGCGCCAGCGGTCCCAGAGGCCGAGCGCGATCGAGGCGGTGCTGAGCGCGTAGTAGCGGGCGATCCGGAACGGGGCCAGCGGAAGGACGCCGGCGAGGAGCGCCGCCGCGATCAGCGCCAGCTGCAGGAGGAACGCGAGGACGTAGAACCAGCCGGCGCCGAGCAGGAAGACGTTGGCAACGAGAGCGAGGACGTGGAGCAGCGGGCTGAGGTAGCGGAGCAGCCGGTGCGAGGCGATCTCGAAGGCGAAGAGCGGCGGGTAGCCGCGCGGGGAGAGCATCCCTTCGCCGACGACGATGTCCCAGAGGCCGACCATCATCCGGCGTTTGCGGGCGAACTCGCCCTCGATCGTCGGCACCATCTTCTCCTCGGCGCGGGCGCCCGGCGCGTAGAGGGAGCGCAGGCGGCGCTTCGCCAGCCGAAAGGGGAAGCTGAGGTCGTGGCTGCCGGAGGGGGCGAGGGGAACGTAGGCGTCGCGCCGCACCGCGTAGATCGCGCCGTTGCCGGCGGTGACCCCGGCAAGGGCCGACTCCAGTTCGCGGACCGCCATCTCGTAGCGCCAGTAGGCGCCCTCGAGGTTGTCGCCCTGCGGGTCGAGGAAGCGGACCCGGCCGCAGACGTAGCCGACGCCGGGGTCGGCGAAGGGGGCGACCAGGCGGCGCAGCGCGTCCGGCGCCCAGACGCTGTTGGCGTCTGAGAAGGCGAGGATCTCCCCCGCCGCCTGCTCGGCTGCGGCGTTGAGGGCCGCGACCTTGCCGCCGGCCGGCAGCTCGAGGACGAGGCCGGCGCCGGCGGCGCGGGCGCGGGCGGCGGTGGCATCGGTCGAGCCGTCGGAGGCGACGACCACCTGCAGGCGCTCGCGCGGGTAGTCGAGGGCGAGCGCATTGGCGACTTTGGCCGCGATCACCTCCTCCTCGTCGTAGGCCGGGACGATCAACGACACAGTAGGCAGCCCGCCCCCGGCGTCGTTTCCAACATTTGAGCCCCCGGGAGGGCCAGGATGCTGGAAACGACCGGGGCGGTCTGGGGCGGGCTGGGTGGTGCGGGAGTCGCGGCCGGTGAGGCGGACCAGGGCGGCGAGCAGCAGCGGGTAGCCGAGGTGGGTGTAGACGAGGAGACCCGCGCTGAGCCAGAAGACGATCGCGGCGATGGCGGTCATCGGCCCTCCCCCAGCAGCTCGCGGTAGAGCTCGAGCGTGCGGCGGGCGGCCTCGTCCCAGGAGAAGGGGCCGGCGGCGGCGCGGGCGGCGGCTGCGGCGAGCTCGGCGCGGGCGCCCTCGTCGCCCAGCAGCTCCTCGAGCGCGGCGGCGAGGGCGGGTGCGTCCCCCGGCGGAACCAGCCGCGCGGCCCCGGCCTCGGCCACCTCGGGGAAGCCACCGACGGCGCTGAGCACGAGCGGCTTGCCGAAGGCGAGGCCCGTGTAGAGGACGCCGGAGTGCTCGGCGTCGAGGTAGGGGAGGACGAGCAGGTCGGCGCGGCGGAAGAGCGCCGGGATCTCGGCGTCCTCGACGAAGCGGGTGACGAAGCGGATGCGGCCGCCCGCGGCCTCGGCGAGCCGGCGCAGCGGGGCGAGGTCCATGCGGGGGTTGCCGACGATCCAGAGCTCGGCGGCGGCGCGCCCGGCGATCCTCCCGTAGGCCTCGAGCAGGACCTCGATGCCCTTGTAGGGGCGCAGCAGTCCGAAGGAGAGGATCACCGGGCCCTCCGCCCCCTCCAGCTCCGCCGGCAGCGGCTTCTCCTCGGGCAGCCGGGTGAGGTAGTCGAAGGCGCCGTGGGGGATGACGCGGACGCGGTGCGCGTCGAGGCCGACCTCCTCCCGCAGGCGGCGGGCGCCGTGCTCGGAATGGGCGACGACGGCGTCCATGCGGGCGAAGACGGAGCGGGCGGCGGCGACCTGGCGGCGGCGCGGGCGCGGCGGCAGGATGTAGTGGGCGGTCATCACCCGCGGGCGCGACGGCGGCAGCAGCCGGGCGTCCAGCGGCGGCACAGTCAGCCACTGGTAGTGGAGGACGTCGGCGGCGGCCTCGCGGCGGAAGCGGAGCATGTCGGCGAGGTGCTCGAGCGCCTTGAAGGGGAGGCGACCGCGGGCCTGGAGGCCGCGCGCCGCCGACCTGGGGTAGAAGCGCTCCTCGACCCGGTAGCCCTCGGCGGGCGGGACGGGCCCGTAGAGGAAGCGGCTGGTGAGCAGCTCGACCTCGGCGCCGGCGCGGGCGAGCGCCGCGGCGAGGGAGCGGTCGTAGGGCGGCGTGAACGCCGAGGGGTCTACTAACTGGACCTTCATCTTCGGATCTTCATCTCTTCGTGACGGGCCTATCCCGGTGGAGGTGGAACGTCTTGTACTTTTTCCGCGGCGAGGACAGCGGACAGCCGTCAACTGTGTTCGGAAAAAGTTAAGTGGAACCTCTACCGGGATAGGCCCTTGCCACCCACGCTCTCCTACTGCGTCGTGAACACGAACGGCCGTGAGCTGCTGCTCGCCTGCCTGGCGGCGATCCGACGGACCCACCCGCCCGACCTCGAGTGCGAGCTGCTGGTGCTGGACAACGCCTCCGAGGACGGCTCGGCCGAGGCGGTGCGGGAGCTGGACGGGGAGATCCGGCTGATCGCCCTGGACCGCCGCACCGGCAAGGCCGAGAACGACTCGACGCTGATGCGCGAGGCGCGCGGCCGGTACTGCCTGCTGCTGAACGAGGACTCCGAGCTGCGGCCGGGTGCGGCGGCGGCGCTGGTCGCGGCGCTGGAGCGGGAACCGCGGGCGGCGGCGGCCACCGCCCAGCTGCTCGACCCCAGCGGCCGCCCCACCCCCTGCGCCTGGCGCTTTCCGAGCGTCGGCACCGCCGCCGCCGGGGCCCTCTTCCTGCACCGGCGGCTGACCGTGCAGAGCAGGGGGTCGCGGACCCGGCGGGTCGACTGGGCGCAGTCGAGCGCGTTGATGGTGCGTCGGGAGGCCGCCGCGGAAGTCGGCTACATGGACCCGGACTTCTTCGTCTACTACGACGAGTGCGACTTCGCCAAGCGGCTGCACGACGCCGGCTGGCACTCGCTCTTCGTCCCCGCCGCCGAGGCGGTTCACCACGACCAGCTCTCCACCGACCTCGCCCGGGGGCTGCCGCGGATCGTCGAGTTCCACCGCAACCGCGACCTCTACATGCGCAAGCACCATGGCCGCGCCGCGGCGCTCGCGGTCCGCCTCCTCACCGCCTGGTCATACGGCGCGCGGGCGCTGGCCGCGGCCATCCTCCCCGGCCGCCCGGCAGCGGTCTACAGAGCCCACGCCCGCCAGGCTCTCCTTCCCAGCCGCGGCGAGTCCCTCCGCGACCGCGCCGCCTCCCCGACGGCTCGCAGTTCCGTGGTTCCTTAGTCAAGGCACGGCGGACCAAAGGAACCACGCAAGGGGGGCTGGGGGTCTAGCTGCGGGAGTCCTCGTCCATCTGCTCCACCTCGTAGACCTCCGGGATGCGGCCCGCGACGGCGGGCTCGGCGCGCAGCAAGGAGAAGGCCGCGACCAGCTCGCCAGGGTGTCGCAGGCGCGCCAGCCAGCGGCGCTCCGCGGCGGTGAAGAACCCGCCCGCCAACAGCAGGGCCGGGTAGGCAGCGAGGAGGGCCGCGCGCTCGAGCAGGCCGGCCGCCCCGGCGGTCGGGGTCGCCAGTTCGGCGAAGCCGACGAGGACGGCGACGACGAGGACGACGCGGAGCAGCCGGCTCCATTCATAGGGCACGGGGAAGAGCCGCTGGGTGAACCCGTACATGAGAGCGAGCACCACCAAGTAGGAGGCGAGCAGGGCGAGGGCGGCGCCGACGATGCCCAGCGGCGGCACCAGCAGCAGGTTGAGGACGACGTTGGCGAACAGCGCCCCCAGCGCGGCGGGCAGGTTGAACTCGGTGCGGCCGGTGCGGCCGAGGATGACGACGAGGACGAGGTAGAGGGCGTAGAGGGTGACCGCGGTCGAGATCAGTCCGACCGCTTCCCAGGCGTCGAAGAAGCGGGGCGCGGCGAGGAGGCGGACGATCCAGCGGGAGAACAGCCACATGCCGGCGACGACGAAGGCGCAGCCGGCGACGAACAGGGTGACGACGTTGGCGTAGACGCGGCGGGCCTCGGCGTCCTCGCGGATCGAGTACGCCAGCGGCGGCCAGGCGAGCTGGAAGCCGCGGACGAGGACGTTGACGGCCTGGGCGAACTTGACCGCCAGCGAGTAGAGGCCGGCGGCGCCGAGCCCGGCGGAGCGGATGATGATCAGGCGATCGACGAAGTTGAGCAGGTAGAGGGAGACCTCGGCGGGCATCGTCGGCAGGCCGAAGCGCAGGAAGCGGCGCAGCAGCGCGACGTCGAAGCGCAGCGACAGCCGCCGCCAGTGCCAGACGATCAGGCCGAGGACGAAGACGGCGCCCATCCCGTAGCTGCCGAGAAGCAGGCCGCGCGCCCCCTCCCCCATGCCGACGACGAGGACGACGGTGAGCGCGATCGAGGCGAAGACGTTGAGGATGGTGGTGAGGAAGTAGGCGCGCGCCCGCTCCTCGAGCCGGAACATCGTGAGCAGGAATTCGTTCATGGTCAGCACCCAGAGGCCGCCGATCGAGATCCGGGCGAGCTCGGCCCCCGACCAGGCGAGCTCGCCGGAGGGCCGGTCCAGCAGCGCTTCGGAGATCGGCCCGGCGAACGGGAGCGCGACCAGTGCGGCCACCGTGGAGAGCCAGAAGAGGCCGGCGAAGGTGCTGGCGACGACCGCGGCGGGGTCCTCGTCCTCGCGGTAGTAAAAGCGCAGCACGGCCTCGATCAGGCCGAGGCGGACGACGATGCTGACCGAGACCACCGCCGCGAACATGATCTCGGCGGCGCCGTAGTCGGCGAGGCTGAGGTGGCGCGTGTAGAGCGGCAGCAGGGCCACCGCGATGACCTTCGAGAGGATGCTCGCCGCCGTGTAGGCGGCCCCGGTGCTCGCCAGCCGGCGCAGGTAGCCGGACATGCCCGCGGGCGGGGCTTCGGACGTCGCTGCCACATCGGAGACCCTACGCGCGCAAACGGACCGCGGGCACGGCCGCGGGCGCCAGCGAAACGCCGATCGCCAGCAGCACCCAGGTGATGGGATCCTCGAAGAAGCCCGCGTAGGCCAGGGTGTGCACCAACAGCGCCACGAACGCCGCGAGGACCGCGGCTCGGGGCGCTCGCCCGGCCGTCCCCGGCTCGGGGCCGGAGGTCCAGATCCCCCTACCCATCGTCCAAAGCGCCACCGCGACCAGCGCCAGGTATGCGAGGAGACCGACCACCCCCTGCTCCGCGGCCACGGTCACCGGCTCGGTATGGGAAACCGTCACCGGCAGGTCCTTGTTCTCCCGGTGGGCGGCGTAGGCGCGCTGGAAGGAGCCCGAGCCGTAGCCCTGCAGCGGGCGTTGGGCGAAGAGGTCGGTGCCTCCCGAGATCAGGTTCCCGCGGCCGCTGAGGTCGACGTTGATCTTGTTCGTGGTCAGCTTCCCCGAGCCGCCGGCGAGGAGGACGACCAGCGTCGCCCCCACCAGCCCCACCGCCACCGCCGCCAGAGTCCAGCGCGGGCTCCAGCGGATCGCAGCGAGGACGGCGAGGCCGGCGAGCAGGGCGATGAAGCTCGACTGCGAGTAGGTCGGGACGAGGCCGATCCAAAGGACGCAGATCAGCCCGACCAGCAGCCCGAACGGTCGCCGGCTCCGCGTCCACAGCAGCGCCGCCGTCGCGGTCACCGTCACCAGCGCCAGGTAGCGGCCGTAGACGTTCGGGTCCCAGAAGACCGAGTTGACCCGGAAGTAGGTGTGGAATTCGTTGGAGCGGATGATCTGGTCGTTCCAGAAGAGGCTGCGGCCGGCGAGCTCGACCGAGCCGACGAGGACGAAGAGCGCCGCCTCCACCCCGAGCAGCACCAGCACCGCGCGCAGCAGCGAGGGGCTCCAGTCGACGTCGCGCAGGAGGGCGTAGGCGACGGTGAAGGGGACGAGGAAGAAGCAGACGTTCTGCAGCGCCTTGGAGAAGTCCTCCGAGTAGAGCGCCTGCAGCGCGTAGAGGAGGACGACGAAGGCCAGCACCCGCGGCAGCCAGAGGGCGCTGCGCGTCCGCCAGGCGCCGGGAACGCCCCAGTCCCGCACCGCTGCCGCCATCACCCCGGCGGCGATCACCAGGTACAGCGGCACCAGCAGGTTTGCCGATTCGCCGCCGGCGTGGAGCGGCACCCGGAAGGGGACCGCGAAGACGATCGCCAGCGGCAGCAGCCGTGGCCAGCGGCGAAACGCGCAGGCGAGGGCCCCGACGATCGCCGCGGCGAGCACGGCGAGGGCGACGATCCGGACGGGGTGGTGGCGGAGGTCGACGATCTGGGCGCCGTGCCACTGGTCGCCGAAGATCAGGACCGGGAAGAGCGCCATCGCCAGCACCATCAGCCCGCTGCGGCGGCGGCTCGGCGGGAGCAGGATCGCGGCGGCGCTGGCGGCGGCGGCGACCAGGAGCCCGGCGCCGGCGAGGAAGTCGCTCAAGGCTTCGATCCCGGGCGCAGCCCGCCTGCGCCCGCCACGGTCGCGCAGCGCGACCTGGCCCGGCTCGGCGCCCGGTGCAGGCGGATCGCCCCGGGCGTCACCAGCGTCCGCTCCGAGCCCATCCGCACTCGCAGCTTGTAGCGGCCCGGGCGCGCCGTGCCGCCGCCGCGCTGGCGGCCGTCCCAGTAGAAGGTGGCGAAGTGGTAGCGCTTGAGGAAGCGGTCGCGGCCGAGGGTGTAGACCACGCGGCCACCCGGCTTGATCACCTGCACGGTCGCCCGGCTGGAGCGGGTGACCCGGAAGCGGATCCGCATCAGGTCGTGGCGGCAGTCGCCGTTGGGCGTGAAGCTGGGGACGACGCGGGTGCCCTTGTGGCGGGGGGCGCCGACGAAAGTGACCTTGTCGAGGACGAGCGGGTTGCGCTTCGCCCGCTGCGCGTAGGCAAAGGCGGCGACGGTGGCGAGGACGAGCAGCGCGAAGACGAGGGCGGCCGCGCGCCGATCAACTGGCCGCGGCGGCATTGTCCTCGCCGACGATCACCGCGACGTCGGCGCCCGCCGCCACCGACGCGACTTCGCCGTTCATCGGGCGCAGCTTCCCGATCTGCAGCTGGGCGGCGACCCGGCGCGCTTCAGCCTTGTGGCCGCGTTTGAACATGACGACGCTGTCGGCGAAGCTGGCGCTGCTGTTGGTGACGGCACCGAGCGTGAAGCCCTTGCCTTCGATCTTGTCGCCGAAGGTGGAGGCCAGACCTGGGACGGCCGTGCCGTTGAGGACGGTGACCTCGATTTCGCTCGGCTTGACCCGCGCCGCCGCCTGCTTGCTGCCGCTCGAGCCTCCCGAGCTGGAGCCGCCGACGACGGCGTAGGCGACGCCCCCGACGACCAGCAGCACGACGACGAAGAGGACGACGAGCCAGCGCGGTTCGGCCAGGTGCTCGCCGAAGCCCGAGAGGGAGCCACGCACGCGCTCGCCGCGGGTCAGTTCGGGCAAGCCCGCCTCGCGCCGGCGGCGGCGCTCTTCGCGGTCGGCCACCACGCTGTGCTCGGCCGTCCGCGCCTCCTGCAGGGCGCGCAGCTCCTCGGCCCGCTGGGCGGCGATCGCCGAAGTCGCCTCCTTGCGCTCGGAATCGCGCTCGGGGGCCGACCCGGCCCAATCGCGCAGGCGGCGCAGATCACGCGCCTGCGTGAACGAGAGAAGAGCAAGCACGGCGAGGCCGATGAACGCGGCCAGGCCGGCGAAAGCGCCGATGTGTTCGATCACCCGCACCAAGGTGGCTGCGAGAGGCTACTCGTCGTAGACGACTGCCGCCGCGCCCCCGCCGGGGGCGGCGATCAGCTCCACCACGCGCTCGCCCAAATCGGCCTCGTCCCCGGCGAGGACCAGGTGTTCGAGCTGGTTGAGGGCCGCCTGGACCCAGTCGGGGTCGAGCGGGACCTGCCGGACCGCGCGGTTGATCCGCTTCGCCGCCGTCGGCTGCAGCTGCTCGGCTGGGCCGAACAGCTCCTCGTGCAGCTTCTCCCCCGGCCGCGGCTTGGTGAACTCGACGGCGACGTCGGCTTCGGGCTCGTAGCCGGCGAGCCGGATCATGTTGTGGGCGAGGTCGACGATCTTCACCGGCTCGCCCATGTCGAGGACGAAGACCTCTCCCTTGCCGGCGCCGATGTCGCCGGCGCGGATCACCAGCTGGACGGCCTCGGGGATGGTCATGAAGTACCTGGTCATCTCCGGGTGGGTGACGGTGACCGGGCCGCCGCGCTCGATCTGGCTGCGGAAGATCGGCACGACGCTGCCCGAGGAGGCGAGGACGTTGCCGAAGCGAACCGAGGCGAAGCGCGTCTCGGGATATTTGTTGCCCGCCGTCTCGACGATCCACTCCGCCATCGCCTTGGAGGCGCCCATCACCGTCTTCGGGTTGACCGCCTTGTCGGTCGAGATCAGGACGAAGCGCTCGACCTTGGAGGCGGCAGCGGTCTCAGCCGTGACCTGGGTGGCGATCGCGTTGTTGCGCACCGCCTCCAGCGGGTTTGCCTCCATCAGCGGCACGTGCTTGTAGGCGGCGGCGTGGAAGACCACCTCGGGCTTGAAGCGCTGCATCACCTCGAGCATCCGGTGCGGCTCCTTGCAGTCGGCGAGCACCGCCTCGGCGTGGGTGAAGTGGCGCTCCTCGAGCATCTCCCGGTCGATCTCGAAGAGGTTGTCCTCGGCGTGGTCGAGCATCACCAGCAGGCGCGGCCCGACACGGGCGATCTGGCGACACAGCTCGGAGCCGATCGAGCCGCCGGCGCCGGTGACGAGGACGATGCGGTCGCGCAGGTAGGCGCCCACCCGGTCCAGCTCGACGACGATCGGCTCGCGGCCGAGCACGTCCTCGACCTGGACCTCGCGCAGCTGCTTGTTGAGCTGGACGCCGCCGCGCAGCAGCTCGAAGACGGTGGGAAGGGTGCGGACCCGGATCTCGCGCTCGCGACAGGCGGCAACGATGCGCCCGCGCAGGGTGCCCGGCGCCGAGGGGATCGCGATCACCACCTCGTCGGGCTCGGTCTCGTCGAGGATGGTGGCGATCTCGCGGGTGGAGCCGAGCACCTTCAGGCCCAGCATCCGCATCCCCCGCTTGCGCGGGTCGTCGTCGAGGAAGCCGATCGCGGTGGCGCCGAGGTTGGGGTTGAGCTGCAGCTCGCGGACGACCATCTGCCCGCCGGAGCCGGCGCCGACCACGAGCACCTCGTGCTTGGGCAGCCGCGCCCCGCGCGAGGGGCGCTCGACGATCAGCCGCACGGCGAGGCGGGCGCCAGCGATCAGCAGCGCCGTGAGCACGAAGTCGGTGACCTCGACCGAGCGCGGCAGCGCGTGCTGGAAAGGCTTGGCGACGGCGAAGACGACGACGAGGATCGCGCTGGCGACGGCGACGGCGCGGAGGATGAGGATGAAGTCCCGACCGCTGACGTACCGCCACCACTTCTGGTAGAGCCCGAAGGCGGAGAAGACGATCAGCTTGCCGAGGACGACGAATCCGACCGACTGGGCGAAGAGCACCTCGTAGCGGTGCGGCCAGCCGTGGGGGTCGTCGAGGAAGCGCAGCTGGAAGGCGAGGAAGTACGCCAGCGCGACGAGCGCGGCGTCGGCCGCCATCTGGAGGACCCGGTTGCGGTAGACGGGGTGGTTCAACCGGCTCATCGAGGCCCACCAGTCTAGGGGCTGAAGCTCTAGGATCACCGATTCTGCCTATGCCGCATCCAATCCTCTACGCGGATCTGAGCGGGCCGGTCGTCGACTTCTGCGTCAACGTGATCAACGACACCGGCCTCGCGGGGGTCTTCCTGCTGATGGCCGCCGGCAGCGCCTGCATCCCGATTCCCAGCGAGGCGGTGATGCTGTTCGCCGGGTTCAACGTCTCGAACGGGGACCAGACCCTGCTCGGCGTGACGCTCGCGGGCCTGGCGGGGAACATGGCCGGCTCCTGGCTCACCTACGCGATCGGCTACTACGGCCGCATCGACCTGCTGGAGAAGAACAGGCTGATCCACCTCAGTCCCCGCCGGCTCGAATGGGTCGACAACTGGTTCCAGCGCCACGGCGACGCCACCGTCTTCCTCGCCCGGCTCCTGCCGTTGGTGCGCGCCTTCATCTCCCTCCCGGCCGGCGTCGCCGAGATGCCGTTCTGGCGATTCACCTGGCTGACCGCGCTGGGATCGCTGCCCTGGGTGCTCGCCTTCGCCCTGATCGGCCGCGCCGTCGGCGACAACTGGGAACAGTGGCGCCACCACATGCAGATCCTCGACTATCTGGTCGTCGCGGCGATCCTCGTCCTGGCGCTCTACGCGATCGTCAGGCGGCGGCGCGGGGGAGGATCGCCGGGGGAGGACTCCGAGCCGCCGGCGGCCGCGCCGGCCAACGCCGGCGAGGCTTGAGCGCGGGCGGCATTCCCGCCCCCCGCGCCGTCGTCCTGGGCCTGGTCCAGGGCCCGGCGGAGCTGCTGCCGGTATCCAGCTCGGCCCACATCGTGCTCGTGCCCTGGCTCGCGGGCTGGGACTGGGACGCCGTCGACCCCGAGCTGCGCAAGAGCTTCGAGGTGGCGCTGCACACCGGCGCCGCGCTGGCGCTGCTGCTCGGCCAGCGGCGGGAGATCGCCGAGGAGATGCGGCGCTTCGACGGGCGGCGGGCGCTGCTGCTGGCGCTCTCCTTCCTGCCGGCCGCGGTGGTCGGCTACGCCTTCGAGCGGCCGATCGAGCGGCGGCTAGGGGGGCCGCGGGCAACCGCCTACGGGCTGCTGGCGGGGGCGGCGGCGATGCTGGTGGCCGACCGCCGGCCGCAGCGGCGCGGGCGCGGGGAGGCGACCGCCCTCGACGGCCTGGCGCTGGGGGTGGCGCAGGCGGCGGCGCTGGCGCCCGGGGTCTCCCGTAACGGGATCACCCTCGCGGCGGCCCGCTGGCGCGGCTTCTCCCGCGACCAGGCGAACCTGCTCTCGCGCACGATCGCGCTGCCGATCATCGTCGGCGCGACGGTGCTGAAGGGGGCGCGGTTGACGAGCCGCGGCACCACGCCGGAGGTGCGGCGCGGTTTCGCGCTCGGGGTCGGGGCCTCGCTCGCCTCGACCCTGGCCTCGCAGCGGCTGATCCGATTGGTCGAGCGCGACAAGGCCCTCTGGCCCTACGCCGCCTACCGAGCGGCGCTGGCGGCCGTCGTTCTTGCAAAGCTAGGCAGGTGAGCGCCAGCGACGCCTACGCCAGGGCCGGGGTCGACCAGGGGGCGGCCGACTCGGCGGTGGCCGGGCTGGTCCGGGCGCTGGGGGCGATCGAGCTCGGGCGGCCCTCGATCCAGGTGCCGCTGCCCGGTCACTACGCCAGCGTCCTCAAGCTCGACGAGGAGACCGGGATCGCCTTCTCCACCGACGGCGTGGGGACGAAGATGGTGGTGGCCGAGGAGCTGGGGAGATTCGACACGGTCGGCATCGACTGCGTGGCGATGAACGTCAACGACGTGATCTGCGTCGGCGCCGAGCCGCTGGCGATGGTCGACTACATCGCGATCGAGCGTGCCGACCCGGAGGTCTGCGAGGAAATCGGCGTCGGCCTGGCCCGCGGCGCGGAGCTGGCCGGGATCGAGATCCCCGGCGGCGAGCTGGCGCAGCTGGGGGCGCTGGTGCGGGGCGTGGACGTCTCCGGCGCCTGCATCGGCAAGGTGGCGCTGGCGGAGATCGTCGACGGCTCGGCGGTGGAACCCGGCGACGTCGTCATCGGCCTCCCCTCCACCGGCCTGCACTCCAACGGCTACACGCTGGCGCGATCGGCGCTGGCCGGGATCCCGCTGGAGGACGAGCGGCTGGGGAGGCCGCTGGGCGAGGTCCTGTTGGAGCCGACGCAGATCTACGTCAAGCCGGTCGTCGAGCTGCTGCGCTCGGAGGTGGAGGTGCGCGGCCTCGCCCACATCACCTCCGGGGGCACCGACAACCTGCTGCGCTTGGTCGCCGAGGTCGGCTACGAGGTCGACGAGCCGCTGCCGGTGCCGCCGGTCTTCGACCTGATCCAGGAGCTCGGCGGGGTCTCCGACGAGGAGATGCGCCAGGTCTTCAACATGGGCTGCGGCTTCTGCGTCGTCGTCCCCGAGAGCGACGAGGCGGAGGCCCTGCGGCTTCTGCGTGGCCACCATCCCGACGCGAAGCGGATCGGCCGCGCCGTGGCGGGGCCGCGCCGAGTCGTGGTTCCTTAGTCGCCCCAGAGCGGACAAAGGAACCACGGAAGCGGCGGCCCCGCGCCGTGGTAGAGCTTTCCGTCCCTATGGGACGGAAATGACTGCCACGCCCGTCCT
>Ga0308176_10000947_pt1 | contig 18245 bp, 15 predicted proteins | sample PhyCR2_3_FD_203890 | JGI IMG/M metagenome (GOLD analysis project Ga0308176, IMG submission 203890) | Soil microbial communities from UC Gill Tract Community Farm, Albany, California, United States - DLSLS.C.R2 | ecosystem: Environmental > Terrestrial > Soil > Agricultural land | place: USA...
GGTGGGTCCGATCGGCCCGCAAAGGCCACAAGGGTTGTCGGCCGTGGACTGCCGAAAGGCGTCGATGTATTCCAGCGCCTCGGCAAGGTAAAAGTCCTCGAGTGTGTCGTGGAAATGAACCGTGAACCCGGGGCGGGAGAGCTGCGAGACGTCCTTCGCCGTCAGGTCGGCAACGTCGGAGAGGATTTCAGGGTCTAACGTCGTGTAGTCCCACCACGCGGGGGCGACTTTGCTCAACGGGCGGGGCATTTGGCACTCCTTGTCATGGATTTAACGCCAACGGCGCCAGGCGGCCAGGGACGCCAGGAACAGAATTCAATTGTTTTACTTGGCGATCTTGGCGTCCTTGGCATCCTTGGCGCGTTCAGTGTCGGGGCCGAAGAGTTCAATGAGCAGATCGTTGGCCGGGTACGCGTGGCCGCGGTGTTGGACGAAAGCTTCGGCGGCCCTCGTGCCGAGGAGCTGCCCGCGCCCCGTCGCGTGCCGCCGCATCATGTCGAGGTACTCATCCGCCCCGTGATGCGCTCGGAGCCAGTCTCGCTGCGAGGCGTGGGCGGAAAGCATCCTGGTTTTCACGTCCAATTGCGCTTCGATGTTGATGACCGTCGTCGGCCGGACGACTTCGCCCAACGGGTCCTTGGATTCAATGGGGTCGCAATAATACAGGTAAGGAATCGTCGAATCCTCACGGCGGGGGTGGGGCGAAAGGTTGGGTGCTCCGTAAATGAAACTGGCCGCCCTGGCCAGCTGGTGCACCACCTCGTGGTCCATCATGTAGTCCCCCGCCGCGTGCGTAAACACCAGCCCGGGCGCGACCGAGCGGAAGAGGTCGTACGCCTTGGCGAGCGTCGGCTTGTCGTACACGACGTAACAGTCTCGCTCCCCCAGGCAGTGGTACGCGGCCCCGATCATCGCGGCCGCGGCGCGGGCCTCGTCCGTCCGCGTCGCGCTGATCCGGTACGACGTCTCCGTCATGGATCCCAAATCCCCCGGCGTGGCAGTGGCGATGTGGACCTCCCACCCGACCGAGGCAAGGCGGGCGAGCGTGCCGGCGCAGAGGAACTCAGCGTCGTCAGGATGGGCCAGAAAAGAAAGCGCGCGGCGCGGCGTGGGCATGCGGCGGGAGTATAGCGTGTGCGGGCACTCATCGGTATGCTGCCCGCGAAACCCGAGGTGGAAACCCGAATGACGATACCCGAAGCCCGACTCAAGCCCGAAACCCGGATGACCAACAGGGGCCTCTTGTTTCGTCGTTCGGGCCTCGTCATTCGTCATTGATTCGGATTTCGGATTTCGAGCTTCGGGTTTTTCGCGAAGCAAGGAGCGCCATGAAGGATCTGAACGTCGGCGTCGTCGGTCTGGGATGGGTGGCGGGGGCGCACATTCAGACCTTTAAAAAAGTGAAGGGCATGCGCCCGGCGGCGGTGTGTTCGCGCCGGGACCTCAACCCGGCGGCGCTCGAGGCCGAGTACGGCGTGCCGCTGAAGGCGTACAACGATTACGAGGCGATGCTCAAGGACCCTTCGATCGACGTCATCGACATCTGCACCCCGCACCCCATGCACCCGGACCAGGCCGTCGCCGCCGCGCAAGCCGGCAAGCACCTGATCATCGAAAAGCCCATCTCGATTTCCTTCCAGGACCTCAAGCGCGTGCGCGACGCCGTGAAAAAGGCCTCCGTGAAGGCGTGCGTCTGTTTCGAATGCCGCTACAGCGCCCACTTCACAATGATCCGCTCCGTCATCGACCAGGGGCTGCTCGGCAAGATTCACTACGCCGAGGTCGATTACTACCACGGCATCGGGCCGTGGTACGGCCAGTACGGCTGGAACATCAGGAAGGACATGGGCGGCAGCTCGCTCCTGACCGCCGGCTGCCACGCCCTCGACGGCCTGCTGTTCTTCGTGGACGACCAGGTCGAGTCCGTACACAGCCTTGCGACCAAATCAACCAACGAAAACTTCACGCCCTACGAGTACGACACGACCACCGTGACGACGCTGAAATTCGCCGGCGGCCGGACCGTGGCGAAGGTGACGAGCTGCGTGGACTGCCTCCAGCCGTACTACTTCCACATTCACCTCGTCGGCGACCAGGGCAGTCTGCTCGATAACCGGATCTACTCGGCCAAGCTCAAGGGGATGACCAAGCAGCGATGGAGCACGCTGGAAACCGCCCTCATCGATTCCGGCGACGTGAGCGACCACCCGTATCTGCCGCAGTTCCAGGCCTTCGCCGACGCCGTACACGCCGGCCGTGAAATGCCCTACACCGATTTCGCGACCGCCTACGAGTCGCACCGCGTCGTCTTCGCGGCCGACAAATCGGCGGCCGAGGGGAGGGTCGTGAGGATGGCGGAAATGGTGTAGGGGCAGTGCAGAATGAAGAATGCAGAACGCAGAATGAACAGGGGGATGCCGTGTGTTGTCGCGGTTGTCCTGGTGGGGATCTGGGGCGCGGGGGGGGCGAAGGGGGAGGACGTGTATGAGCACTACATCAAGACGTCGCAGGATTTCCGCGCGGTGAAGCAGGACCGGGATTGGGCGCTGCGGGCCTGGCCGTCATGGACGTACATGCCGTGGACCCACCGGTGGGGGATCGGGTACACGGAGGCGTCAGCCAAGTGGTCGCTGGAGCACGGGTACAACGGGGCGTTTCTCGATCGCGGCGTCACCGGGTGGAAGGGGAATAAGACGGGGAAGCTCGATTGGATCGATCGCTTCGGGCTGCGGTTCTACGTGGACCACACCGCCGGCAAGGGGGATTTGCACCTGTGGGACGGCAAGATATCCAGCGAGACTTATAACCTGCTCCACGGCGGCGGAATCCGGGTCAAGCCGGTGAACGCGGCCATGGCGCAGCGGCTCAAGAAGACCACGCGCACCGCGATCGACGCGGTGAAACGCTCGCCGAATCGCGCCGCCTACGCGCTGGATGACGAAATCTCCTGGGGCTATTTCGTGCACCCGACCATGTGGCAGGTGACGGACGACGCCGCCGCGTATCCGGCATGGTTGGAGGAGATTTACGGCAAGGGGAACGCGCCGCAGGGGAGGCACTGGGCGACGTATGAGGACCTCCGCGGGAAGCTCAAGACGTGGACCGCGGGTGAGTTCGATTGCAGCGCGCTGATGGACCAGTGGTCGTTTAACGACTCGTACTGGTGTAATTTCCTCGGCGATCTGGTTGCGTACGCGAACGAGGTGGACCCGGCGACGCCGTGCGGGTTCGTGGGGGCGCAGGCGCCCAATGCGTTCGGGGGGTACGACTACGCGAAGGTGATGCGCAAGGTGCAGTTCATCGAGGCGTACAACCTCGGGTCGTCGCAGGCAATCATTCGGTCGTTCAATCCCGCCAATGCGCTCCCGGCGGTGACGACGCACTTTCACAAATCAGTCGAAGACGACATTTGGCAGGCGTGGTACTACCTGGCGCACGGCAACCGGGGCATGATCGGTTGGGTGGACAAGTGGTTCGACGGAGACAAGCCGCTGCCGTGGCACGATCAGGTGGGGCCGCAGTACAAGGAGGTGGCCGAAAGGATCGGGCCGATGGTCGCAGGAGCGACGTGGGTGCACGACGGCGTGGCGGTGTATTACAGCCACCCGTCGATACAGCTCGGGTGGATTCTCGACGCCGAGGCGCATGGAAAGACGTGGACCCGGCGAAACGGGGACCATCGGCTGGGCGCGTCGCACATGGTCCGCCGGGCGTGGGAGAACATGCTGCGGGACGACGGGATTCAATACAACTTCCTGAGTTACGTGGACGTGGTGCAGAACGGCGTGCCGGCGGAGTACAAGGTCCTGGTGCTGCCCGCGTGCTTGTGCCTGTCCGACGCCGAGGCCCAGCGGATTCGGGAATTCTGCCGCGGCGGCGGGACGGTCATCGCGGACTATCTGCCGGGGGTGTGGGACCAGCACGGCAGGGGCAGAAAGGGCGCCGGCGCGCTCGACGACATGTTTGGTACGCGACACGATCCAGGCATGCGGGCGGGGGACGTCTTCGGGGAGAAGCTCTGGTGCGAGGTCGACCAGGAAAAGAATTTCCGGTGGAAGACCTACGAGGAGTTTCTGACCAACGGGAATACCTGCGTCAAAGACGCAAGCGGCTTTAACAAGGCGGTGCGGGCAATGGGGGCGGATCGGGTGAATCGGTACGGCAAGGGGACGGCTGTGCTGATGAATCTGTCGCCGCAGTGGTACAACGCCTATCGAACGCAGGGCGCCGAGGCGGCGAAGAAGCGAGAGGTGTTCATGAAGCACCTGGCCGACGCCGGCGTGCGCCGGTGGGTGGGGATCAAGGGCGCGGCGGAGCGGGAATTCGGGTACGAATTGACGTATTGGAGCAAGGGGGCGAGGACGTACGTATTCTTGTGCTACAACCCGGAGGTAAGGGGATCGGAGGTGGGTGGCGGGAACTCAGTGGGGCTCAAGACCGGGGACGTTCCGGTCACGTTGGAGTTTGCGAACGACGTGCGCCACGTTCGGGACGAGCGCGCGGGGAAAGATCTGGGGGACGGCCAAAGCTTTCCGTTCGATTGGGTGATGAACGAGGCGGTCGTACTGTCGTTCGAAACTCCGCGTAACCCCCCGGGTCGCCACTAGGCGTTACTTCGAGATCGTGACCCCGTCGGGCCAGTTCGCGCCTTCGTTGATCCACTGCTTGATCTTTTCGATCTTGTCCTTCGGCAGGGGGTCCTTGTCCTGCGGCATGCGGTCGTCCTCGTCTTTCGTAATAAGCAGCTTGTACATGAGGCTGTCCTCGGCCTTACCCGGGACGATGTCCTTGCCTTCCTTGCCGCCCTTCATCGCGTCCGCCTTGTTGTCCAGGCGGAACTTGCCCTTCACCTTCTTGGGGTTGTGACACTCGATGCAGGTGGACTTGAAGATGGGCTGGATGTCCTTGGCGAAGTCGATCTTCTCCGCGGCGAAAACGGACGCGGTGAACAAGGCAACGGTCGCCGCGGCGGTCTTGATGGGAAGGGCTCGCATTTTCTGCATCCTCTCAATGGATTCGTGAATTCGTGACGCGAATCTTATACACGATGCGCTCGGTTTGTCGCTACGGCAGCTTCGGGACTGCTTCGGTGTTGCGCAGGAGCCGGATGCGGTGGTTCTCCGTGTCGCCGATGAAAACCGCTCCGTCGGCATCCACAAACACGCCGTGCGGCCGGGCCAGCCGGCATCGGAGCGGGTCGCCGTCGGGGCCGTCGCCTCTTTCCCCAGTGCCGGCAACCAACTCGACGGTGTCCCGCTTCAGATCGATCATCCGGACCGAGTGCGATTCGGTGTCGGTGAAATAAACGTTCCCGTCCGGGGCGACCGAGATCCCCTTGGGCCCGGAGAGCGTGGCCTCCTTGGCCGGGCCGCCGTTGCCGCCGAAGCCCTTTTTGCCCGTCCCGGCCGCGTGGAAAATCTTGCCCCGGCCGAGGTCGAGCTTATAGATCGCGTTTCCTTCGCGCAAGGCAACCCAGAGGTTGCCGGCCTTGTCGAAGTCGATCGCGCGGGGCCCGTTGAGCGGCGTGCCGGAGACGGGCGCGCCGTCCGGCGTAGGCTTCTTCTCCCCGGTCCCGGCGAACGTCGAGATCTTCCCCGTGCCGATGTCGATCCGGCGGATGCGGTGGTTGCCGATGTCGCAGACATAAAGCGAGGCGCCGTCGGTCGAGAACTGGATCGAGTGTGGCTGGTTGAGGGCGGCCTTGTTCGCCGGGCCGCCGTCGCCGGAAAATCCGGGTTTGCCAATGCCGGCAATGGTCGAGATCGTGTGGTCGGCCGCGGAAACCCGGCGGACGACATTGTTCCTCATCTCAACAAAGTACATGTCGCCGGCGCCGGGCCGGAATCGCACCTCGTACGGTTCGTTCAATTCCGCCGCCGTGGCGGGCCCGCCGTCCCCGCCATAACCCTTCTTTCCGGAGCCGGCGACGGTGGAGATGACGCCGTCGGGCGCAATCCGCCGGATGCGGTGGTTGTTCGTGTCGCAGAAGTACAAGGCGGCGTCCGGTCCGCGACAAAGCCCGAAGGGCTGGTTGAGCTGCGCCGCCATCGCCGGCTTCCCGTCGCCGGAAAAGCCTTCCTTCCCCGTCCCGGCGAAGGTCGAGACGTGGGGGCCGGCGAAAGCCGATCCACAAAGAACGCAAAGAACGCAAAGAGAGATCAAAGAGGTACGTGTCACGGCAGAAATTCTACCCCCCCGCGCGGCAGTGTACGAGGTGCGCTTTGGCGGTACACTTGACGCACATTTCACTGAGGAGAGACGAACATGAATCGACTTGGGTTGGCCGGCGCGGTGGCGGTGTGGGTACTCGTATGGGCTGGTTCGGTGCGGGCGGCCGACCCGCAGCCGGAGCCTTCCAATCAGGACAACACGCCCCCGCCCGGATTCGTCGCGCTGTTTGACGGCAAGGACTTAAACGGGTGGAAGGGGCTAGTCGAGAGTCCGCCCAAACGCGCGAAGTTGTCGCCCGACCAACTGGCGGCCAAACAGAAGGTCGCCGACGACACCATGCGCAAGCACTGGAGCGCCAAGGACGGCGTGCTCGAATTCGACGGCAAGGGCCAGAACCTCTGCTCGGCCAAGGACTACGGCGACTTCGAGCTGTGGGTCGATTGGAAGATCGACAAGGGCGCAGACAGCGGCATCTACCTCCGCGGCACGCCGCAGGTGCAGATCTGGGACCCCGACAACGCCGGCGAGAAGAAGAACGGCGCGGACAAGGGCTCCGGCGGCCTGTGGAACAACAAGAAGCACCCCAATTCGCCGCTCGTGCGCGCCGACCGACCCATCGGCGAGTGGAACCGCTTCTACATCAAGATGGTCGGCGAAAAGGTGACGGTTTACCTCAACGACAAGCTCGTGGTGGACCAGGTTCCGCTGGAGAATTACTGGGAAAAGGACAAACCGATTTATCCCACCGGCGCGATCGAGCTTCAGAACCACAATCATAAACTGTGGTTTAAGAACATTTACGTGAAAGAACTGTCAAAGTAACACGACTTTTCAAGCCGTGACCAACCGCCACGGCATAAAAACCCGTGCTACAGTGACCAACCTTTGCGGTATTCGCGCTTCAAATACGCGTCGGCGGCGCGGGTGTTCGTGACCTTCGCCGTGTGGGCATCCCATTCAAGCTCGGTGCCCGCGCGGTAAGCGGCCGTCCCCAATAGCACCGTTTCCGCCACCCGCCCGGAGTAGTCGAACCGACACAGGGGCGCGCCGGGGTCGTTGTTGCGGCACGCCTGGACCCACTCGGCGTGGTGGCCGATCGAGTCGGGAATGGTCTTCGGCGGCGCCTGGAAGTCCTTGTACTCGTCGCGCGGAAACAGCCGGTGCAGCTCGTAGTCGCAGTAGAGTTGCCCCTTGTCGCCGACGAATAGCACGCCGGCTTTCCATTTGGGATCCAGGCCCCACTCTTCGAATTTCTCGGGCAGCTTGCCGCCGCAATACCAGTTGAGTGAGACCGCCGGCTGCCCGCCGCGCTCGGGGAATTGCCACCGGGCGATCTGCCACAGCGGGCAGACTTCCGCATCAACCGGCGGGCCTTCGGCCGAAACCTTGGTGGGGTACGTCAGACTCAGCGCCCAAAACGGCAGGTCAATGTAGTGGCAGCCCATGTCGCCCAGCGAGCCGTTGCCGAAATTCCAGTACCAGCGCCAATAGAACGGGACGTAGGACGGGCTGTACCGGCGGTACGGCGCCGGCCCGAGCCACAGGTCGTAGTCCAGCGACGGCGGCGCTTCGCCCGGCCTCGGTTTGGCGTCCCACTTCCAATTCGTGTTCGACCAGACGTGCACCTCCCGCACCGGGCCGATGATCCCCGCCTGAATGATCTCGACCGACCGGCGGTAATTCGGCCGCGCGTGGATCTGCGTGCCCATCTGCGTGCACAGCTTGTGCTCGCGCGCCGTCTGCTGCATCACACGGACCTCGAGTACGTCGTGCGCCAGTGGCTTCTCGCAATAGACGTGCTTCCCGTGCTTCATCGCGGTGACGGCGCAGACCGCGTGCGTGTGGTCCGGCGTCGCGACCAGGACCGCGTCGATGTCCTTGGGCATCGTGTCGAGCATCACGCGAAAGTCCTGGAAGGTTTTGGCGCCGGGGCAGAGCTGTAGCGGCTTGGCGAAGTTGCGCTCGTCCACGTCGCACAGCGCCACAACGCGGGCGGCCTTGGATTCCTTCGTCTCCTTCAGGAGCTCGTCGATGTTCGCCAGCCCCCGCCCGCTGACGCCGACCACGGCCACGTTTAGCGCATCGCCAGGCGTGCCGGCCGGGGGATTCGATTGCGCCCACGCGCCGCGCGGCGTGAGCCAATAAGCGGCGGACGTGGCGGCGGTCGATTGCAGGAACCGGCGGCGGGAGTACTTGCGCGGGGTTGGCATGGCGGTGGTTATACCCGAGTAACCGGGCGCGCGGGAGGGGTCGGGTGGCGTCGCGGCCCGCGGAAATGTACCCTTCCTGCCGAGGTGTCCCATGCGGCGGTTCTCCACCATGCGCGTTGCGGCGGTTTGGGCGATCTTTGCGGCCTGCGCCGCGCTCCGCGCCGACGCGCCGGCGACCAAGCCGGCCGTCCCCCCGCCGCTGACCCACTACATGGGGCGAGAAATCGCCCAGACCATGCACTTCTCCGGCGCCGAGTGGCTGACACGCGAGTCGCGCGAGAGGGAGGAGGATTGCAGGACGCTCTTGCGCGAGCTCGGCCTCAAGCCGGGGATGGTGGTCTGCGACCTGGGCTGCGGCAACGGCTTCTACACCCTGAAGATGGCCCAGCTGGTGGCACCCGGCGGAAAGGTCCTCGCGGAGGAGATTCAGCCGGAAATGCTGGACATGCTGGCCGAGCGCGCAAAGGAGGCAAAGGTCACCAACGTCCAACCGATCGTCGGCACGACGGTGGACCCCAGGCTCCCCGAGGGAAAACTCGACCTGATCCTCGTCGTGGACGTCTACCACGAGCTGGACCACCCGCGGGAGATGCTGGCCGCCATCCGCAAGAGCCTCAAAGCCGACGGCCGGATGGCCCTGGTCGAGTTCCGCGCCGAGGACCCCGCCGTGCCCATCAAGCCGCTGCATAAGATGAGCAAGAGGCAGATCATGAAGGAAATCCCCGCCAACGGCTTTAAGCTGGTCAGGGAGTTCGACGGCCTCCCCTGGCAGCATCTCATGTTTTTCCAACGGGATGAGGCGTGGAAGGGCAACTGAATCGATCGACGCTGCGACTTGGTGAAACTTTCGTCCCGCGCCGGAGTAATACCTGTGTAGGCGGGGGCGAATGTGACGGAGATTACGAATGTCCGAACCGTTTAAGAAGCGGGCGGCCGAGTTCTGGAAGAAGCAGGCCAAGCCTTTCCTGTTGATGGTCCTGGTGTTGATGTCGTTCCGCTCGGCCGTCGCCGACTGGAACGACGTGCCCACCGGCTCGATGAAGCCCAGCATCCTCGAAGGCGACCGCATCTTCGTGAATAAGCTCGCCTACGACCTCAAGGTCCCGTTCACCACCTGGCACATCGCCACGTGGAGCGCCCCCAAGCGCGGCGACGTGGTCGTCTTCAACTCGCCGGCGGACGGCACCCGTCTGGTCAAGCGCGTCGTCGGCCTCCCCGGCGAGACCATCGAGCTGAAGCACAACGTCCTCTACGTCAACGGCCAGCCCGCCGACTACCAGCCCCTCGACCCCAAGCTCCAGGACGCGATCCCCATCGCCGAGCAGCCCTCCTACGTCTTCCGTGCGGAAGAGCTGAACGGCATGAAACACCCCGTGATGGTCACGCCGTCGATCCTGGCCATGCGATCCTTCGGCCCCAAGACCCTCGGCCCCGGCGAGTTCTTCATGATGGGCGACAACCGCGACAACAGCAAAGACTCGCGCTTCATCGGCCCCGTCCCCCGCAACGCCATCGTCGGCCGCGCCACCGGCGTGGTCCTGTCCCTCGACCCCAAGCACTACTGGCTGCCAAGGTGGGGAAGGTCGTTCACGGGAATGCCGTAGGGAAAACCCGAAGCCCGAAACCAGAAGCCCGAATCAAACCCGAATGCCGAATGGGCGCTTTCCCATTTCGTCATACGGGTTTCGTCATTCGGACTTGATTCGGATTTCGGGTTTCGTCATTCGGCTTTCGCGCCCAAGCAGGTCTTCCAGAGCCTCTGCCAATTCGGCGAATTTGAACCTGAATCCTTCGCGGAGCAACCTCGTGGGGACGCACCGCCGGCCGAGCGTGGCGAGCTCGGGGTCCGTGCGAAGGAAGAACGAGGCGACGCGCACGAGCGGCGTCGGGGTCGGCGGCGCCCAGGGCCGATGCAACGCACGCCGGAGCTCGCGCATAAACTCGCGATTGGTCACCGGCCCGGGGGCGGTGACGGAGTAAACCCCTTCCATGTCCGCTCGCCGGATTGCGCCGAGAATGATCTGATCCAGGTCGTGCTCGTGGATCCAACTGACGTACTGCCGGCCGCCGCCGACCGTGCCCCCGAGGAACAGTCGCGTGAGGCGCGCCAGGGTCTTGAGCGCGCCCCCGTTCCGGCCGAGCACGAAGCTGATTCGAAGCAGGACCCGGCGCGTACCGGGGAGATCGGCCTCGTTGAATGCTTTTTCCCACGCGGTGCCGACCATTGGGGCGAAGCCCTCCCCGACCGGGGAGGATTCGTCGAGGATTTCGTCGGCCGTGTCGCCGTGGATGTGCAGCGTCCCGGACTGAATCCACACCGGCGGCGGATTCCGGCAGCGTCGGAACGCGGCGGCGAGGGCGCGAACGGAATTGACGCGGGATTCAAGGATTTCGCGGCGATTCTTGGCCGTCTTGCGGCAATCGACGCTGCGCCCCACCAGGTTGACGACGGCGGCGGCGCCTTCCAGTTCGGCGGTCCACGGGCCGGGATTCTGCGCATCCCATTGGATTTGGCGCGTCGTGGCATCGCCGCGCGCGCTGCGGGTAAGAACGGCGACGTCGTAGCCGTGCCCTTCGAGGACCGCCGCGAGGGAGGAGCCGATAAAACCGGAGCCGCCGGCGAGAATGATCTTGGGCAGGGGCATGTTTCGTGCCTCCGCCGAATCCTAGTCGGAGGGCGCAAAGGCTGCCGGCGTTCTTCAGTATTAAAAACAATGAAACCACGAGTCCGCCCGGGCCCGCCACCGGATCAGGGGAGCTGATAAACGTGCACCGCATAAGCGTCAAAGTGGTCTTTCAGTTCCGCGCCGCGGGCCGTAACGGTGCGATTCTCGTCCAGTACCTGGATCGAGCCCCGCACCGGCCGGGGCAGCGTGATGGTGACGTCGATCGCATCGGCCCCGCGGTTGGCGGTGAGGAGAATCGGGTGCTCGGTCCCGTGCTTGAGCGCTATGCTCAGCGGGGCCTTGTCCGGCGAGAATTTCGGCGCCGCCTCGTCCGGCGACATCAGCGCCGGGCCCAGACGCGCCAGCTCCGTGCCAAGTGATTTGAGGTACGGCCAATGGGCGGCGGTAGGGTTGCCGCTCAGCCCTCCTTGCACGCCCCCGCCGTACCACATGAGCCCCTTGGCGCCGTGGATGAGCGCGATGTAGGCCTGCGCGCGATACTCGACCGGCGTAGGGTAGCGGCCGTCGGCGTTGTTGTGCTTGTACGCCTGCACGCCGACCCACAGCGGCTTGTCGGTGTTGCGCTGGACAAGGAACGTCGGCGGGGCAAGCTCGCTCGCACTGGTGCCTTCGTCGCCTTCGAGGGCGCCGGCCGGCTTGGCCTTCAGCGGGAACGGGTACCACCACCACATGCCCATATCCATCTGCGCGAGCGGGAAGAAGTTGGACCGGTCCTTGACCGCCGTGATCACGTCCCGCGAATCGCCGACCATGATGGGATGATTCGGATCCTCCTCGCGGATGATCTGCACCATCTTCGCCAGGTCCTCGAGCTTCATGTCGCCGCGGGCGAGGCCTTCCTCCTCGTCCCAGGCGAGCAGGCCGGGGTGATTGCGAAACATGCGGATGCGGCGGCGGAAAAGATCCCACTGGCCGTGGAAGACCTGCTCGCGCGGGATGAGGAACAGCGCGTGCATGCCGGCTTTCTGGGTCGAATCCATGAAGGCCAGCGCGCGGGCGTCGGCGACGGCAGGGGATTCGTCGCGATTAATTCGAATCGCGTTGTAGGCGTGCGTGATCGTCCACCCGGCCGGCCCCATCTCCAGATTGCGGTCATTGCCGGCGTTGAACATCCCAATGGGGAATATCGCCTTGCCGTCATATTCCGGGTAGCCGCCAGAGTTCAGCGTGACGCGCGCCATTCGGCGGGGGATCACGTGCCACGGATATTCGGCGTGGAGCGGTTGGCCGGAGGACGGTTTGAGGTCCACCGACAGCATGTAGTCGCCGGCTGGAAGATTCGATTGGGGTGAGAGGGAAATTGAAATCGTGTGATCGGGATCGGGAGCATGGGCGGACCAGGTGGCGACGGGGTGGGACGACGCGTTCACCAGTTTCGCTTCGAGCGTGGCATTCTTGAGCTGGGCGCGCGGGACGGCGAGCGAGACTTCCGCGTCCAGGCGGGGATTGGGATCTTCGGCTGCCCAGTGCGTCGGGATCGGCGGGGCGAGCAGCAGCGGCGGCGGAATCGTGACCTGGCGCTCGGTCGTGAAGAACGGCTTTGCGCCGCCTGCATGCGACACCGCGAGCGTCAGATCGTACCGCCCGCGGTCTTCTTCACGAGAAGGGATCGGGAAACGCAGCGGAATGTTCTGGACCGGCTCGGCGGTGAAAGTGACGTTGCTCACCACGGGTGCGGCCGGGTGCGCCGTCGCCTTCGATTTGGACTTGCCCTTGGGCAATTCACGCGACAGGGACGCCGCGAACGTGGCGCTGCCGGCTCGGCCGGTTCGGTTGAGCAGCGTGACGGGCAGGCCATCCAACGCCGGCGAAAGCTCGGAGCCGGGCAGATCGACGCGCGCCACCAGCGGCTCCCTGGCCGTGACGCTCACGTTGGACCACCAGACCGTGCCCTTGCAGTAGGAGAATCCGAGTCGGATGCGCAGTTGAGTGGATGCCGCGGGGACCGGCACCGAACCCTGGAGGAGCTGCCAGTCGCCGCTCGCGTGCGAGGCGTCGCCGGTGATGGAGTTGAACTTGGCGACCGAGGGACTATTGCCGCCAGCGTCGGAGAACGCGGCGATGATGATCACCGCGCCCTTAGCGGGCGGGAGGTCTTTATACTTGACCCACGCCGAGCATGCGATCGTTTCCCCGGCGGCGACTTCGATGGCGTCGGATTGGACGTAGGACCGCGTAATTTCGTCCGCGGTGATGCGGACGGACGGGAGGTTGGCGTGCCTTTCCGCCGGGTCGACCTCCAAGTGCGCAGGGCTGCCCAGCGTGAGCGCGGACCAGTGCGCCGGCAGGCCGTTGGCCGGCGGGCCTTCGAAGGTGGGGTTCTGGACCAGGTTGGTAGCCGCGAAAACGGGAAGGGTTACAAGAAGAATCGCGCAGGCGTATCGCATCGGGGAATTGTAAATGGCCCGCGAGAAAAGAAACACGGGCCGGCCACCCGTGCCACGTTTGGGTTCACGCGTGCAGCGGCTCGCCCAAATACGCTTCGACCACCTTGGGATTGCACTGAATCTCGGCCGGCGGGCCGACCGCGATGGTTTCGCCGTGATCCAGGACCGTGAGGCGCTGGCAGATCGTCATGACCAGCTTCATGTCGTGCTCGATGAGCAGCACCCCCAGCGAAAACCTGTCACGGATAAACCGGATCAGGTCCATGAGGACCGACTTTTCCTGCGGATTCATGCCGGCCGCGGGCTCGTCGAGAAGCAGGAACTTGGGGTGCGTCGCCAGCGCCCGCGCGATTTCCAGCCGCCGCTGGTCCCCGTACGGCAGGTTGCGCGCGAGCGTGTCCGCCTTGTCCGCGAGGTTCAACGTCCCGAGCAGGTCCATCGCCTCCAATTCCGCATGACGATGCTCGCGGAAAAACCGCGGCGCCCGGAGGATCGTCTTCGTGAGCCCCAGCTCCGCCGAGCGCGAGAAACCGACGGTGACGTTGTCCAGCACGGTAAGGTTCTGGAAAAGCCGGATGTTCTGAAAAGTCCGCGCAACCCCCGCCCGGCAGATCGAAGCCGGCGGCAGCGAGTCAATCCGCCGCCCGTCCAGCAGCACGTGGCCGGACGAAGGCGCGTACACGCCCGTGATCACGTTAAACGCCGTCGTCTTGCCCGCGCCGTTTGGCCCGATCAGTCCGACCAGCTCCCCAGTCGATACCGACAGCGAAAAATCCGAGACGGCGCACAGCCCCCCAAATCGGCGGGAAACGCGATCGGCGGCGAGCGTGTGCGGGGAGGTCATGCGAAGGATTCTTGTTTTGTGACTTGCGGCTTCCGTTTGAACGCCAGCCCGAATCGCCGCGGCCACAGTTCGCGCGTTCCCAGCAATCCCTGCGGCCGCGCCAGCATCATCACGATGAGCAGCAGCGAGTAAATGATCATCCGGTACTCGGCGATCGGCCGCAGGACTTCGGGCAAGATGGTAAGAACCACCGCCGCCAGGATCGCCCCGGAGATCGAGCCCAGCCCGCCGAGCGTCACCATCACCACGACCTCGATCGAGCGGTCCAGCGTGAATCGAGTGGGCGTGATCGAGTATTCATTGAGCGCGAACAGCGCCCCGGCCACCCCGGCGAAGAACGCGCCCAGGACAAATGCCGTCACCTTCTGCCGAGTGGTATTGATCCCGACCGCCGAGGCGGCAATCTCGTCCTCCCGAACCGCCATAATCGCCCGCCCCCGGGCCGAGTACGCCACGCGCCACACGCACACCACCGTCACGATCACCGCCCCATACAGCCACGGGAACGTCGTGTACTTCGGAATCCCCGTCAGGCCCAGCGCCCCCCCGAGCGGGCGCGAATTCTGGATCAGGATGCGGATGATCTCCGCCATCCCAAGCGTGGCGATGGCCAGGTAATCCCCGCGCAGCCGCAACGCCGGCAGTCCCACGACGAAACCCGTCGCCGCCGCGCAGGCGCCGGCACCCAGGAGCAAAACGATAAAGCACACCGGCTTGGCCGCCGCGGCGGACAGGTGCGACGAAACGGAGGCGGCCGCCGCCCCCCCGCGTTCGATGACGCCCGCAAACAGCGACTCGAGCCCCGCAAACCCGCGCGACCACACGCACCAGGTCGGAATCACCTCAAGGTCCGCCGCCTTGGAAACGTCGGCCGCAATCCAGACGATCAGCACGATCAATGCAATCCCCGGAAGCGAGCGGTGAAACGTCCGCAGCAGCGCCGCCGCGCGCAGCACCCCGTAGAGCACCGCCCCCACGATGACGACGACGACCGCCAGTGCGACGTAAAACAGAAGGGTGGTTGCGGGATCGACAAACCCGCGGGCGTAAGTCTTCGCCGGGTACGCGGCCAGGTACGCGCCGACCGCCATGAAGCCGGCGTGCCCCAGCGAGAACTGCCCGGAGACGCCGTTAATAAGCTGAAGGCTGACCGCCAGGATGATGTTGTACCCGATCAGCGTCACGATGCGCGCGTTGTACGCCCCGAACGACCTGCCCTCCACCAGGTTCGCCAACGGCAGCAGCAGCAGGATCAACACGGGGATAGCGGCGTTCGACTTGACGAAAGACAGCACCGGGCTCCGGCCCCCGCCGGCGTCGTGGTGCTCCGGCGGCGCCGTCAGCGGTTCGGCGGCCGCCGCGGGGCCGCCGGGCGGCGCGGGCGCGGGAAGTTGGTCAGACCTTCTCTGCGACATTCTTCCCCAGCAGCCCCGACGGCTTCACCAGCAGGATCGCGATGAGGATCACGAACGCGATCCCGTCGCGGTACTGCGAACCGTTCGGCAAATAGCCCACCGCCAGCACTTCTACCAGCCCGAGGATCAGCCCGCCGAGCACCGCGCCCGTGATGTTCCCGATCCCGCCGAAAACCGCCGCCACGAACGCCTTGATCCCCGGCAGCAGCCCCATGAGCGGCTCGACCTTGGGGTATTTCACCGCGTACAGGATCCCGGCGGCGGCGGCGAGCGTGGAGCCCAGCACGAACGTGAACGAGATGATCCGGTTGATGTTCACGCCCATCAACGCCGCCGTGTCGAAGCTGTGGGAGACCGCCCGCAGCGCCAGCCCCGTCCGCGTGCGGAGCACGATATAGCTCAACGCCAGCATCAGCAGCAGCGTGACCGCAATGATCATGGCGTCGATGCGCGTCACCACCACGCCGCCGATCCGCGCCAGGTCCTGCTTCACGCCCGGCAGCATGTCCACCGGGAACGGCCGCGGCGTCGGCCCAAACGCCCTGGGGTGCTGTCCCCCGAATTCCAGCAGAAGCGATATCCCGATCGCGGTGATCAGCGAATTAATGCGCGGCCGGTTCCGCAGCGGCCGGTAGGCGAATCGCTCGATCACGTACCCCAGCAGCCCGCAGGCCACCACCGAAAGGACCGCGCACGCGCCGAACGCCAGCCACGAGCGGGTGACTTGCTCGTCCGTCACGAACCCGAATCGCCTCGCGATGACGAGGGTGAGCACCGCCCCGACCATGAACACGTCCCCGTGCGCGAAGTTAATCAGTTGCAGTACCCCGTACACCATCGTGTACCCGACCGCGATCAGCGCGTAGATCGCCCCCAGCGACAGCCCGTTGATGAGTTGCTGGATGAATTCCTGCATGCGCGCGCTTGGCGGCTAGTCCGGCTACACCGTCGCGACGTACTTGAACTGCCCGTTTTCGATCTTGAGGATGACGATGTTCTTCTTGGCGTTGCGGTTCTGGTCGATCGTGATCGGGCCGCACGCGCCCGGGTAATCCTTGGTCTCCGCCAGCTTGTCCCGGATCTTGCTGCCGTCGGTCGATCCCGCCCGACCGATCGCGTCGCACAGCACCTTCAGCGCGTCGTACCCGAGGATCGCCATCGCGTCCGGCACCTTGCCGCCGTACTTGGCCTTGTACGCGCTCACGAACTGCTGCACCTCCGGCCGCTGCTCGTCCGGCGAGTAATGATTGGTGAAATAGCACCCGTCCACCGCCTTCCCCCCGATCTTCACCGTCTGGTCCGAATCCCACCCGTCCCCCCCCAGCAGCGGACACGTCAGCCCCAGCTCGCGCGCCTGCCGCGCGATCAGGCCGGCCTCCGTGTAATAGCCCGACACGTAGATCGCATCCGGGTTGGCGTTCTTGATCTTGGTGAGCTGGCTCTTGAAATCCACGTCGGACTTTTCCGTGTACGACACGTCCGCGACGATCTGCCCCCCCGCCTTCTTCACCGCCTCCTCGAAGAAATCCCGCAACCCCACGCCGTAATCGCTGTTGACCGGATAAAGCACCGCCAGCCGCTTGGCGTGCAGGTTGTTCATCGCGAAGTTCGCCATCGCCGTTCCCTGGAACGGGTCGATGAAGCACACGCGGAAGATGTAATCCCCCATCTCGGTCACTTTCGGGTTCGTCGAGCCCGGCGAGACCATCGGGACGTGCGCCTCCTGCGCCACCGGCGCCGCCGCGATCGACTTGCTCGACGAGATCTCCCCCAGCAGCGCCACGACGTGGTCCCGGTTAATCAGCTTCGACGCGGCCGTCTTCGCCTCGTCCGCCTGCGAGCGGTCGTCTTCGGTGATGACCTTCACCGGCTTACCCAGCACGCCCCCCTTGCCGTTGATCTCGTCCAAAGCCAGCCGAACCCCCTCATCGGCGCTGACGCCAAACGTGGCCGTATCCCCCGTCATCGACGCGAAATGCCCGATGCGGATTTCCTTGGAAGAGGCGCCGCCGTCGTCTTCCCGCTTGCAACCGGAAACGGTGAGCAACGCGGCGGCGAGGCAGACGATGAGGGCGCGCGTGTAACGCATGAGTAGTCTCCCGAGGTGAGGAGCGAGAATGCGGCCGAATGTAACGGCCAAAGGGGGGAGCGTGCAAGAATGCCCGCGTCCACCTCCCCACCGACCTATTCGCGCCCTCCCGCGCGCTCGCCGTCTCCCGGTGCGGGCTTCGGTCCGGCAATCATGTCACGGGCGCGTTCCGCCGGCGCGCCGGCAGCTCGACCGGCTCACGATGAAGGAACATCGCGACGAAAAGAATGGCCAGGTGAGTGAACAGGTTCAGGACAATCGCCAGGACCGCGCGGGCATCGCCGCGCTCGGAGTAGTGCCGACCGTAGAACCCCCGAGGCCTTTTATAGCTGCCATGGGGCGGACGGCACAAAAATATATGCTTGACATTCGTGGTAATAATTCGGTACAGTGTCCCACTGTCCGTTGGTAATTCGACTGCCGTCACTGGAGGCGGCGTCAA
>Ga0308176_10000948_pt1 | contig 18226 bp, 12 predicted proteins | sample PhyCR2_3_FD_203890 | JGI IMG/M metagenome (GOLD analysis project Ga0308176, IMG submission 203890) | Soil microbial communities from UC Gill Tract Community Farm, Albany, California, United States - DLSLS.C.R2 | ecosystem: Environmental > Terrestrial > Soil > Agricultural land | place: USA...
TCCCGGCCTCGGCGGATCCCACCGGACTGCTGCTCTACTCACAACCAAGCCGAACGCGGAATCACCAGGGGCTGGGCAAGGTTGATTACACGTTAGGGCGCCACCAGATCTCGGTCAGTACATTTTTCGTTAACTACACCGACCCGGGTTGGAACGCCAACAATACTTTGTTGAACTATCGCCTCGGCCAGGTGCAGACCACGAGCGAGGGAAAGATCAGCGATACGTTCAGCATCACGCCAAGGCTGGTGAACTCGTTTGTGATCGACGGGTTGGTTCTGAATTCGAACCAGACCAGAACTGCACCGTTCTCGATCTTCGATTTCGGGAATCCCAATGTGGCGAAACCAGCGCCGGAATTTCTGGAGACCGGTGTAAGCGTGACCGGATTCTCGGGCTGGGGAAGTGGATCACCTCAGCCGCCCGGTAAATGGCTGCGCGAAGATGTGCAAGCTTCCGAGTTACTCAATTATGTTCACGGAAGTCATTCGCTCTTTATAGGGGCGGAAATCGATCCCTACATCCGCTTCGATTCGCGCACAGGATATCAGGAAGAGCCGCTATACGCGTTCAACGGAAGCTTCACAGGAAACGGGCTGGCGGATTTCCTGTTGGGCGACGTATCGACATTTACCCAATCCGCCGGTAAGGTCAAATTCACTCGCGGCCAGCAGTATGCCGCGTTTGCTCAGGATACGTGGAAGGTACGACCGAACCTTACTCTAAATCTCGGGCTGCGATGGGAGCCGTTCTTGCCCTATACGGACCCAGTTGCACAACAGGTGGGCGGCTACGTTGCGGGCGCTCATTCCCAGCGCTTTCCAAATGCGCCGCCGGGCCTGATATTCGCCGGAGATTCAGGTTTTCCAGCGGGCGGAATGGAGAAAAACCTGGGGAATTTCTCACCCCGGATCGGCGTGTCCTACACCGCCCGGCAGGGCCCTCATTCTACCGTGCTGCGCGGAGGCATTGGCATGTTTTACCTCATGCCCTTTATGAAGCTCTACAACAACTTCGTGCAGAATGCTCCATTCAGTCCGTCTGTCCAGTTGTTCGGAGTCCAGTTTGCAAATCCATACGGAACCGCGGGTTCTCAAAACCCGTTCCCTCCGTTCGCGCCGGTCAATCCGGGCCCGAATGCGACCTTTGCCCTACCCCTTACTTTTCAGTACTTCAATCCGAACTGGCGCCTGGGACATATGGAATCTGTGAACTTCACGATCGAACAGCAGCTTGCGACCGACCTGATCGCACGCGTCTCGTACGTGGGTAACCGGGGAGTGCACTTACAGTTCTTCGAGGAGCAAAATCCGGCCATCTATCGATCCGGTGCAACCATCAGCAATACAAACCAGCGACGACCGCTGTATCCGTATTACGCTTCGTTGATTCAGATGACGAACGGCGGCGTATCGAATTACAACGCCCTCCAGATGTCGCTCGAAAAAAGACTCAGTCATGGAGTGACGTTTGTTGCTAATTACACGCGTTCGAAGTCGCTGGATAACCAGTCCGTGGACCAACAATTTTCACTGTCTTCACCCGACCCGTTCAATCGGGCCTTCAATTACGGGCTATCAGATTTCGACACTCCGAATAATTTCACGGTCAATGGAATTTGGGATTTGCCTAAGGTCAGTTTCGGGCCGCGCCTTGTACGTTCCGTTCTGGGTGGATGGGGAGTGACTGGGATCCTCACGTGGCGTAGCGGGACGGCATTCACGATCATCTCGGGCCAGGACCGCTCGTTGTCAGGGGTCGGTCTAGACCGCGCGGACCTGATTGGCAATCCGTATCTGCCGAGCCAGTCGAGGGCGCAAACGATCAGCCAATATTTCAATACCGCGGCCTTTGCGCCAAATGCCTTGGGTACATTTGGCAGTTCGCCTCGCAATCTGCTGCGCAACCCTGTTTACTTTAACCTCGATATGGGATTGCAGCGGAACTTTCCCATAAAGGAGAGAATGCGCTTCCAATTCCGGGCAGAAGCCTTCAATCTGCCGAACAACGTGCACTTCAACCAGCCGGGTAATAACATTAGCAGTGGGACAACCTTTGGACGCATAACTGGGGCGGCCGATCCTCGCATCCTGCAAGTAGTGGGGCGCTTTGAGTTCTAACTCGTTTTTCTCGCGCGCGCTGGTTGCGCTCGTATATCTGCTACTGCCCGTCGTAGCGGCCGCGCAACAGCCGTGGTTCTTCGTGGTGATGTCTGATCCGCAGTTTGGGATGTATGCCAAGGATCAAAACTTCAAACAGGAAACCGCGAATTTCGAGTTTGCCATCGCCAACGTGAACCGCTTGCATCCCAAGTTCGTTGTGATCTGCGGGGATTTGGTGAACAAGGCCGGTAATGCGGACGAGATCGCGGAATACAAACGCGTATTGAAACAACTCGATCCGACGATCCCTGTTTACAGCGTCGCGGGAAATCACGACGTCGGGAACGAACCGACGCCGGCGAGCATTGAGGCTTTCCGGAAGAACATCGGCCGGGATTACTACACGTTTTCGACCGACGAGATGCTGGGCATTGTTCTCAATTCAAATCTGATCCGCAGTCCGGAGCACGTGACGGAGGCGGCGAAGGCGCAGGAAGACTGGCTGAAGAGCACGCTGGCTGAAGCGAAGACCAATGGCCGGCAACAGGTCGTGGTATTTCAGCACATTCCTTTCTTCATTAAGGATCCGAACGAAGCGGACGAGTATTTCAACATCCCGCAGGCAACTCGCCGCAGGTATCTCGACTTGCTCGAACAATCGGGCGTGCACTATATCTTCGCGGGCCACTACCACAGGAACGCGGGCGGGACGGACGGCTCCCTGACTGAAGTTGTAACGGGAGCAGTGGGCATGCCCCTGGGCGGCGCGTTATCAGGATTCCGCGGCGTGACAGTTCGAGGTACTAAGCTCGACCCGACCTGGTTCTGTCTCGGCGGAATACCGAACGTGATTGATCCTGAGCATCCGCCGTCCACGCCTTGCCCGCAGTGAACGGCTGAACTGGCTAGATAAAAAGCAAAGCTGATCCTAAACCAGAGCTTTCCCGTAGAGCGCGAGTAAACGGCTCCAGGCTTTCTCGGCTTGAGCCTCGTTGTATACCTTCGAGTCCGGAGGGCACCAACCATGGGCCGCCCCGGCGTACACTTCGATCTCAGCGGGCAGGCCGGCTTTCGCGAAGGTCTCCTTCATGATGTCCTTGTCCTTCGGGGAGCGGGCATCGTCGTTGGCCGCAATCGCGATCAGAAACTGTGCCTTCGATTTTGCTGCCTCGAGATGCGGACTATTGGGCTGATCTGTTACGAGTCCGCCCCCATGAAACGTCGCGACCGCTCCGACGCGGTCCGGTAGCGCGGCAGCAGTGCGAAACGCGAACGGGCCGCCCATGCAATAGCCCTGGGTGCCGACCTTCTTATTCTTCGCCACCGAGGGTTGCCCGTCGAGCCACGCGATGAACGCTTTCGCATCCGTCATCTGCGTTCCTTCGTTTAAGCCTTGTGTGAACGGGCGGACCTGATCAATCGGCGTGGCCGCCCCGGCGTCCGCCGTTGGCGCCTTCTTCGTGCGATAGAACGGGTTCACGACAAGAACCGAATACCCCGATTGCGCCAGACGCTTGCCCATCTGACGGAAAGCTGGCCTCAAGCCGAAGATATCGGGCCAGACGAGCACAGCTGGGGCGGTGCCGCTCGAAGGGTGCACGAAGTAACAATCGGCAGTGCCGTCCGGCGTCGTGACATTCACGTCCGATTCGGTAACCGTCACCGCGTTCGCCACTTCGGGCAGCATCATGGCAACACCTGCGCCTAAGAGGATGCCGAATTGCTTTCTCGTCACAAGGCCGAGACGTTCAAATTCCTCACGATCCTTTTCGAAATGCTCCTGGTCACACATTTGCCACACCTCCTCGGAATTGCATCGGCGCGGAACGCACCGCACGCTTGCGTACCGGGTTATCTTACTACCGCACTCGCGGCAACTACTCCGTTGGAACTGAAAAGTTATCTTTCGTGTCCGCGACCCACTGCCGAAGCCGATTGAGCAAACGCTTGCGCTCTGCCCGAAAGAAATTATTCTGCGCCTGATTTGCTTCTTCGTACGGATCTTCGTTCAAGTTGAAAAGCATCCAGGTGAAGTTCTCGAGGCAGACCAGCTTCCATCCGTCCGTGGTCACGATCCCGCGATACGGCACGTTGGTGGAATCCGCGTGACCGGTTGGAACGATCTGCTGGAGATAAGCTGAGTCGGGCTCCGGCCCTGCCGGCTTATCAATGCGGTGATGCGAATAATCCGTTCCCTCCATCCACGCCGGTTTTTGAATTCCACAAAGACCTAACGCAGTTGGCGCGATGTCCACATGGTTCGAGAGCACGGGCTTGCGTCCCGTTCTCCATTTACCGTAAACCGGCTGCCCGCCCGTGATGATCATGGGTGTCCGGATTGATTCTTCGTAGGGGTTTGTTTTGCGGAACATGCCATGAGATCCTGCCATCTCGCCGTGGTCCGCGAAAAACATGACGTGGGTGTTCCAGAGCGCACCAGATTCCTGCAGAGCGGCGATGACGCGGCCGTAGTTCCAATCGAGGTTTTCAATCTGGGCGTAGTAGCCCGCTAACTCACGCCGGGCCCGATCTTCGACGCGCGGCACGTGGGCCACATTCTCCCGCAGCTTCAGCCGGGCGGGCTCGTAGTTCCGCATGTACTGTTCCGGAGCTACGTTCGGATCGTGCGGAGGCTCGACACTGAGCACGGCAAAGAAGGGCTTGCCGCTGCCGTTCTTCGTTTGCTCCGCCTGCTCTTTTAAGTACTTCAGCAGTAAGTCCGTCAGCGCGTCGGTTTCGTATCCCGGTAGCCGGTAGTGAAATGCGTCTTTTCCGCTCCCCCCGTGGACCCAGGTGTCCCACTGGCTGTTGTTGTTCTCGTAGCCGACCCAGGTCTGGAAGTGTCCGCGGCGATTGGGATCAGTGATGAAGAAGGCTGCCCGGCCCTGCGACTCGTGAAAGCCGCCTAGATGCCACTTCCCGAAGTAAGCCGTGTTGTAACCGTTTTCGTTGAACACATCCGCAACGGTCGGCATGCCTGCCGGAAGCGGATATTCGTGCCCCGGAACGCAATGATGCGGGTAACGGCTGGTCAACATGGAGCCGCGGAACGGGCAGCAGAGAGGAAATCCGGAGACGTTACGAGTGAAGTTACTGCCGTTCACTTCGGCGCGGGAGAGCGAGGGTGTTCGGGCGTTCGGATCGCCGTTCATGCTGAGTGCCTGGGCACGCAACTGATCACCCAGGATCCAGATCATGTTCGGTTTGGATTGCATGCCCGGCTCGGGGATGTGGTGGCCGGCCGGGGCGCCGCTGTACGCAGGGCCGCCTAGGGTGGAATTTTGTCCGCCACTAGCTTGCGAGTAAGAGCCTTGCAGCGAGGCGGCCGCGCCCAATCCAGCGGCGCCGAGAAACGTCCTTCGATTCATTGATTCCTCAGAAGATGAGCTTCATGGCTACTTGCACGATGCGCGGCTGGTTCGATTGTGAACTCACGGTAGCAAATGAGGTTGAGCCATAACTTGTGTTAGGAGGTGAGAATACGGGTGTATTCGCCAGATTGAAAGCCTCCCCGCGGATTTGAAGCAGCAGGCGTTCCGTGATGTGCGTGTTCTTATGCAAGGACAGGTCGACGGTACGCGTGTAGTCGCTGCGAAGACTGTTCAACGTGCGCGGCGTCGTCCCGAAGCTGTAAGAAGGGGGAGTGCTGAACACGGTCGGGTTGAACCAGCGCGTCACGGTCGGATTCGAGATCGCCGGGTTCACTCCGTTCCAATTCGGCCGTTGCCCTCCACCTTGCGAGAAGGTCCCGTTGACAGACGAGGTGATCCCAAGCGGGCTGCCGCTGTAGAACGAACCGAGAACGCCCAGCTCCCAGCCGCCCAATACGTGCCCGAAGACGCCTTTTTGCCGACGGAAAAACGGCAGCTCGTACACCGTGTTCAGGATCAGGCGATGGGTCTGGTCCAATGAGGAAGGACTCCATTCCGCCCGCAGATTGTTCCAATCTTGAATCGTGCCCCCGCCTAGTGTCTCGCCCGAGAAAGAGCCAGTGCTGTAGTCGAACATCTTCGAGTAAGTGTAAGAGGCGAGTAAGGTGAACCCGCTCGCGTATCGTTTTTCGAGTTTCACCTGGAGAGCGTCGTAGCGCGACGAGGCCCAGCTTGCTCCAACAGCAGTGACACCGGTAAATTGCGGATACGGTACGAGCACTTGTGCTCGAGCCACGGTCGTCGCAGCAAGAGTGCCGACCGGAATACGCGGATAGAAGGGATTAGGCACTTGGGTGCGCAGCGCGTCTCCTACGGCGAGAGCCGAATCGGGAAGCTGGTTCAGAGTCCTGTTGGCAGGAAACTTCAGCCCGTGCAGCCCTACCAATCCCACGTCGAGCAACCAGCCGTGCGGCAGCTCGCGCTGAATGTCTGCAGTGAATTGTTGCGCATAGCCGGTCACAGTGTTGCGGTCGTAAAAGGACACAGACTGCCCAAGGAGCGTTCCGACTCCGAGAGTGCCTGTGTTGACGACCGTCAGCCCATTCGGGTAGGGATTGCTCAGAGTGCTCGCCGGAGTAACTCCATCCAGGCTGGAGACCATATTGGTCGCCGCGGTAAATCCACTGATGCCGTAGTTATTCGGGTTACCTCCGATTCCCCAAAGCGAGCCGTAGAAGATCCCGCCTCCGGCCCGGACCACGGTCTTCGGAGTAACATGCCAGGCAAAGCCGATCCGAGGCGCAAAATTGTTCGCGTCCAGTTTCGCCTGCCGCCGCGGGTTTCCATTCACACCGGCGAAGGTCAGGACTCCATGTAGATTCAGTCCGGCCGGGTTTACGGCCGGTGCGAGATTGTTGTCGAAATTTGTTAACTGGTTGTATCGCTCGGTGCGGGGAGTTTCCAATTCGTAGCGCAGACCGAGGTTGAGCGTGAAATTGTTCCGAACCTTCCAGTCATCCTGAAGGTATCCGGCCGAATAGACACTCTGCAGGGCGACAGCAGGCGATGGGGTCACTGACCCGCTCGCTGGTGTTCCAATGAGAAACGAGGCTAACGCGTCTCCCGCGGTGAGGCTGGTTTGCGCGGCATTCGGGCCTTGCGTAAAGCCGCTGGTGAAACTGAAATTCGTACTATCGTCCGACGTTTGCAGCGTGTTGAACCGGATGATGCGAACTTCGCCTCCCATCTTCAACGTGTGCGCACTCAGCGATTTCGAAAGGCCCGCCTGGAGCGCATAGTTGTTCATGCCCATCACGATCAATCCCGTTTCCCCCAATGCGCTCGTCCACGCACTATTCGGGACGGAACTGCTAACTCCGTAGCCCGTGATGTTGATCACGGGGAAGGCGGCCGGAGCGCCAATCAGGGCAGACAATCCCGACGGGAACCCGAGTTGATTGATGTCGAAGCCTTGGCTGACAGGGCCGCGAACATTTGCAAGTCGGGAGAACGAAACACGCAAGGTCCCAACCAGGGAAGGAGAAAAAACATGATCGCCCTCTGCCACAATATTCTGGCGCTCGAAGTCCTGCGGACCAAACCCGGGAGATCCGGGATTATTCAGACCATACGGCGAGGCGCGGGTATACGGCGAGTCATCGTACGAGTACCGGACGAACGCGCGCGTAGCATCCGTGAAATTGTGGTCGAGACGTGCACTGAAGGTGTTCTTTGCAATGTTGTTCGAAGTAACCTTCGTGTAATTGCTCTGGCCCGTAATCCCGATTCCCGCGGAATTGGCGGCCGGGAAAAAAGACGCGAGCTTCGCGGTCACCGGGTTGAGACGATTCGCGGGAATGATGTTGCCTGGAAAGGCCGTCCGGACGAAGCCGCTTCCATTCGGATTGCGAACGGTTGAAAAGGGATCGTAGATTGTGACTTGCTGCCCCGAAGCGTTCACGTCCCGGCTGAAGTTTCCCGCAAGTTGTGCTGCCGTCGGAACCGTGGCGGTATAAGTTACGCCCTGGATAAAACGCACCAGCTCAGTGCTGAGGAAGAAGAAGGTCCTGTTACGGATCACGGGGCCGCCAAGCACGCCTCCGAACTGATTGAACTTAAGCGGCGGTTGTTTCTGGCGCGCCAGGTTTGCGAACCAGTTACTCGAATTCAGCTTGTCGTTGCGCAGGAATTCGTAAAGCGTGAAGTGAAAGTCGTTAGTTCCTGATTTCGTGACCACGTTGAAGATGCCTCCTGCCGCACGCCCATACTCGGCGCTGAAGCTACTCGTATCCACCTTGAACTCCTGGACGGAATCAGGATTCGGATAAACGATGGGCTGGTTTTGTGTGGGCGCGGTGTTGGGGGCCCCGTCAAGAAGGAATTCGTTCGTATTCGCCGGTGCGCCGTTGATCGAGACGGATGCCGTGCTGATGATATCCACCGGTAGATCGTTCATTCCGCGGGATGTTCGTACGCCGGGCACGAGGGCGCCTAACGAGTACGCGTTCCTTCCAAGCAGTGGTAATCCCACGATCTGCTTCGATTGCACAACCTGACCAACCGCGTGGCTTTCCGTATCGAGCACGGGAGCTTCGGCCGTCACCAGCACTTCCTGGTTCACCGACCCGACCTGAACGCTGAAATCGAGACGCAGGTCCTGATTGACTTGCAACTGCAATCCCTTTCGGATTTCGGGTCGAAAGCCGGCGTGTTCGACTGACACGGTGTACGTGCCAGGCAGCAAGGAAGGCGCAGTGTAGAATCCCTCTCCATTCGTTTCGAGAGTGCGGCTGACGCCCGTCGCTTCAGCGGCGATCTTCACCGTTGCGTTCGGGACAACACCTCCGCCACTGTCGGTAACGCGCCCGGTAATTTGTCCGGTTTGGCCGAATGCCGGACGCAAAAAGAGGCACCAGGCCGCAGAAAGTGTCAAGAGGATTCGGATGAAAGGGATATTTCTAAGCTTCGACATGGATGCGGTTCAGGTATACGACGAGGCTCCGTTGGGCATCAGAATTGTGGCGCTGCGCGGACGAGCATCTCGGCGTGAAACCGAAGCTTAACAGAGGCAGTCTTTAGCCCGACACTGAATCTTTGTCGATCCGGAAAACATCCCAAGTCTTTTGACCTCGCCCAACAACGTACGCAGACTACCTGATTGGCTAGTCATATTGATTCTCGGAGCGCTCAGCCTCATATCGCCCTTCGCTGTGGATATGTATCTGCCCGCGTTTCCGCGCGTCGCGGCACAGTTTCATACGGACACTTCGGCGATCTCGCTGTCGCTATCCAGTTACTTCGTGGGGTTCGCATTCGGACAGATTTTCTATGGCCCGTTGCTCGACCGGTTTGGGCGAAAACCGCCGCTCGCGGTGGGGCTGATGTTGTACATCGTGGCATCGCTCGGGTGCGTTCACCCGCACGATCTACATACTCTGGTGGCGTTGCGTTTCGTGCAGGCTCTTGGTGGTTGCGTCGCACAGGTGAGCGCGGTTGCTATGGTGCGCGACTTTTTTCCGCCGGAACAGAGCGCCCGGATCTTCTCTCTCTTGTTTCTGATCATCGGCGTATCCCCGCTGCTCGCGCCCTCGGTCGGAAGTCTCGTGGTCGTTTCGCTCGGATGGCAGTGGATTTTTGTTCTGCTGGCCGTCTTTGCAGTGATCATCCTCGCGACTGTGCTTGTAGCCTTACCCGAGCCGCACAGAGCTGACCGCGCCATTTCGTTGCACCCCGCGCATCTGTTCCGAACGTACATGGCCGTCGCGAAGCAGCCACAGTTTTGCACTTACGCGACCGCCGGGGCCTTTTCGTTTGCCGGGCTTTTCTCATACGTGGCGGGTTCGCCCATCATCTTCATGGATGGGTATCACGTTAGTGCGCAAACCTTTGGGGCCATCTTCGCTGTGTTGACGGGCGGTTTCATCGCGGGAAGTCAACTGAATCTCTTTCTGCTGCGGCGTTTCACCAGCGCTCGGATCTTCTCGACCGCGCTCACCGTTCAGGTCTTGACCGGGATCGTTTTCGTGGCGGGCACACAACTGCACCGGTTGCCCATGCCGGCAGTCTTGGTGCTGTTCTTCGTTTTCCTGTCCTGCATCGGGCTGACGTATCCGAATGCCGCGGCGATTGCCCTTGCTCCATTCTCCCGGAACGTCGGCAGCGCATCCGCACTGCTGGGCTTTGTGCAGATGGGCACCGGCGCCATTCTGTCGACGGGCATCGGCGTGTTTGGCGGGCGTGCCGTGGTTCTCTCGCTAGCCAGTACAGCACTCGTCTCGTTCGCAGTGCTGCAGATCGGGAGGCGTTTTCTGCGCGAAACGGTTGCCGCCGGCGAGGAGAATGACATGTTGGTGCTTACGCACTGAAGCACGACGCTCTGTCGTGGTAAAAAGGTGGGGCGATTACGCATGTCGCGAACAGTTCGCAATTCATCGGATCTGACGAGTAGGAGTAACTGTCGCGTTCTCCTGCCTTGTGTAGGTGCTTCAAACGTCTGTTCCCTCCGTGCATTCCACCACCCATCAGGAGACACCAACCTTAACGCATGTTTGGACGGGGCAACTGGGCTATTCTTGGCCTGAACAAAGACTCGCTCGAGGAATTCAAAGCTAATCTGGAGGACCAGCGGCTCATGCTGGCCGTCTCCCAGTGCGCGGCGTCCGCTGTTACCCGGCACATCAAGATCGACACGATCGGCCTCAATCCATTCAGTGCTCCCCGGCTGGATGAGGGACAGACCATCGATCTCGAATTGGAAGGAGAGCTTGCGCGGTATGCCGCCTCCGATGCGGAAACGCGAGGTAACACCACGCTGTCGGACGCCCTGCTTGCAATGGAAAACTTCGGTTCGGGAGAACCGAGCTTTCAGGTCCACCCGAGTTTGCCCTGGTATGGATTTTGGGCCGTCTCAAACGAGTGGAAGGACGTCAGCGATCTTGCGTCCATCAAAGAGCAGCACTCCTATGCTGCTCTTGAGCGTCCTTACAAATTCCTGAAAGCTGTCGATAAAAAATCAGTCGATCAGGATATCCGAGGCGTAACGGCGGCCATGCGGAAACAATTCCCGGTGCTGCTCGACCTTCACGAAGGGCGCGTCTACGTGGAAAACAGCGGCAAGAAAACGCTCCAGGTGCTCAAGGGTGTTTTGAAGCAGCTGGGAATGGAGGTTTACCCCGTTGCCTGGAGCTTCAACCGGGCAAATTGGCCTGCCACCATACTCCAGAAGCTTCACTCGGACACGCAATACGCCGGAGATTTCGAGAAGCGTGCCGATGAAGCAACGCGGTTTCGCCCGAAAGAGATTGTGAAGCTCGAGGACTCGGAACTCGAATCCGTAGTCGCGCACTTCTTTTCCATGACGCAACTTCCAAATGAACTGTGGGTCGGGCTTTCGACGCCCGCACAGATCCGTCTTCACGCCACGAGCGCGCCTATCGTCGCCAAGGCGGTAACGAGCGCTACTACGCTTCTTGGCATGACGGAAGAGTCCCATCTCCTGTCCGCTTCGTTGACCTTCCAGGAACGCATCACGTTCATGAGTAAAAAGGGAGAAGAACGGACCTTCCGCAAAGAAGTTCTCAGCATCGATCTGAACGATCAGATCAACTTGACTGATGCGGGTGCGGCGATGCTGCGGGGCTTCGATATGCCGGCTTTTCGCAAAGATATTCAGCGGGAGATCAAGCACAGCAAGCAGGTGCCCTCGATTGAAGAGTTCTGGAGCACGTGGCTTCACCAGATGAGTAATGCGGTACGAACGATTGAGGGAAGCTTCCGCGAGATTCTGGATCTGAACGGGGACGAGAAGGCCGGCATTGTGCCCATGCAGGCCGCACCGGCCGAGGAGTCTGTCGAGCTTGAGGTAGCGTAGCCGTATGGATCCTGCCACGTGCGTGCAATGCGGTCAACCGATCCCGGCAATTTCGAAGCTGGCCGATTGCAGCCTGCCCGAGAGCGAAGCGCGTGAGCGGAACTGGACCGGCAGAGCCAACGCGGATGGCACCGTGACCGTGAAGATGTGCTTTCAGTGCCAGATCAACCGCGCTGAAGCGGCGAAGCAGCGGTAATAGACGCTGCAGTGCCCGATAAACAGCACTCCTGCTGCCTTTTTGTTCGCGAGTTACTTTCATCTTCACTTCGAATCCTGTCGGCGTTCGCTTACAATCTGGTAAACGCGGCGCGAGCGGCATGCTAAGTTTCGATTCATTCCGCCCTGAGTCTGTGGCCGGTTATCCCCGCCGCATTGTCTGTCTGACACCTGAAACAACCGAAACGATTTATCTGTTGGGCGAGCAGGATCGCATTGCCGGAGTGTCCGGATACACGACGCGGCCTCCTGAAGCCCGGCTCAAGCCGAAGGTCTCCGCATTCACGACCGCGAAGATCGAAAAGATTCTTGACCTGAAGCCGGATCTCGCGCTGACATTTTCTGACTTGCAGGCCGACATTGCTCGTGAACTCATCCGGCGCGGTGTCCCTGTCATAGGTTTCAATCAACGCAGTGTGCCGGAGATTCTCGAAATGGTGCAGACCATTGGGCGGTTGTTGGGCTGTGCGGAGCGCGCCGAGGTCCTGGTGAGGCGTTTGTCGGAGGAGTTGCGCGCCGTTGCCGCCTCGGCGCAGCAGTTTCCGTTTCGGCCGAAAGTTTTCTTCGAGGAATGGAACGACCCTCTGATTAGCGGTATTCAGTGGGTCGAGGAGTTGGTTGAGATTGCCGGCGGTGAGCCAGCCTTCCCGGATCTCAGAACCTGCAGCCTTGCGAAAGAGCGCATCGTGTCACCTGCCCAGGTACTGGCGAAAAATCCGGACGTAATCCTCGCTTCGTGGTGCGGCATGAAGGTCAACAAGGATTCGATTGGCAGCCGTGACGGTTGGCATGAGATGACGGCAGTACAACGCGGGCACGTGTTCGAGATCAAGTCCACTTACATTCTGCAGCCGGGTCCGGCGGCGCTTACGGAAGGTGTGCGGCAGATTCACCTTGCACTCGCGCGCGTGTGCGGCGTTGAGATTGCCGAGGCGCTGAGACCGGCAGAGAAGGTGGATCCCGAGTTATGAGGCAATCGTGGCTCCCGGTTACAAAACCGGAGTGCCCTGTGAAGCACTACCGTTCAACGAGGGACAGCGACCGGAGTTTTCAGGCTTGCCGGCCGTCCCACGGGTGTGACTGTAAAAAATCACACCCGTGATTGGACGGGATGTTGTTCGTTGGACTTACGGGACCGTCACCACTCCGTTGGACGACATCGAGCATCCGTTCGGAACCGTAAGCGTATGTGTCAGTGGCTTGCCGGTAATGGGGTCTGTCGTGTTGCCGGCAAGCAAATCATTGAAGGTGGCGATTGTTGCACCTCCCCCGCTGCCGACGGCCCCTAGATACACCAGGTTCGTTTGCAACTCGCCACCGGATGAATCGGATGAGTGACCGTGAGGAATGCAGATCGCCGGATGATCGAACGGCGCGCTTTCGTTCTTGACGCGTGGATCGGTGAGCGTTTTCAGGAACGCTACCAGAGCGCTGGCCTCCCCAGGCATCAAACCAAGCACTTTTACATCGGGGTGCTCGGCGCCGAACGGACCGCCGCCGTTGTTATAAAACTGAACAACGTCTTCCAGCGTAAGCAAAGAGCCGTTGTGGAAGTAGGGAGCGGTGAGCTCCACATTCCTCAGGCTGGCGGTTTTAAAAGCTCCGTCCACGTCCAATTGTTCATAAGTCCGGAGGGCGGCGAGCGGCGGAATGAACGAGCACAGCGGAGTGGGTGCAGTTGCAGGCAGCACATACGGCGGAACGCTGAGGCTGAATGGTGCTTCGAACTTACACGGATCAATCTGAAATGAGAGACTGCCGTTGAGAAAGGTTCGGCTGAATGAGAGTGGATTCCCTGTCCGCGGAGCCACATTTCCTACCCCGATATCCTCAGTTTTCGACTGCTGCCCCAGACGATAGAACCCATTGTCATAAATGCGGATACTCGATGGGGCGAGCGGGTCCAGATGCATGCGCTCGATGACGTTTTCCTGTTGAATGTGCGACACTGATGCGCTGGTAAACTCTGGTCCTTGATGGCAGGCAATGCATCTTCCTTTGCCCATAAAGACGCTCAGCCCGCTCAATTCGTCGTCCGACAGTTTCGGTCCGTTTAGTTGGGAGAGGTCGAACTTGCTCTGATTCGAGATCAATTGCTCCTCGTATGCCTGGACAGCGAGACCGAAGAACAATGGGAAATTGAACTCCATAATCGTGTATTCGCTGGTACTAAGCGGACGAGCTGGCAGCGGCTGGCGAGTTATAAACTGCCACTTGTCGCAGTTGGTGCTGCACGTGAAAAAGAATTTCGAATCCAGGAACTCAGGTCGAAACACTTTTCTTATCAGCTGCTCATATGTCACGCTTAGGCCCTTGCCTTGGTTCGCGTATGGGCCTAGCACGCTGTCATCGCTTGCATCTCCGGCCTTTGAAGTAGCGACATGCTGGAGCGCGAGCGCAACGCGCGGCAGCATTCGCTTGCCGATCTTTTGCCAGAAGAGTTCGATGGAACCCATTTCGAACGCATTCGGGGGTGGGCCGACTGCCTGTGATGCGAGACTCGAGTTTTCAAGCCGAACGGTCTTGGGATTCGCCTGATTGTTCATCTCCTGAATGATGAAGCTTGGCACCAGGTCGCCGAAAGGATTTCTGCCGTTGAAAAAGTGGCTGGCTCGGCCGTCCCAGAAGTTCCGGTGAGTGAACGCCGCGTTAATCACACTAGGGGTGTTGCGCGGCTCGACTCGCCTCACCAGTTTACCGCCCACGTTGAATACGGTATCCGGAGGCGAATTTGGATCGAATGTGTCAGGTCCATCGGGGTTAATGTCCTGAAACGTTCTGGGATACACCCCCTGCGAGGACACACGATCGTTCGTGACAATCGGAAAGCTTTTGGTCGTCAGCGGCTGATTGGGACCGCTCACGGGACCGCTCTCGGAATTGAAAAGGCCGTCGCTGCCCGGATTGACCTGGTTGATGAAACGGCTATCAGCACCCGCGTTGTAATGACAACTGGCGCACGCCTGTATGCCGTCGCTACCCACCTGCATGTCCCAAAACAGGGCTTTCCCCAGTACAAGCAGGTCAGATTGCGCACCGTCCTTCACGTAATTGGCCAGTTTGCTGGGAGGCGGCTGTGGGGGAACGGTTGGAAGGGGTCCGGGAATTTGAGGTGCTGGGTGGACTGCCTGTCCGGACAATGCGGAAAGCGCACTGAACAGCAGCAGACCCAATCGGAAGGAACGGTACACCTCGCCTGAGGTCGCGCAATACCGATTGCAACGAAGGTGGTCAGTTGCTCTTGCTGGTAATGCGAGCGATACGCTCGGGCCGCCGGCCAGAGATGAAATGAGTCGCATAGAGCCTCACTTTTCTGCCCAGGGCGCCTTCGACGCCTGGGGTTTGTACAGACCTTTGGCACAACACCGATCGAGTGATCAAAGGTGTTCGCCATCGGACACAGGTTCGGGTGGACCGCTCGTGCACGATGGGCATTGCGAACAGCCCCTGCAGGACGTGAGTTGTAAGAATTGCCACCAGATTGTAAAAGTTGCTGGTAGGAAAAGATTATGCTCTTGGCCGGAGCTAGTGTCAACACGTAATTTGGGGATCATGCACTTGACTCAGAGCGTATGATGAGGTATGTTCGACAGATCCGGTTTAGGATGTCGACGACATCGTTAAGGTGTTCGAAATCAAGCTGGAAGATCTGAAAGGCCTGGCGAGAAGCGTACTTCACGGGCGAGTAACGATGTATTTACCACGAGCTTGGCTTTGTGATTAGGCCACCCCACCCCCATCAGGCAACCTGGCGTCGAACTGAGCTTTATCGAGAACATTGAGTGGAAAGTCTCTATGCTTGTGCGCCGATGCGGGTAGCGCGTGAACGTTTGTAAAACGAGTGATTGGCCGATTCAGCCTGGCTCCGATAAATCACCTTGTCACCCTCGAACCGGGGATCTTCATTCTTATTCCGCATAGTCCTGGGCCGCTTTCACTGGTACTAATCGCAGTTCGCGTTCTTGACCAACTGGGCAAACGCGCGTATTGTAAGTCCACACCGACCTACAACCCAAATTGGAGGGGCTGTATGCACCCTCGGACCTATTGCGTCTGCACTCCCATGCTCGGAGTGTGTGCCACAACCAAGTGCTTCGTGTCGATACCCTCGGACGCGATTCTTGTACTAAGACGGGAGTGGATTCTAGTCGATCCTTACGTCCGTGTCCAATGGAATAGCTACGAATTGCTCGTCTTTCCTCTGGACCTTGCCGAGCGCAGTGTCGAGTTTGTAGTTCCACCCAAAAGCGCTGCGTAACGGCCGCACGACGGAAACGGACGTCCCAAGTACCGGTAGGGGCGATGGAAATTCCTTGATATCAAACTGACGCTAGCCGAAGTTGACCGGCACACTGCAATGGCAGCGTAAGCAATCCAGCGTGAGGTTGCCCGCCGCGCATCCCGACCCCATCCGAAGTTGTGACGCTACAGAGAATGAGTGCCACTGCAACAAGTCGCGGCGGACGGGCCACGTGTCAGCACTCCTTGGATCACGCGCGGAAGCGGCATGCATTTAACTTCGTAGTTAGTACGAGCACACGTGCTGTGGCGTTTTGGGAACCACTCGTGTTTGAGATGGTTGGCCGTTTGCGCGAAGCGTTTCATCACCAAACCTCGAACTTGTTGACGCGCTGGTGATGTTTCGCCGTTTGTAAGTGCTCGCCACGCACAGACCGATCCGCATCAGATTGTTCCGCAGGCGCTTCACCTCCGAAAACCGAATGCTCCGTTCAGGAGGATGAGTATTCCTGCTACAGATACTCACGTCCGATCTCATGGGCAACAAGTGCCTGCAGTACCTTCAGGTCGCACAAAAAGGTACAACCAATCCTTTCACCGCCACCGCAGACACGCCCGATCAGAAAATGGATTTGTGCGTTCATTTCTGGTTCGCCATCCTTTGGAACCGCGGTTGCTTCATCCAGTCGCGCACCGTTTGCGCTTGATTCAGAGCACCGAATTCGCTTGCATTCTGTCCAGCCGTCGTCGCTCTTGCTGCCGGACCTTGTAGGAAGCAAGGCACTGCTGGCACGGAGGCAGGCGCAGGCAATGCGGGAACACTTGCGTTGGGCGATGAAAAGTTGAATTTGGCGACCGGATTGCCAATATCGCTTGAAGCGTCTCGCAGCGTGAGCGGGGATAGTCCCCATCGCCATTCTATGAGTTTCAGAACCGCGGTGTGGTCGTAGACAGTTGAATCAATCTGATTGTTTGCGCGCGTGAACGGAGATGCAATAAGGGTGGGAACTCTGAAACCGAGAAGCGCCTTTCCGTTAACCAGATTGTTATCGACATGATTCGGCGCGATCACTCGCGGCGGAGCGACGTGATCGAAGAACCCGCCCCACTCGTCGAAGGTAATCACCAGAACCGTGTTGGGCCACTTCGGGCCCTTCGCAACCGCGTGGAATACGCGGGACAGAAAACCATCGCCATTCCGGACGTCCGAATGAGGATGATCGTCGTTCCCAAGCCCATCGTCGAACTCGGTGAATTTAGGATCCACGATGGCGACGGCCGGCAGATTGCCGGAATGCGCATCAGACAGGAAATCATCGAAAGTAGCCGAGACGCTCACATACTTCAGGCCCCAGAGCGCGAGGAACGGAATGTTCCCGAAGTAGTAGCGATGAGAAACGCGCGCATTCGCCAAGCGGTCGAAGATGGTGGGCAATCCACTGAGCGAAAGCGTGTTGGATAAGCGATCAGTTTGCCCCGCCCACAGGAACATGCGGTTCGGAAACGTTTCCGCCAGGATGGAGGCGAACCAGTGATCACACGTCGTATAGGTTTGTGCCAAACCCGCCAGGAAAGGCAGCTCTTTCGCGCCGTAGTATCCGATGCTATAGATGTCGTTGCCCGGCACCCGCAGGAAGCCATCCATATTGCCGTTGTTATAAGCCGTCACACTCGGTGTGCCGTACGAGTTATCCGGAACCTTGTGCCCACATCCGGTGTAGTCGCCTCCCAATGAGTACACGCGATGCGGCGTGCCTGAAGCATCCTCGTACTGTAAGTTCGCCGGGATCCCGTCGGCGCCTTTGAGCCAGCCCAGAAAGTGATCGAAGCTCCGGTTTTCGATCACGACCACGATGATGTGTTCGATACCGGAGTCCTGAGGCTTTACGTCGATTGGGTTCGGAAGCGGGCCAGGAGCGGGAGTTTGA
>Ga0308176_10000949_pt1 | contig 18216 bp, 11 predicted proteins | sample PhyCR2_3_FD_203890 | JGI IMG/M metagenome (GOLD analysis project Ga0308176, IMG submission 203890) | Soil microbial communities from UC Gill Tract Community Farm, Albany, California, United States - DLSLS.C.R2 | ecosystem: Environmental > Terrestrial > Soil > Agricultural land | place: USA...
GCGCCCAACGCCTGAACATCGATATGACCTTGCTGGAAGATATTCATCGCCACCTCGATACGCTGTCGGATGATGCCTTTCGGCGTCCCGACGTGAGTCGGATATTCCTTCGCTTGCTCTCTGGGCCGGGGGCGATTGCGGCGGCGCTGGAAGCGATGCATCGGGCTCATGTGTTGGAAAAGCTCATTCCGGTGTTTGCGTCCGTCCGCGGCTTGATGCAATTCAATCAATACCACAAATACACCGTGGATGAGCACAGTCTGCTGGCCGTTGCCAAATGCGAAGCCTTGGCGCAAGAAGAAACCATTCTGGGCGATGTGTATCGAGAGATTCGACGCAAGGATTTGCTTCACCTGGCAATCTTGCTTCATGACTTGGGAAAGGGACGGGAAGAAGATCACAGCGAAGTCGGCAAAGCCATTGCGGAAGAGACGGCGAACCGCTTGGGATTCGATGAGCAAGAAACTAGAACGCTCGTGTTTCTCGTCCATCGTCATCTGTTAATGGCCCATACCGCCTTTCGACGCGATCCTTACGATGACAAGGTGATGCTCGGGTTCGCGCGAGAAGTCGGCACGCCGGAGGTCCTTCGGAAGATGCTCGCCTTGACGGCGGCCGACATCGCCGCGGTGGGGCCAGGCGTGCTGACCAAATGGAAAGAATCCTTGCTGGTGGAGCTGTATCTGAGGACGCTGCCTGAAGTCTCCGGGGAACGCGAACAAGGCAGTGGGTCGCAGCAGATCCTGCAAGTGGCGATCGAGCTCACGCAGGATCGCATGCTGAAAGCCCTCGCCGTCGAACCGGCCTGGATCGAATCTCAGTTGAAGGAATTTCCGCTGCGGTATCTCCTCGGCACACCGCCAAACCGCATCGCGGTCCACTTGGCCGCCATCCGGACGCTGCAGCCCGGTCAGGTTCGGGTGGAGCCGCATTTCAATGACACCGTAGGAGCGAGCGAATATACCGTGATCACATTCAACGATCTGATCCCCGGTATTTTTTCGAAGATCGCGGGCGTCATGGCGGCGAAAGGGCTTCAGATTCTCGACGCGCACATCATGACCCGCCCGGACGGAATCGTACTCGATACCTTTCACGTCGCCGATCCGGATTATCAAGGCGCTCCGCCCGCCGATCGGCCGGCTTCGATCGCCGACACGATCGAGCGCGTGCTCAAGGGCGCGGAGACGGTCGACAATCTGTTTGCGCGGAGTGGTCGGCTCGCCTCGTCGCGTCATTTTCCAGCGCATCGCCAGCCCACCGAAGTACGCCTTGATAACGAAACGTCGGATGACTATACGATCATCGACGTCTTTGCGGATGACCGGCAAGGATTGCTCTACGTGATGACGCATGCCATGTTTCAACTCGGATTATCCGTGCATGCGTCGCGTATTTCGACGCGGCTGGACCAAGTCGCGGACGTGTTTTACGTCACCGATAAGACCGGCGGCAAAATTGAAGATCCGACACGGCTCGAAGCCGTGCGCGTTCGGATCAGCGAGGAAGTCGATCGTTGTTTGACAATCCATACTGGAGTGTAGGAGGAGACATGAACGTGAACATGGCGAACAGCAGAGCGATGAAAGGAGGAGCAGCATGAACCCCCGGGAAGTACTGGAGTTTGCGAAGAAGAATAAGGTCATGATCGTGGACCTCAAATTTATCGATCTCATCGGAACGTGGCAGCATTTTTCGATTCCGATCGAGGAATTGAACGAGGGTGTGTTCAAGGATGGCTCCGGTCTGGATGGCTCGTCGATCCGGGGATGGAAGGCGATCAATAATAGCGACATGCTGGCGGTGCCCGATCCCGCCACGGCGTGCTTGGATCCGTTCACCAATGTTCCGACCCTGAGCCTGGTCTGCAACGTGATCGATCCGATCACGCGGGAAAACTATGATCGCGATCCGCGCCATATCGCCCAGAAGGCGGAAAAATACCTCAAGGGTACGCGCATCGGGGACATCTCCTATTGGGGGCCTGAAGCGGAATTTTTTATTTTCGACCAGGCGCGGTACGACCAAAACAGTCACAGCGGCTATTACTTTATCGATTCCGACGAAGGAGTCTGGAACGCCGGGAAGGATGGTGTGAACCTGGGCGGGAAGATCCGGCATAAGGAAGGGTATTTCCCCGTCGCGCCGACCGACACGCAACAGGACATCCGCAGCGAAATGATTCTCGAGATGCAACGAGCGGGTATCCCCATCGAGAAGCACCACCATGAAGTGGCGACGGCAGGACAAGCGGAAATCGATCTCCGCTTTGACTCCATGGTGAAGATGGCCGACAAGATGATGATGTACAAGTACATCGTCAAGAACGTGGCCGCGCGCCACCATAAGACGGTGACCTTCATGCCGAAGCCGCTGTTCGGCGACAACGGCTCGGGGATGCACACGCATCAAAGCATTTGGAAAGACGGCAAGCCCCTGTTTGCAGGGAAGGAGTATGCCGGCATCTCACAGATGTGTTTATATTACATCGGCGGGATTCTGAAGCACGCGCCCGCCTTGGCGGCGCTCACCAATCCCACCACGAATTCCTATAAGCGCTTGACGCCGGGATTCGAAGCGCCGGTTCTCCTGGCCTATTCGAGTCGGAATCGCTCCGCCGGTATTCGGATTCCGATGTATTCGCCAAGTCCAAAAGCGAAGCGGATCGAAGTGCGGTTTCCCGATCCGGCCTGCAATCCTTATCTCGCCTTTGCCGCCATGTTGATGGCCGGCTTGGATGGGATCGAGAATAAGATCGATCCGGGCGAGCCGATGGAGAAGGATCTGTACGATCTTGAGCCGAAGGAGGCCGCCAAGGTGCCCACCATGCCGGGCAGCTTGGACGACGCGCTCAAGCATCTCGAACGCGATCACGAGTTCCTGCTGAAGGGCGGCGTGTTTACCGAGGACTTGATCGAAACGTGGATTTCGTACAAGCGCAATCGAGAGGTCGACATGTTGCGACTGCGGCCGCATCCGTATGAGTTCTTTCTCTACTACGACGTGTAGGGAGGTCGGAGGCTCCTCCATTTGTTTTATAGAGAGCAATATAACGACGAGTTCTGAATAGCTCAGCACTGAGCACCCAGTCCTCAGCACTGAAGAGCCGACGACGAAGTCGCTTGTGGCAATGGCGCCAGGCCTGTCTGAAGATCTCCTCGATCGTCATACAGTGTCCTGGCGCTTTTGTATTGGCGCAGATCGATTGCGTCCGTGACTCGCATGACGAAAGATCAGATTCAGCATCTGCTTGACGAGCACGCTTCGCTGGAAGCCGTGTGCTCGGTTCTCGAAGGAGCCGCTTCGCCGGAGGCGAAACTCGATGACGTGCGGCGCCGCGTCCATGCGCGACTCGCCGTAGTTCGAGCGAAGTTGCGGACGGAAGGTGAGAAGAAGCCGGCCGATGTATTCGCGGGTCAACGGGCAGGTAAAGAAGGGATCCGTAGTGCGGCGAGCACGGTCAGCATCCAACTGGTGGGGACTAGCGCCGCCATGAAACAAATCGAGGAGGCGATCCATCGTGTGGCGCACAGTAACGCGACGGTCCTGATCCGCGGCGAGAGCGGAACCGGCAAGGAACTCATTGCCCGCGCCATTCATTCCGAAAGTCTTCAAGCGGGCGGCGCCTTCATCCCGCTGCACTGTGCCGCCGTGGCCGATACGCTTCTGGAAAGCGAACTCTTCGGTCACGAGCGCGGCGCGTTTACCGGCGCGCATGAACAGCGCAAGGGGAAGTTCGAATTGGCGGATGGAGGGACGCTGTTTTTGGATGAAATCGGAGACATTCCGGCCACGACCCAAGTGAAGCTCTTACGAGTCCTGCAAGAGAAATGTGTCGAGCGCGTAGGAGGCAGCCGGTCGGTGCCGGTCAACGTCCGTGTGATTTCGGCAACGCATCGCGATCTGGAAGCGATGGTCGCATCCGGGACGTTTCGCGAGGACCTCTACTATCGCCTCAATGTCGTGCCGATCGCCTTGCCGCCGCTGCGACAGCGGAACGGGGACGTTCCCTTGCTGATCGGTTATTTTCTGACCCAGTTCAATCGCCAGAATCGCCGCCGCATCCGTCTGAGCGAGGACCTGCTGCGCTTGATGGGCCGATATCAATGGCCCGGGAATGTGCGTGAGTTGCAGAACTGCGTGGAGCGACTGGTAGTAATGGCCGATCCCGGCCGCGAGATAGTGTCCCTGGAAACCGTCCCCGTTTCGTTGCGTGGGTATTTCGCCGATATGAAACAGGTCACCATCGCGGGCGTGATGACATCAGCGCCGCCTGATGAAGGAAGACGAATGCCGTTCGGGACGAGTTTACAGGACATTGAACGCGCTCGATTGTTGGAAGCGCTGCAACGGACCGGATGGAATCAAGCGAAAACCGCGCGACTGCTGGGCTTAACGGCGCGACAGGTGGGATACAAGGTGAAGAAGTATGGAATAGAGGAAAGCCGCTATGATTGAAGGCCTGGGGTAGGCGGGATCATCCCGTGCTCGACCCCCGTCTAGCCCGACCCATGCGCGGCTTAATGGAGGGAAGTAGAAGAAAAAGGAGGGGAAGGGCATGGAGAAGAAGCTGGTGCGGGATGTGATCAAGGCGAAATGCGGGGAAAAGAATGTGACGCTCGCTCAATTGGCGAAGACGGTCGGCAAGAGCCCGTTATTCGTCGCTGCGGCGTTACACGGCAATCATCGCTTGAGTCCTGACGAAGCGCAGAAGGTAGCGGATAAACTGGGGCTCGATATGGAGACGACGGAGTCCCTTTCAAAATTTCCCGTGCGCGCCGATTTTCCCAATACCACCGACCCATTCAAATATCGATTGCTGGAAATTATCGGCGTCTATGGCGATGCGATGCGAGACACGGCAAATGAAATGTTCGGCGATGGAATCATGAGCGCAATCGACTTCACCATCGACATGGAACGTGTTACCGGTGAGCACGGTGAGGCGAGATGCAAGATCACGCTGAACGGAAAGTGGCTGGAGTACAAGACATTTTAAGGAGAGGATGAGGAATCGCCATCAGCCTTCTTGATCCTGGCATCGGAACTGAAGGTTCGTTTCCTGCCGCGACGCCGGCCAAACGTCCCATCTGAAGTCCTATACTACGTAGGTACTGCACTGACATCCGTAAGTCTTATACATCGCTATACTGGCCCCCCTCAAGCCATCCCTTACTTCGTACGTAATTGACAGTTCTGTTCTTTTACGCAAGGATTCCTTTGCTATGGCATTCGACTTGAATCCATCCATCGAGACACTTTTATGCCGTCACGCCTTTTAATCGTCGACGATGATCCTGTGATGTTGACGGCGCTCTCCGGCATGGTGGAGTTGCATGTGAACGGTCTGGCCGTCGACCTGTGCGAATCGGCGACGGCGGCGCTCGAACGCATCGGCCAGATTGACTACGACGCTATTGTCAGCGATGTGAAAATGCCGGGTATGGACGGGTTCCAGCTTATGGAACGCGTCCTGACGGTCAGACCCACTACGCCGACGCTTCTCATCACCGGCCACGGCGATCACGACATGGGGGTGAGGGCGCTGAATGCGGGCGCCTATGCGTTTATCCCCAAGCCGATCGATCGGGATTTCTTTCTGGCCTGGCTCAAGCGCGCCATTCAACTGCGGCAACTCAGCCGCGTTGTCGAAGAGCAGAATCAGATGCTGGAGAGGACGGTCCAGGAGCGAACCGCCGAGTTGGAGCGGACCAACCAGGAGTTGAAAAACACACTCGAAAGAGAGCGTGAAAGTGAGCAGCGGTACCGATACCTCATTCAGGCCCTCCCTGCCGCGATGTACACCTGTGATGCGCAAGGACGGGTCACGCTCTACAACGAGGCCGCAACAGCGCTGTGGGGACGGGAGCCGGAACTCGGCAAGGATTTGTGGTGCGGGGCGTGGCGAATGTATGAACCGGATGGCAAGCCGATGCCGCTCGAATCGTATCCAATGGCGCTAGCCATTCGAGAAGGCCAGGCGATCCGCGACAAGGAAATTGTGATCGAGCGGCCGGACGGTACCCGATCCTATGTCCTGGCTTATCCCGACCCGATCCGGGATGCCTCAAGGACGGTGGTTGGGGCGATCAACATGCTGATCGACATCACCGAGCGCAAACGGGCGGAGCAATTGGAAGCCTCCCAGAAGCATGTGCTCGAACTCATCGCTCAGGATGCGTCTCTCACCACGATATGTGAGGCATTGGTTCGGATGCTCGAAGAGCAGACCGCTTCTGGGATGCTCGCGTCCATCCTGCTTCTGGCTGACGATGGCCTTCATCTCCGCCACGGCGCGGCGCCGAACTTGCCCGACGCGTACAATCGAGCCATCGACGGCCTCGCGATCGGTCCCAAGCACGGCTCGTGCGGCACGGCAGCGTACCGCAAGGAAGCCGTTTACGTGGCGGACATCGCCAATGATCCGCTCTGGGCAGACTATGCTGAGCTGGCATTGTCGCACAACCTGCGGGCATGCTGGTCCACGCCGATTGTGTCCAGTACGGGCCGATTGCTCGGTACACTGGCGATGTATTATCCGGAGGTCCACGAACCTCAGCCGCATGACTTGCGGTTGGTGGACGTAGCCACGGGCACTGCAGCCATCGCCATCGAACGCAAGCGAGCCGAAGAGGCCTTGCGCCAGAGTGACGCGCAACTAGAAACGGAACTCGCAGACACCAAACTTTTGCAAAGTATCAGCTCACAGTTGATTTCCGAAGAAAACACCGAAGGACTGTACGAGAAGATCCTCGACGCCGCGGTCGCGATCATGCGCTCGGAATACGGCAGCATGCAGATGCTCTCCCCCGATCGTGGGAGCGGCGGCGAACTCCGCCTTCTGGCCTTCCGTGGGTTCAACCCTGAAGCCGCGAAGTTTTGGGAATGGGTGCGCGCCGATTCGGAAAGTACGTGTGGCCACGCCTTGCGCACCGGTCAGCGAGCCATCGCGCCAGACGTCGAGCGCTGCGACTTCATGACCGGCACGGACGATCTGGCGACGTATCTCCACACCGGCATCCACGCCGTGCAAAGCACGCCGCTGCTCTCGCGTAGCGGAAAGACGCTGGGAATGATTTCCACGCACTGGCGCGCTCCGCACCAGCCGTCGGAGCGCGATCTGCGCCTGTTGGACATTCTGGCACGGCAGGCGGCCGACCTCATCGAGCGCAGGCAAGCCGAAGAAGCCGTGCGCCAACACACCGCGCAATTCGAAACGCTTCTCAATCAGGCTCCCCTGGGCGTGTATCTCATCGATGCCGATTTTCGCATTCGGCACGTGAACCCCATTGCCCGGCTTGTCTTCGGGGATATTCCAGATATGATCGGACGAGACTTCGATGAGGTCATTCACATCCTGTGGTCGAAGGATTATGCGGATGAAATTATCCGGCTGTTCCGCTACACGCTCGACACCAGAGAGCCCTATGTGATGCGCGAACGCATCGAGCAGCGCCGTGATCGCGGAGTGACCGAGTCCTATGAATGGCGGATCAATCGCATCGAGTTGCCTGACGGCCGCCACGGCGTCGTCTGCTATTTCCGGGACATCTCCGCGCAGGTGCAGGCGCGGGGAGCGATTGCGGAGAGCGAGGAGCGCTTCCGCGCGCTGGTCCATGCGTCCGCGCAAATCGTATGGATGATGGACGCGAAGGGGGAAGCGGTGGAAGATTCGCCGTCCTGGCGCGCCTTTACCGGGCAGAGCTACGAGCAATGGAAGGGGCATGGCTGGTTGGATGTGTTGCATCCTGAGGACTGCGAGCGTGTCACGGCGGTCTGGCAGAAGGCCGTCATGGACAAAACTCCGGTGAGTACGACCTACCGCATCCGGCATGTGACAGGGGAATGGCGTTGGACGGCGGTGCGGGCCGTGCCCTTGTTGAATGCTCACGGGTCGGTCCATGGCTGGGTCGGTATGAACACCGACTTCACCGAGCGTAAGCGCGCAGAAGAAGCGTTGCGCCAATACGACGAGCGCTTCGATCTTGTGGCGGAAGGCGCCGACGTCGGGTTCTGGTTCTGCGATTTGCCGTTCGACACATTGATCTGGGATGCGCGGGTCAAAGAACATTTTTGGCTGGCGTCTGAAGCGAACGTGACGATAGACACGTTTTATGAGCGTTTGCATCCCGACGACCGTGAACGCACCCGGCAAGCCATCGCCGAATCCATCGACAACAAAACCAGGTACGACATCCAATATCGCACCGTCTCCCCGAAGGGAGATGAGAAGTGGATTCGCGCCATCGGGCGGACGTTTTACGACGACGCGGGCCGGCCCAAGCGCTTCGACGGCGTGACGCTGGATGTCACCTCGAGCAAGCGCGCCGAGGAAGGCATTCAGCGCCTGCTCATAGAGGCTCAGGCCCGCGAACGTGAACTGCGCGACAAGCAGCAACAGTTGGTGCAGGCGTCCAAGCTGGCGAGCATCGGTGAATTAGCGAGCGGCGTGGCTCATGAGCTCAATAATCCACTCAATAATATCGGACTCTTTATCGGCAACGCCCTCGACCAGCTCGAGGACGGACAGATCGATCTGGTGCGCCTGCGCCGCACGCTGGAGGCGACTGTGCAGCAAGTGAAGAAATCCGCCGATATCATCACGCACTTGCGTATCTTTGCCCGAACTTCCGTGAATCCCCCTGTGCCGGTCGACATGCATGGCGTGATTCGGTCGGCGGCGTCCCTGGTGGAAGCGCAACTGCGTCTACGGAACGTCCATCTTTTGTTCGAACCGTGCCCCGACCAACCGATGGTGCTGGGTAACGCCATCCAACTGGAACAAGTGCTCATCAATTTGCTGACGAATGCGCGAGATGCCGTTGAACACGCCGCCGAGAAATGCATTACGATCCGAAGCGCGATGTGCGGAGCGCACGTGGACGTGACGGTGCGCGATACCGGCGCCGGTATTTCGCCGGAGCATCAGACGCGCATCTTCGATCCCTTCTTTACCACGAAGGAGGTCGGCAAAGGCACCGGTCTCGGACTCTCGATCAGCTATGGCATTATTCACGAGCACCAAGGGCGGATTACCGTGGAAAGCGAGTCCGGCAAAGGCACGACGTTTACCATCCGGCTGCCCCTGGCATCCGATTGACTTCAATTCTGAAGCAGCTTCGTAACCAGACCCAATTATCGCCGGTATGTTTCTATGGCTTCTTCGAGTGACGCACGGAGAGAGCTGCGATAGGGAGCATCCATTGTTTCGCGGCTTCCCGCAGATTGCCGGCGATGAGTCCAGTATTGATCCTCGACATCGCGCTGTTATGTTCCTGTCTCTCAAACGTCTTTGAGCGAACCGCATACAAGACACGATGGACTGCCCGGCGACTCGTCTTCAGCTTCAACGGAACTGTCTCAAAGGCTTTTTGATTCAGAGAATGTGATCATGCTTCGCTCTAGTTTACCGGCTCCTTCCTGCGATTCGTGGATGTAGGACGGCTTCAGGAAAATTTATCAACGATTTTTGGGGAAGACCTGTGGATAAAGCCAGCTTGCAGTTTCTCAATGCGGCTAGAGTCACGCCTCTCAGCACCTTGCTCAACATTTAGGCATTGTGGCGTTGAATGAAAGGCCACAACATATTGGTCAAGGACTTTCTCGTGTTGCTTTAGCCGTTGCGGCCATACTCACAACAACGGTCCAAAAACAACTGTGTATAAGCGTTTCACGCCCTTCTCAAACCTTGTCAGACTCACACTGACAAGCCGGCGACAAGGCAGGGACTCCGAGTATAATGTTGAGGGATGGAGGCATATGTCGGCTGCGACGTCGCTTCAACCGCCGGGAAGATCGGAGAGAGTTTCATGACACAGGCCCGACCATTGCTTCGAAGCAGGATCTATTACTTGTGCTCAAAGGTGAGAGGTTCGCCGTACGCTGCGCTGGTAAAGGCTTCAATCGCCTGACGCAAGCTCAGTCCCGGGAACGTCATCTTGTCGGTGTCAAGCTCGCCGAGTCCTAACCGCCCGGCTTCCCAGAGATGTCTCACCGCTTGGGGGTCAAATCCCAACAATCTAGCGCCCACGACATCGGCGGCCAGCGCGTCGGTGCAGGCAATGACGAGGCCGGTTTCAACGGCATGGCCGCCAAGCGGTCCTGTGCCGATCATCGCGGGATGGCCGACGGTGACCGCGAGATGGATTGGAAAGCGCTTCGCCATGGCGGCGATAAACGAATGCATGTCGGCGAAGAAAGCATTCTTGTGCCGCTGCGTAGACCGAGGGTGCCCATAATAATCCGCGGCTGGAAACGACATGGCGATATTCTTCAGCGCCAAGGTGACGGTTGCCGTCTCGTGCAACTTGAGTTGGTTGACGGCGATAACGGTCTCATAGTCCAAGATACGAGGGTTGATCATGACGGCGCGTTGTGGGCCGCGGACATCCTGTTCCGGGGCATAAGGCAAATCTACTGAGACGAACGGAGGACGGTTATGATCGAAGAACACCGCTCCTTCCTGGGTGACGACCTCCATGAGTCCGGCAAGACGAAACACCTCATCGGTCTCAGCCGCTCCGGCTCCTCCGGTGACGACCAGTTCACGCGGCTCATACCGCTTGACGAAACGTAAGACGGCGCGCAAGGTATCGGGCTGTGTGACCCCTGTCTTATCCGAGGCCGATGCCCACGTGTCGTTCGGCTTCACCGCGACAAGCTTGCCGCGGATCAGCGCTTCACAAGGCAGGTGACCGAGCGCCTGTCCGATCGCAATTTCAATTTCGGTATTCTGTGCGATGGCCACCGTGACCACGGCATGGCTCCTTCCACGCTATCGTTTGTTGCTACGATCCACTTGTACCAGCCCTTCACGATTCAGACTAGCGGCCTCGATGAGAGCCACTGTAGTATCTCCTTGAAGTAAGTGCGGTCCGTTGGACTACGGCAGCCCTTTCGGCAAGGAAGAACATTCATGTACCCGTATCGATTCGCATGAAGCGCTTGCTCGCACTCGTATTATGCCTTTAGCTTGGCTGCGTATCGTCACTGTCACGCCATGAGGATGCGTCGAAGCATACCTTTGAACATCGCTGCCGACCGGTCCAAGCCTTGCCCAAAGGACTAATGCCGTATGGCACGATGCCCGATTCTCCGCTCAGTGCGAACGAGATTAATGCCCTAGCCGCGGCGACACAATTTACACCGCAAAGCCTGGGCATCGCGCAAGCCATCGGTGCCCTCCACCTACTGGTGCGACTCCCGGCAGCCGAACGCGCCGTCCGACAGAAGAGCGGAGATGCTCAGCAGCAACTTGAAGTACTCCGGGTCGAAGTCTCCGATCGCATCCTTCTCGCGTTGCTCCAGGTTACCGGGATGAGTGCAGAGATCGTCTGCGAGGCGGAGCGGGCGGACCAATTGGCGGACCGCTTAGAGGAGAAGGAAGACAGCCGGGCGCGGCTCATTACTGTGGCCGCGATCGTGGTGGCCGGCTTGGCCGGCATCGTGGGGGGAGCCGTGGCCATTGCGAATCAATCCGTCATCGAAGGAATCCTCGGAGTGGTCGGTGGCACGCTGTCGACCGTCTTCAGCTCCTTTGCGCTGAAACAGGACCTGGCCACCGTCTTTTTGCACCCGCGGAATATCTTGATCCCCGTCTGGAATGGGCCGGAACAGACGGACCTCTTTCCAGAAGTGGTGTGGCGCTTTCTGAACCGGCCGTTGGAAGAAGACCCGAGCGCGACCCTGCGCACTGCGATCATTGCCCGATGGCAACGTGACGGACGGCTTGGCACACCCGGATCAGCAGTAGAGCGGCATCGATTGCATCTGTTCTTCACCGAGGGAGGCGAGTATCAAGTCGAAGACCTTCGCGCTCGAGCCCAGATGCTAGACATGCTTGACGCGCAAGTCGGTCTCATGAATCAATATTTAGAAGGACTATTGGCGGAAGTGCTGGCTCGAGGGAGCCTCGTACAATAACTCAAGATAAGAGGCTTAAACCGATACGTCTCATTATCCGTATCCGCATAGTTCAGATAAGTCCGTCGGCTATGGGCCCGTCTCTGACCTGATGTCGCGGACAGCATCAATCACGTGTGTCCCGGCTGATGACAAGACCAAGGACAGTCCGTTTAAAAATACCAGGATACGCCTCCTACGACCATGCGCGGGGTGCCGGGGACGAAATGAATATCGCCGGCCGGACGCGATTCGGTCGTAAGCTGGGATTTATAAAATAATTGGGTCTGTCTCCATTGTGTGTCCGTCAGGTTTTGAATGCTCAGATAGCCTTCGAGGTTTCTCCACGGGCCTTTCGTTACCGGCCGGTATCGGACCACAAGATTGAAGATTGTGAACGGCTGCGCGGACACGCTCCGGTCTTCTGTCAGCCATCGCGAGCCGAGATGCAGCATTTGCACTGATGCGGCAAGTCCACCGAAATTGGCCGTCACATCGGCGCGTCCAGTCATGAGCGGGGCCTGCGGAATGGCGGCCCCGGTGCTGCGAAACGTGGCATGCGTGAAGGTCACATCGCCGGTAAAGGTTAACCACTCCAGCAGCTTGAGCCGGTTTCCCAGTTCCACTCCATATCGGCGAGTGGCTCCTAAGATCTCGGTAGTCGCGTCGTCCCCGTTGAAGACCAGCTCCGAGGACAGATCCAAGGTCCACAAGGCCACCAGCAGCTCGACTCGATCCCACTGACGTGTGCGAAACCCGACCTCATATCCGGTCGCCCGCGCCAGTGGCTGGATAGTCGGATTGCTTACCACGGCCCGTGCATCGTTGCTGTGAAAGCCGGTTCCCCCATTGAGAAAGAATTCCGTGCCGAACCAGGGACCGAAGATGAGATTCCCCTTTGTCGTGGTGATCATGGCCGCCGTCTTGCCGCTGGTATGTTGAGCGCAGCTCGCATCGCAACGATCCCCCACGTTGAACGTAAAAAAATCGGCTCGAGCGCCTCCGACGAATCGTATCCAGGCCGCCGGTTTAAATTCCAGTCTCAGGTACGGCGAATAGGACGCCTCGTGAATGGCGCTATTGACCGTCGTGGACAATAGGACTCGCTGGCGTTGGTTGGCCAGCCGAACCTGCGCGTCATCGATGCGCGCCTGAGCCGCGATCGTTGCTGAACCGGCCATGCCGAATAGTTCGCCGGTTTGGCGATAGCCCAATTCACCGCCGTACAAGAATCGTCGGTCGTCCTGCTCGATACCGTCGCCGTTCACGGGGTCATTGAGGAAGAAGGTGAAGTTCGAAAACATGTTAAGGCGATAATATTGCAGATACGTCTCGGCAAATGCGCTGCCGCCGAACGGCGTGTCGTAGTGATACCGCAGATGCACGGTGCTGCGCTGGGTCCGTCCGCCTTGTGAGGGATCGAGAGAGCCGAATCGATTGAGTCGTCCTGCGTCCACTTCCCGGAGCGGAATCTCTCCGGACGCATTCCAACGGCCGATATACTGTGTGCCGGTCACGCTGAGTTCTGAGCGCGTGGTCGGATTCATGGTCAATTTCAGCAAGCCATTGAATCGAGGATAGCGGTTCGGGTGGATAAAAGGTCCATCGGTGTAAAACCCTTCCGCCGCGACAAGGGACCGAACGCGCCCTTTGGTGGGCGAGAACATCAGAAGATATCGTTGCGTGCCGAACTGGCCGCCTGTTGCGGTGGCGACATCTTGGCTGACGATGTCGCGCGTGACAAAGTTCGCCGCCGCGGCCGTATTAAAATCTCCGTATTGGGCCTGATAGGGACCCTTGTGCACCTGAATGTCCTTGATGGTCTCCGGAATTAAAAAGTTCAAATCGAGATAGCCTTGCCCGTGCGCATGGCTGCGAAGATTGAGTGGCATTCCGTCCAAGAACCCCGCCAAATCCGTCCCATGATCCGCATCGAAGCCTCGGACCAAAAAGTTGTCGCCCTTGCCGGGTCCGCCCGAAGGATTCAGGGTCATCAGCCCTGGAACCAAACGAAGGAGGTTGCCGGGTCGTCCTGTCTGGGGCTGCAGGGCGATCTCTTGCTCGGTGATCGTCCGTTCCGATGCGGCGCTCGGGAGCGGCGGCTTTTCCGCTTCCAACGGGGTATCGGCGACCACGACTTCCTGCATCAAGATCTCGTCTTCTTCAGGAGGCTCATGCGCATGTCCGATCTTCAGCGACAGCACCAGCGACAAGGCAACGAAAAAAAAAGAGAGGGAGCCGCCGATCAGATCAGCCTGATTATGGCGGTCCCGGCTTTCCGCCGCGGCGTTCGTCCACCGGCCGTGCTTCATCGGTCGTCCCACCAAACGCGTCTGTCTGGTTCTTCCCAACTCATGCCGCTCCTTTGGAGGGCAATCTGGTCGTGCTTCCTAGGTATTACGATTTTATAATTCGTAGCACTACGCCAAATTGATGTCAATTGGCTCGCTGCAGCAGGCATGCCGCGACGGTGTGAATCCGATGCGAGCGAACGAATGGGCGGCAAGAGGAGCACAGAAAAGGAAGCAAGGCTGTTTTTTCAAAAGATGGGCAAAGGCGTATCGGGAGGAAGGACAGTCAACGCATCAGCTCAACCGTTTGCCGGTGGTGTTCATCGTCAGCTTCCCATGCTTGACACCCTTGACGCTGATGAGCGCATCGGACACCTTTCTGATGTCAGCCCCGTGGCCCTTGACGACTAGCACCTCCAGACAGTGATCATGGTCGAGGTGCACGTGCATGCCCGACAGCACCAGCTCATGAAATCGATGTTGGATATCGGTCAGTTTCTCCGTGAGGGAAGGCACGTGATGATCGTAGACGAATGAAATCGTCCCGACCGTCTCTTTATTCTCATCCCACTCCTGCCCGACCAAATTATCGCGAATCAGATCGCGCAGCGCTTCCGATCGATTCGTATATTTCTTTCGTGCGATATGGCGATCGAAATCATCTAGGAGATGGTGATCGAGCGAGACACCGAAGCGGACGAGTTTTTTCATGGCCAACCTATCGTGGCACGACTTCTCATAATGTGGCATCGAACGTAGCATCGCTTGCAGGGAGTGTCAATCTGCCGAGTATGGAATGCCCGGCCACCCAATACTGTCTGATGCAGAGAAGATGACGGGATAAATTCAACGAGCCCTGACTCGGGGCGTCGGCGAAGTGAACGTCCCTATGACGCCGGTTCTCTAACGAATCGAACGTTGTGCCTGCACACAGGTGAGCGGAGAGACTCAGGCCTTCACCTCATCCTCCGCTGCCGATTACACGCCGCTCTCGACGTGACGAGCAGCGGTGAGGCATCTCACGTCCCTTTTTTGAAACCTGTTGGCCACTCAAGATCGCGTCGGCATGCCGCCCTCACATTATGCTCTCTGCCGATCCAGCGGCAAGATCGGAATCCAGAGCAATGCCAACAGCGTGGAGCTCCCCGCCGTGAGGATCAGCGGCGTGATGTTTTGCTCAAAGACTTCTTGATATAGGTGTGCACTGACGACTGCTGAGATTTGCCCGGCGATGCTGTAGATCGCCATTAACAGCGCGAACGTGAAGGCCGCCGCTTCTGGGCGACAGACCGATGCCGCCAGACCGAAGAAGGTGAGCAGTGCGATCATGCTGACCACACCGCTGAGGATATGCAACAGTTGCGCACTGGTCGGACTGTTGAGCAGTACATAACTAAATGCCGTGGCGGCGCTGGAGGCAATGCTCAACACGAGCAAGAATCGCAACGGGACCGCTTTCACCAAATATTTCCTATAGGCGACCGCTCCAACAGCGGCGGCGGCCGCGCCAACGGCATGGAGTTGTCCAATGAACCCTTGTCCGAACTGCAATTGGTCGGTCATGTGGTAATACAGCGGTAAGCTGAAATTGGGAATGAGATTCCAAAAAGCCAAGAAACCGGCCATGATCCATACGTGTTTTGATGTGATCGCCATCATCAAGTGATGACTCACGCTGGCCAACAACGGTTCCGTGATGACGACGCGAGGTTCTTTAATGAAGCGCAACGTGCTCGTCAAGACGGCGAGGGGAGCGAGCGCGATAAGCAACGCGGCCCACTGCATGGCCCCCGCCGGTGTTGAGACTTCTATCAGCCAACCCCCGAGTGCCCCCGCCGTAATCGACGCCATGTTCAACCAAGTCCATTGTTGCGCCTGGAACTGTCCGATCAGCCCGGTTTTCTGTCCTTCCTCGACCATGAGCGCATCGACCAGTACATCCATGGCTGCGATCCCGAGCGTCGTGACAAGCAAGACGATTAGAATGGTGTGCGGAGCGGCGAGCCGACTTATGGCCAGATAGCCAAATGTTGAGAGAGAGGTGGCGAGCACGAGATAACTCTTCCTACGATACCCAAATAAAGGAAGGGAATCGCTGATAAGGCCGTAGAGCGGTTTAACAATCCAGGGTAGGGCGACGAAAGCCAGTGCCTGTGCCACGTGATGGGCTCCCATGCCCTCCGATTTCAGATAGTACGCCAGCGGTTGCTGAATGAGCGTGCCGGCGAGGCCTTGTGAAAAATAGGCGAGACCGAAAAAGAAAAGTAAGTTGCGCGGGGCTGTCATCGGCGATATGCACGGAATTGCGGGTACGACTACTAACCTCTCTAATGCTATCAGTTATGGCAGAGATCAATAGCTGACGCTGCCGGACAGAGTGGTATGGGTAAGATCCTGTGCGGTATGTGGTTCAATCGCGTAGGCGAGGTGGACAGAAGACACCGACGATTCACGGCCTCACATGAGGTGATGCCATCAGACGGGTTTTGTGTCTAGAGTTTCGACATCCGCAATAATCGTATGCAAGCCGCTTGCGCCGGCTGGTTGCGGTCGCACGAGTTCGGCAATCTGCACGTTGCCCTTGATGTCGGTGGCGCGGACGACGACTTGGAACTTCCCTTGTTTGGGCGGCTGCCACCGATAGTTCCAGATCACCCAAGAGTAGGGAGATTGCGGAGTTTCCAATTCGGCATCATTCCATGTTTTACCGGCGTCGAAGCTGATCTCCACCTTGCTGATGGTCTGTGGGCCGCCAAACGCAATCCCGCGAAAGGCCTGCACGGGTCCCCGTAGCGCTTGGTAATGGCCGGGACTGTCGATGCGGGAAAAGATTTTGATCGTGCCGTCATCCGTCCAACCCTGGCGCTGCCAATAGCCGCGATAATCGCCATTGTAGATATCAATTTCGGTAATCCATTTCACATTCTTGATGCCGTAGAGTCCCGGAACGAGGAGCCGGAGCGGGAAGCCATGCGCTTTGGGTAGTTTCTCGCCGTTCATCAGATAGGCCAGCATGACGTCGTCTTGCATGGCGCGCGTGAAGGGAATGCTATCGTCGTAGCCGTCCGCCGCTTTGAAGACGACATCGCGCGCCGTCTCTTCTTCAACCCCTGCCTCTTCGAGTAATTTTTTGAGCGAAATGCCACGCCACATGGCGTTGCCGAGACTGTCTCCACCGGGCAACGTGTCAATGCATTCGAGCGTGACGACTTGATCGAATGACGGTCGGTTTAAGACATCGCGCCAGCCCAATGTCATCGGGTGCTTGACCTCTCCGCTGACGGAGAGTCGCCATTGTTCTTGATTGAGGTCCCGCGACAGATTGTATGGGGAATCCATGTAATTGACGACATAGAACTTATCGTTGGGCGTGAAGTAATTCGTCTCACGCGGCGGCATGGCAAACATACGGCCGAAGACACTGCCGACGGAATCGCAACCACCCAGCATGCCGGCCGCCGTCCCCATACCCATCAATTGCAAAAGCGTTCGTCTTCGTAAGTTCACTGTTTCGCTCCCCAGTCGAATTATCATATTCCTGCATAGCGGGCGGGCGCAAGCGAGTGAAGAAGTGTGACGATTAGTGAACAGACGTGCTTATCGCATGAAGACTTATAAATGGCCGCATTGCATCATTTTGAGAGTCGCTATTTTTCCTGCACTGACAAATGATCCACCGTAAGTTCCCGAGCGATAAGATGAAACGAAATTGGACATGCCTCAAAGTATTTGGAGCGATTGACTCTTTGCTTGACAAGGCAGAAGGCGGGGGAGTATAAACTCTTCTCTCGCGACGATCCTCGATTTGATTCTCGCGCTGATCGGAACGTCCCTTGACAGGCTCTAAGTTTTTCTTGTAGAGTGTTCGGCTCCGGTCGGTTTTTGTTCTTTGACAATTGAATAGAGTGAGGAAGAGCACACAGCAAGTAAGGGGAAGGTGTATTGCAGTGGTGGCCCTTGGATCCAAATCTAAGCAAACACCTAATTCATGAGAGTTTGATCCTGGCTCAGAACGAACGCTGGC
>Ga0308176_10000950_pt1 | contig 18216 bp, 14 predicted proteins | sample PhyCR2_3_FD_203890 | JGI IMG/M metagenome (GOLD analysis project Ga0308176, IMG submission 203890) | Soil microbial communities from UC Gill Tract Community Farm, Albany, California, United States - DLSLS.C.R2 | ecosystem: Environmental > Terrestrial > Soil > Agricultural land | place: USA...
CCGGCGACGGACCGCGCCGCTCATGTCGGCCACGCTGTTCACCGCGGCCGCCCGGCAGTGGGGCGGCAGGGTGCTGCGCCGGTGGCGACGGCAGCCGTCGGGCTGACGCCGGGGCCTGCCGGTCGCGGGATCACCCGCCGGGGCGGAAGCAGGACTTCCGGCCGAGCCAGTACTCCAGCCAGTCGTCCGGGGCCGGGGCCGGGCAGGAGTCGGCCGGCTTCGGCGTGGGCGCGGTGGACTTCGCCGGGGCCGACGTGGACACCGTCGGTACCGGAGCGGCCGGCTGCTCGCCGCGGCCGTACAGGAAGGACCGGTAGACCTGGGACGAACGGGGGTTCCGCGCGCACTGCCACACACCGTGCGGGCAGTAGTCCGTGAGCGTGTTGTACAGCGGCTTGTGTTCCTCGATCCAGGCCAGCATGCCCCGCATGTAGACGGTGTTGTCGCCGTTGCGGAAGAGCCCCCACTCCGGATAGGAGATGGGCTTGTTGTGGGCCTTGGCGAAGTCGACGTGTTGCCGCAGCCCGTAGGGCTCCTTCACCTGTGCGTCGAACGACAGTCCGGCCGGCTGGTCGTAGGCGTCCATGCCGATGATGTCGACGGTGTCGTCCCCGGGGTAGCACTCGGTCCAGGGAACGGCGTCCCGGCCGCGGCTCGGCGTGAAGTCGAACCGGAACCGCTGGCCCGGCACCGACCGCATGGTCGTGACGATCCGCTTCCAGTACGTCCTCCAGGCCGCCGGGTCCGGTCCGCAGCGGTGGGTGTAGGTGATGCCGTTCATCTCCCAGCCGAGGACCAGCACGGTGTCGGGCACCTTCGACTCCACCAGCCGCTCGGCCAGCGCACGGAAGTGGTGGTCGAACTCCCCGGTCGCCGCCTGCCGGAGCAGCCCGCGCACCTGGCCGTCGGAGAGGTTCTCCTCGTTGTGCTCCTGCATCGGCACGTTGAGCACGAGCGTGCGGTCCGCCTGCCCGCGCCGCCACTGCGCCCACGCGTCCAGGAAGCCGGGCGGCCCCTCGATGTCGGTCCAGCTACCGCCGGGCAGATAGGTGTGCGCGACCTTCGGCTCGGTGCCGCCGAGCCAGCGGCGCAGCCCCGACATACGGGTCACCCCCAGCGGCCCCGAGTCGAGGAAGGCGCCGAAGGGGGCGATCCCGGCGGCCCCCTTCGTGGCCTCGGGCGAGGCGGAGACCGGGGGCGTCGTTGGTGCGGAGGTCGCGGACGGGGACGCCGCGGGGGCGGGTGGTGCCGGTGGGGAGATCACCGGGGTGGGAGCCGGTCCCGCGGCCAGGACCGCCGCGGCGGTGATCCCGGCCGCGATCAGCGCCGGCCGGTACCGGGCCCTTCGCCGCTGTGGAGCCATGCCGGGACCCTCCCTCTCCCGCGCGCCCGCCTGCTCGCCCGGCGGTTCCTGTTACTGACACCCAGTCATACGAACAGGGACTCCGCCAACGCGGTTACGGCTTACAGGTGGCCGCACCCCTCGTACGGCCGAACAGGCTGGGTGCCGGGCACTGGGCTCCGGCACCCGGCACATCAGCGACGGGGCGCGGCGCGGCGGCCCCGGCGGTAGAGGGCGGTCCCGGCCACGATCAGCGCGGCGCTCGCCGCGGAGGTCGCGATCATGGCTTCGGCGTTGCCGCCGGTGTGCGGGAGGTGGGGTCGGTTCCAGTGATGGTGGTGATGCTCCCCGCCGCCGTGGGACGGGGGCGTGTCGTCATCACCGTAGGAGGGCGGGGTCGAATCGTCGTCGTCGCACGAGGGCTTCGGAGTCGGCTCGTCGTCGCCGCACGAGGGCTTCGGAGAGGGCTCGCCGTCCCCGTACGAAGGCTTCGGAGTCGGCTCGTCGTCCCCGTACGAAGGCTTCGGAGTCGGCTCGTCGTGCCCGTACGAAGGCTTCGGAGAGGGCTCCTCGTCCCCGTACGAAGGCTTCCGAGTCGGCTCGTCATCCCCGTGCGAAGGCTTCCGAGAGGGCTCGTCGTCGCCGTAGGAGGGAGGGGCCGAGTGCTCCTCCTTCCCGTACGAAGACGCGGTCGAGTGCTCCTCATCGCCGTACGAAGGCGCGCGGGTGGGCTTCTCCTCCCCGTACGAGGACGGGGCCGAGTGCTCCTCCTCGCCGTACGAGGGTGCCGGAGTGGGCTCCTCCTGCCCGTACGAGGACGGGGCCGAGTGCTCCTCTTCCTTCGAGGGGCCCTGGGCCTTGTCCTCCTCGCCGTACGAGGACGGAGAGGAATCGTTTCCCTTGTTCTGTGAGGGCGTCGGGGCCACGTCGTCGCTGTAGTCGGACTCGTCCTCCGGGTCCGCGCTAGTAGCGCCCTTGCCCTTGTCGCTGTCCGTGCCGGACTCGTGGCCGCCGGCGCAGGAGCTGCCGGAAGCGGGGTTCAGCGCGGCGGTGCCGTTGGCGGAGTTGCCGCAGACGTCGGCCGGGGCGTCAGCCGGGGCCTGGAAGGTGTTGCCGGACACCACCCCGGACGATTGCCGGGCGGCGCCGTGCGGGTCCGAGTCGGCGAGTGCCAGACCGCCGTACAGGGACAGCAGGCCCGTCGCGGCGGCGGCCACGAGCACGCCCTTGCTGAGGGTCTGTCGCAATGTCGTTGTCTTTCTGCTCGGAGAAATGGGAAGGCCGGCCCCGGAACGAGAAAGAGGTCCGGGGCCGGCCACGACACAGCCGGTGGGCTGAGGCGTCGGGTTACTGCACTCAGTCGTTGTCGCACTTGGCGCCGAGCGCCGGGTTCAGCGCCCCGATGACGTCCACGGAGTCGCCGCAGGCGTTGACCGGAACGTGCACCGGAACCTGGATGGCGTTGCCCGAGACGGCACCCGGCGAGTTGGCGGCGACGCCGTCCGCGCCGGAGTCCGCGAACGCGGGGGCCGCCCCACCCAGAGCCAGGATCGCGCCGACGAGGACAGCAGCGCTCTTGTTCATGAGACTTTCCCTTCTCTGCGGTCATGCCCTTTTGACGGCCGAAACCCAGCGAGCGGCTTCGACCGAGCGAGCACAGCTTCAACGGCTCGCACCATGACCGGCAGCTGTAAAACGAGGAATAGACAGCGGAAGAAACTACGGAACGCATACCACCCGTCAATTCACTCGAACGCCCCCACAGAATTGACACCTTGGCCGATATCGGCGAATTTCCACGTGCGCGGAAGCACGAGAAACCGCCCGGACAGCCCGCGGATGTCCGCGTGCCCTCCGGGCGGTGCCGGGGGACGGCGGGCTCGCTTGTCGCCGATGCCGTTGCCCGCCAGGACGGAGATGTCGTCCAGGACGTGCGAGACCGGCTCGTCGCCCTTGGCCTGCGCCGGCGTCTCCGCCGTGTCCGGCAACGGCACCACCAAAGGCTGAGCGCACACTCCACGGCGGCGGGCACCGGTTCCCTCCGGTCGCCCGCCGCCGTTTCGCGCGCTCACCCGCGGTACAGCGCCTCGATGCGTTCGGCGTAGGCGGCGGTCACCGCGTGCCGCTTCACCTTCAGCGACGGGGTCAGCAGCCCGTTCTCCTCGGTGAAATCCCCCTCGACCAGGGCGAAGGCCCGGATCGACTCGGCGCGGGAGACGGCCTCGTTGGCGTGGTCCACCGCCTTCTGCACCTCGCGGCGCAGCCGTTCGTCGCGGACGAGTTCGGCGAGCGGGGTGTCCGGCGGGAGCTTTCGCACCGTCAGCCAGTGCGCCACCGCCTCCGGGTCGAGGGTGATCAGCGCGGCGACGAAGGGCCGGCCGTCCCCGACGACCAGGCACTGGCCGACCGGTGAGCGGCTGCGCAGCCGGTCCTCCAGGACGGCCGGGGAGACGTTCTTGCCGCCGGAGGTCACCAGGATGTCCTTCTTGCGGCCGGTGATGGTGAGGTAGCCGTCCTCGTCGAGGCGGCCGAGGTCGCCGGTGGCGAACCACTCGTCGGACAGGACGGCGTCCGTTGCCGCCGGGTTGTTCCAGTACGCGCCGAAGACCACTCCGCCCCTGATCAGCACCTCGCCGTCGTCGGCGATGCGCACGGCCACTCCCGGGATGGGCAGGCCGACCGTGCCGGGGCGGGGGGTGAGCGGGGGCACGATGGTGGCGGCGGCGGTGGTCTCGGTCAGGCCGTAGCCCTCGTAGACGACGATTCCGGCCGCGTTGAAGAAGAGGTTGAGGTCGCGGTCCAGCGGGGAGCCGCCGCTGATGGCGTAGCGCATGCGGCCGCCGAGCTCCTTGCGGATGCGCCGGTAGACCAGCAGGTCGTACAGGGCCCATGCGGCGTACAGGCCGGGGCCCGGGCCCTTGCCGGTGCCGAGGAACTTCCTCAGGTACGCCTCGGCGAAGCGCACGGCGATCCGTTCGGCGCGGTCGAAGGAGGCGCCGCGGCCGATCTTCTCGGCGGTGGCGCGCCCGGTGTCGTGGATCTTCTCGAAGAGGTACGGCACCCCGACCAGGAAGGTGGGCCGGAACTCCTTGAGCGCGGGCCGCAGTTCGTCGGGCTTGACGCTCGGGAAGTGGCCGGTCTCGATACGGGCCATCAGGCAGGCGAGCTGCAGGGTGCGGCCGAGGATGTGGGCGAGCGGCAGGAAGAGCAGGGTGGAGGCGGTCCGGCCGGTGACCGCCTGGAAGACCGGGTGCAGCAGTTCGACGGTGTTGGCGGCCTCGGCGTGCAGGTTGGCGTGGGTGAGGACGCAGCCCTTGGGGCGGCCGGTGGTGCCGGAGGTGTAGCAGAGGGTGGCGATGGTGTCGGGGGTGAGGGCGGCGCGCCGCTTGGCGACCTCGTCGTCGCCGAGGTCACGGCCGAGGGCGGTGAGGTCGGCGAGGGCGTCGCCCGGCACGGCGGACGCGGCGGATGTCCCGGCGTCGGCCGACGGAGTCAGTTGCCGGACGCGTGGCCGGCGGGCGTGGCTCGCGGTGCCGGCGAGGACCGTGGCGGTGTTCTCCGCGGTCTCGGTGACCACGTACCGGGCGCCGGAGTCCCGGACGATCCACTCCACCTGTGCGGCGGAGGAGGTCGGGTAGACGGGCACGGACTGGCCGCCGGCCGCCCAGATCGCGAAGTCCAGGACGGTCCACTCGTAGCGGGTGCGGGACATCACCGCGACCCGGCCGCCCGGTTCCAGACCGGCGGCGATCAGCCCCTTGGCGACGGCGGTGACCTCGGCGGCGAAGGCGGCCGCGGTCACCGGGCGCCAGGCCCCCGCGGCGCGGCGGCGCAGGAGCACCGCGTCCGGGGTCTCGGCCGCGTGGGTGAACGGGAGGTCGGCCATGGAGCCGCCGGCGAGCGGTGCCGCCAGGGGCGCCGCCCGCACCTCGCGCACGGTGCCCCCGGGGTCCCTGACGATCTCCACCGAGCCGCGCGCCGCCAGGTCGGCGCGCCGCCGTGCTCGCTTCAGATCCCTGCGTACGCCCATGACGGCTCCCGGTCGCGGCTGTGGCGAAGGTTCTTACTGCCGGGTCAACTTACTCGTAAGTAAGGAAACGTCAATGGGGTGGCGGGCGGCCGGTCCGGGCCGTGGTCAGGAGACGATGTCCTTGCGCGCGAAGCCCCGGAAGGCCAGGGCGAACAGCACCACGGCGTACGTCACGGAGATCGCGGCGCCCTGGACCATGCCGGACCACTCCGGGTCCGGCTGCACGGCGTCGGCCCAGGCGAACTGCCAGTGCGCGGGCAGGAAGTCACGCCAGTGGCCGAGGGCCGTCACGGCGTCCAGGACGTTGCCGACGATCGTCAGGCCGACCGCGCCGCCGACCGCGCCGAGCGGGGCGTCCGTCCTCGTCGACAGCCAGAACGCCAGTCCCGCCGTGACGAGTTGGGACACGAAGACGTATGCCACGACCACCAGGAGCCGCTGCGCCGCCGTGCCCGGGTCCAGCGCGCCGCCGGTGGGGATCTGCAGCGGGCCCCAGCCGTAGGCGGCCGTGCCGACCGCGAGGGCCACGACCGGCAGCAGCACCATCGCCGCGAGGCTCAGCCCGAGACCCACGGCGAGCTTGGACAGCAGCAGCCGGGTTCTCGGCACGGGCGCGGCGAGCAGATAGCGCAGGGAGGACCAGCTCGCCTCGGAGGCGACCGTGTCCCCGCAGAACAGGGCGACAGGGATCACCAGCAGGAAGCCCGCCGAGACGAACAGGTTGACCGCGGCGAAGTTGGCGCCGGACGCGGTGGCCGTGTCCATCAGCGTGACCCGGCCGTCGCGGCCCGAGGGCTCGCCGCCGATCGCGAACGCGACGAGCAGCACGAACGGCAGGACCGCGAGAACGCCGCCCATGACCAGCGTGCGGCGCCGCTTGAGCTGGCGGACCAGCTCCACGCGCAGCGGCAGCGTACGGCCCGCGCGGTAACCGGGGGCGACCTCGACGGGCTCGGTGAGCGTGCTCACGGGGCACCTCCGATCAGGGTGAGGAAGGCGTCTTCCAGGCGCCGGTGGGGACCGACCGAGGCGACGGGCACCTCGAGGCGCACCAGTTCCACGACCAGCTCCTCGGCGGTGCCGCCGGGTTCGAGACGGATGAGCAGCCCGTCCTCGGTGCGGACGGCGGAGGCGACGCCGGGCAGGGCCGTGACCTTCTCCACCACCGGCTCCTCCACGGGCGTGCCGGTGCCGACCAGGAGCGTGTCGCCGGAGCCGACTATCTCCCGCACCGGTCCCGCCTGCACCAGCCGGCCGCGGTCCATCACCACCAGATGGGTGCAGGACTGCTCGACCTCGGCGAGGAGATGGCTGGAGACGATCACGGTGCGGCCGGCCGCCGCGTAGCGGATCATCACCTCGCGCATCTCACGGATCTGGGGCGGGTCGAGGCCGTTGGTGGGTTCGTCCAGGATGAGCAGGTCGGGCATGCCGAGCATGGCCTGGGCGATGGCCAGGCGCTGGCGCATGCCCTGGGAGTAGGTGCGCACGGCGCGGGCGAGCGTGTCGCCGAGGCCGGCGATCTCCAGGGCCTGGTCGAGATGGGCGTCCTCGGCCGGCCGGCCGGTGGCCCGCCAGTAGAGCTCCAGGTTCTCCCGGCCGGACAGGTGAGGCAGGAAGCCCGCGCCCTCCACGAAGGCGCCGACCCTCGACAGCACCGGCGCGCCGGGCCGGACGGCGTGGCCGAAGACGCGGATCTCCCCGCCGTCGGGCCCGATGAGGCCCATCAGCATACGCAGGGTGGTGGTCTTGCCCGCGCCGTTGGGTCCGAGCAGGCCGAGGACCTGGCCCTTCTCCACGCGGAAGGACAGCTCGCGCACCGCGTACCGGTCGGCGGACCTGGCGTACCGCTTGCTCAGGTCCGTTATCTGCAGCGGGACGTCGGCGAGCGCCGGAGCGGGCGCGGGGGCGGCCGTGGAGCGGCGGCCGGTGACCAGCAGGGCGAGCGCGCCCACGGCCCCGGCCAGGGGCAGCCACCACACCCAGGCGGGCAGCGGGGCCGCCGCGGTGGTGACGGCGGGCGCGGTCGGCACGCTCAGGTCCGACCTGAGGGAGACGGTGTACGTGGCCGGGGCGGCCGGTGAGGCGTAGCCGAGGTCGGTGGAGGCGAGGACCAGGCGGAGACGGTGGCCCTTGCGCACCTCGTGGTCGATCGCCGGGAGGGTGACCGTGACGTCCTTGCCGGCCTTGGCGCCGGTGACCCGCAGGGGTGCGACGAGCTGGGAGGGCAGCACCTGCCGGGTGCCGTCGGGGCCGACGTCGTACACCTTGCCGAACAGGACGGCGTCGTCGGTGGTGGAGGCGACGTGGACGGTGGCGGTCGGCGAGCCGGTGATCCGCAGGTCGCGGGTGAGCGGGGCCGAGTCGAACCGGGCGTACTGGCCGGGGAAGTCGAGGGAGACTCCGACGCCGAGCGCGGAGAGCTGGGAGAGGCCGCCGGAGCCGCCGAGGCCGGGCAGCGCGGAGACGCCGGGCGGGCTGGCGCCGGCCGGGTTGGTCACGTGCTGCTCGCGGCCGGTCAGGGCGATGGCGCGCGGGTGGTCGCGCAGGCCCGGGTAGGCGCCGGCGCTCGCGCCGCGCAGTTGGGCGGCGCCGTCGGTGGAGTCGACGCCGCCGGTGCGGGTGATGCGGAAGGCGGGGCCGGTGCCGGTTGACTCGTCGCCCTTCAGGTAGTGGTCGAACCAGGCGGTCACCCGCTTCCGCACCCGGCTGTCCTCCATGTCGCCGCCGTCGTGTCCGCCCGCGATCCAGTCGACGTCCACGGGGGCGCCGCTCGCGCGGATCGCCTTCTCGGCGGCGTCGGACTGGGCGAGGGTGAACAGGGAGTCGGTCTGGCCCTGCACCAGCAGTGTGGGCACCTTGATACGGCCGGCGACCGCGACCGGCGAGCGTTCCCTGAGCAGCGCGCGGGCGGCGTCGTCCGGGGTGCCGGACTCGCCGACCCGGTCGTACATCCGGCACAGGGCGGGTTCGAACCTGGCGCAGCCGCCGCCGGTGTTGAAGAAGACGCCGGCCCAGAGCTTCTTGAAGACGCCGTTCGGGAACAGTGCGTCGGCGAGGTTCCAGTAGGTGACGGCCGGGGCGATGGCGTCGACACGGCGGTCGTGTCCGGCGGCGAGCAGGGAGATCGCGCCGCCGTAGGAGCCGCCGGTCACGCCCACGCGCGGGTCGCCCTTGCCGTCCAGGCGGACCTGGGGCTGCTCGGCCAGCCAGTCGATGAGCCGGGAGACGTCGGTGACCTCGTGCTCCGGGTCGTTCAGGCCGATCTTGCCGGTGGAGCGGCCGAAGCCGCGGGCCGACCAGGTCAGCACCGTGTATCCGGCGCGGGTGAGGTCCTCGGCCTGCTGCCGCACGTCGGCCTTGCTGCCGCCGAAGCCGTGGGCGAGCAGGACGGCGGGGCGGCGGCCGGACGAGGCGCCGGTGAAGTACGAGGTGTCCAGGCGGGTGCCGTCGGCCATGGTCATGACCCGGTCGGCCCGGCGCACCCCGGGCGGGTGGTCGGACGCGACGGCCGACCACGTCCCGGCGCCGGCGAGCACCACGACGGCGGCCGCGGCGGCCAGCAGCCGGCGCGGCCCCTTCAGCAGTCCCCGCGGCACGGGCACTCGAAGATCCATGCCTCAACGGTACGGGCCGCCACCGACAGCGCATGCGGCCCAGGGGCTGAACCCCCGCCCTCCTTGCGGCGTACGGGCCCGCTCCCCCGTACTCCAGGCGTGGTACCGAGCGGGACCGGGGCTGCCACGGGATGTGGGCCGGCGTGGGCCGCGGGAACGACGTCGCCCTCGCCGCCCGTCGCAGTGCGGGTGGCGAGGACGACGGGGCGTGCTCGGTGGTGACGTGGGACTTCGGCCGAGCCCTCAGGCCTGCGCGTCCTCCGGGATCGACACCAGCCAGCGGGTGTCGCGGCGCGGGCGGAGGTAGAAGGCCCAGTAGAGGGTGGCGACCGCGGTGATGCCGCCGGTCCACAGCAGGTAGCTCGCCTCCTGCTGGGTGAGGATGTAGGCGAGGACCACGATCAGCAGGATGGGCATCGCGGGCCACAGCGGCATCCGCCAGGCGGGGGTGTGCTGGTGGGAGCCGCGGCGGCACAGCAGGGCGGCGACCGCGACGAGGATGTACATGCCGGTCACGGAGACCCCGGTGACGCCGTACAGGGTGTCCAGGTTGACGAAGCAGAGCAGCGCGCCGGGGACACCGACCGCCAGGGTGGCGACCCAGGGGGAGCCGAAGCGGCCGAGCTTGGAGAAGACGTTGTTGACCGGCTCGGGCCAGGCCTTGTCGCGGGCGGAGGCGAACAGGACGCGGGAGTTCTGGATGACCATGACGATGCCCGCGTTGATGATCGCGAGGGCCACGCAGATGCTCACGAAGGTGCCGACCGCGGAGTTGGACCAGGCGGTGACCATGGAGCTGATGTCGCCGCTGGTGAGCTCCTTGATGTCGGAGGCGCCCAGGGTGATCGCGGCGACCGGCACGATGATGACCACCGAGGAGATGGCGAGGGTGGCCAGCACCGTGCGGGCGACGTTGCGGCGCGGGTGCTCCAGTTCCTCGGAGAGGTAGACGGCGGTCGAGAAGCCCTGGGTGGCGAAGAGGGCGATGGCGAGCCCGGATATGACGAGCATGGCCGTCACCGGGTCGGTGTGCCCGCTCGGGCCGGCCACCTGCATGGAGACCAGGCTGCCGACGCCGCGGTGGCTGTGCGAGAAGCCCAGCAGGGCGACCACGCCGGCCGCGATGACCTCAAGGACCAGGAAGATGCCGGTGATCCAGGCGTTGGCCCGCAGGTCGAGCAGTCCGGCGAGGGTGGCGAGCAGCATCACGCCGGCGCCGGTCAGGGCCGGGTCGAGGTGCACGATCGGGGCCAGGTAGTCGGCCGTGCCCATCGCGATCACGGGCGGGACGATCATCACCACCAGCAGGGACAGCACGAAGACCAGCCAGCCCGCGAGCCGCCCGGCCATCGTCGACACCATGGCGTACTCGCCGCCCGCGCTGGGGATGAGGGTGCCCAGCTCGGAGTAGCAGAACGCCACGGCGATACAGAGGAGGGAGCCGATGGCGATCGTCAGGGCGGTGGCGGTGCCGAGGGAGCCGAACAGGTCCGGGATGACCACGAAGAGCGTGGAGGCGGGCGTGACGCACGAGAGCGTCAGCAGGGTGCCGCCGACGACGCCGATGGAACGCTTGAGCTTCTGGGGGCCGTCAGAGATGCCGGAAGCGTCTGTGACGGCTGTGTCGACAGGGCGGAGCGTGTCGGTCATGCGGGCGGGGTTCCGATCGACTCGTGCGACTGAAAGTGGGGGTCGGGAGCGCTATCGCCTCCGGCGGCTCGTCGTACGTTTCGTCTCGTCCGCTCCCGGCGCTGCTTAGAGAACCCCTTCGAAAACCGCCACGTCAATGGGGGTTCACCTTCGGATTCCGCACTTGGAAAGCGACGCAGTTCACATCACTTTCGCAGGTACTGATCACACAACAGCTCATTCAGTAAGCCAAGTAGATTGATGACCTTGCTTTCGAAGGTGAGCAGCAGATCTCTCATGGCTTGCCCGTTTCATCCGCGAAAACGGGAACCGCAGGTGCCGCGGCAAAAAAATGTCGGGCCGTCCGGTATCCGGACGGCCCGACGGGGCGTTCTCAGTGGTTGCGCGGGAAGCCCAGGTCGACGCCCGCCGGGGCGTCCGCCGGGTCCGGCCACCGGGTGGTGACGACCTTGCCGCGGGTGTAGAAGTGCGTGCCGTCGTTGCCGTAGATGTGGTGGTCGCCGAAGAGCGAGTCCTTCCAGCCGCCGAAGGAGTGGTAGCCGACGGGGACCGGGATCGGGACGTTGACGCCGACCATGCCGGCCTCGACCTCCAGCTGGAAGCGGCGGGCCGCGCCGCCGTCCCGGGTGAAGATGGCGGTGCCGTTGCCGAACGGCGAGGCGTTGATGAGGGCCACGCCCTCCTCGTACGTCTCGGCGCGCAGCACGCACAGCACCGGGCCGAAGATCTCGTCCCGGTAGGCGCCGGCGGTGGTCGGGACCCTGTCGAGCAGCGAGATGCCGAGCCAGTGACCGTCCTCGAAGCCCTCCACGGTGTGGCCGGTGCCGTCCAGCACCACTTCGCAGCCCTCGTCCGCGGCGCCCTTCACGTAGGAGGCGACCTTGTCACGGTGGGCGGCGGTGATCAGCGGACCCATCTCGGACGCCGGGTCGTTGCCGGGGCCGATCTTGATCTTCTCGGCCCGCTCGCGGATCTTCTCCACCAGCTCGTCGCCGATCGCGCCGACCGCCACGACCGCGGAGATCGCCATGCAGCGCTCGCCGGCCGAGCCGTAGGCCGCCGAGACCGCCGCGTCGGCGGCCGCGTCCAGGTCGGCGTCCGGCAGGACCAGCATGTGGTTCTTCGCGCCGCCGAGGGCCTGCACCCGCTTGCCGCCCGCGGAGGCGGTGGTGTGGATGTAGCGGGCGATCGGGGTCGAGCCGACGAAGGAGACGGCCTTGACGTCCGGGTGCTCCAGCAGCCGGTCCACGGCCACCTTGTCACCGTGCACGACGTTGAAGACGCCGTCGGGCAGTCCGGCCTCGGCGAGCAGCTCGGCGAGCCTGACCGCCGCCGACGGGTCCTTCTCGCTCGGCTTCAGCACGAACGTGTTGCCGCAGGCGATGGCGATCGGGAACATCCACATCGGGACCATCGCCGGGAAGTTGAACGGGGTGATGCCCGCGACGACACCCAGCGGCTGCCGGATCGACGACACGTCCACCCGGCTCGCCACCTGCGTGGACAGCTCGCCCTTCAGCTGCACGCTGATGCCGCAGGCGAGGTCGACGATCTCCAGGCCGCGCGCCACCTCGCCGACGGCGTCCGAGTGCACCTTGCCGTGCTCGGCGGTGATCAGCTCGGCGATCTCGTCCCGGTGCGCGTCGAGCAGCGCCCGGAACTTGAAGAGGATGTTGGTCCGCTGGGCCAGCGAGGACTGGCTCCAGGTCGCGTAGGCGTCCTTGGCGGCGGCGACCGCCGCGTCCACCTCCTCGACCGACGCGAACGCGACCTTCGTGGTGACCGCGCCGGTCGCCGGGTCCGTGACCGGCCCGTACGTGCCCGACGCGCCTTCGGCGGTCTTGCCGCCGATCCAGTGGTTGACGATCTTCGTCATGCCCAGAGACTCCTTCTACAGATGGCGGCGTCGGGTCGAGACGTGCCGTTCGTACAGCTCACGTGCCTTGACCGCGGACGATCGGGTCGCGGTCTCGGCCACAGGAACATCCCACCAGGCCTGCGCCGGAGGCGCGCCCGACACAGTGTCGGACGTTTCGGTCTCCACGTAGACACATGTGGGAGTGTCGGCCGCGCGTGCCTCGGCGAGTGCCGCCCGCAGGTCCCGGACCGTCCGCGCGCGCAGCACCCGCATGCCGAGGCTGGCCGCGTTGGCGGCGAGGTCCACCGGCAGCGGGGCGCCGGTGAAGGTGCCGTCGGCCGCGCGGTGGCGGTAGGCGGTGCCGAAGCGCTCGCCGCCCACCGCCTCCGACAGGCCTCCGATCGAGGCGTACCCGTGGTTCTGCACCAGCAGGACCTTGATCGCGACGCCCTCCTGGACGGCGGTCACGATCTCCGTCGGCATCATCAGATACGTGCCGTCACCGACCAGCGCCCACACGTTCCGCCCGGGCGCGGCGAGCTTGACGCCGATCGCGGCCGGGATCTCGTAGCCCATGCAGGAGTAGCCGTACTCCAGGTGGTACTGGTCCCGGGACCTGGTCCGCCACAGCTTGTGCAGGTCGCCGGGGAGCGAGCCGGCCGCGCCCACGATGATGTCGGACTCGTCGGCCAGGGCGTCGAGAGCGCCGATGACCTGCGGCTGGGTCGGTCGTACGTCGGGCTCGTCGGCCTCGAAGCAGGCGTCCACGCGCTGCTCCCAGCGCTCCTTGTCCTCGGTGTACTCGGTGACGTAGGAACCGGCGACCCGGTGGCCGTGCATCACCAGCGCCTCGGTCAGTTCGCCCAGGCCGCTGCGGGCGTCCGCGACCAGCGGGAGCCCGGCGAGCTTGTGGCCGTCGAAGGGCGCGATGTTGAGGTTCAGGAAGCGCACGTCCGGGTTCTCGAAGAGGGTGCCGGAGGCGGTGGTGAAGTCGGTGTACCGGGTGCCGACACCGATGACGAGGTCCGCGGTACGGGCCAGTTCGTCGGCGGTGGCGGTGCCGGTGTGGCCGACGCCGCCGACGTCCTGCGGGTGGTCGTGGCGCAGGGAGCCCTTGCCGGCCTGGGTGGAGGCGACCGGTATGCGGGTGGCCGCCGCGAACTCCGCGAGGGCCTCCTCGGCGCGGCTGTGGTGGACGCCGCCGCCCGCGACGACGAGCGGCCTGCGCGCCCGGCGGACGGCCCGGACCGCCTCGGCCAGCTCGGTCGGGTCCGCGCCGGGACGCCGTACCACCCACACGCGCTCGGCGAAGAACTCCTCGGGCCAGTCGTACGCCTCGGCCTGCACGTCCTGCGGCAGGGCGAGGGTGACCGCGCCGGTCTCCACCGGGTCGGTGAGGACCCGCATGGCCTGCAGCGCGCCCGGGATCAGCTGCTCGGGCCGGGTGATCCGGTCGAAGTAACGCGACACCGGGCGCAGGGTGTCGTTGACCGAGACGTCGCCCGCGTACGGCACCTCGAGCTGCTGCAGGACCGGGTCGGCGGGGCGGGCGGCGAAGACATCGCCGGGGAGGAGCAGGACCGGGAGGTGGTTGACGGTGGCGAGGGCGGCGCCGGTGACCAGATTGGTGGCGCCGGGACCGATGGAGGTCGTGACGGCGTGGGTGGACAGACGGTTGGACTGGCGGGCGTAGCCGACCGCCGCGTGCACCATGGCCTGCTCGTTGCGGCCCTGGTGGTACGGCATGACCTCGGCGTACTCGACCAGCGCCTGGCCGAGCCCGGCGACGTTGCCGTGCCCGAAGATGCCCCAGGTGGCGCCGATCAGCCGCCGCCGCTCGCCGTCGCGTTCGGTGTGCTGGGCGGCGAGGAAGCGGACGAGTGCCTGGGCGACGGTCAGCCGGATGGTCATCGGTACCCCCCTGTGCTCTCTGCTTGGTCGGGGTGGAAGCGGATCCGCCACTCCCGCGTCTCGCCGGGTCCCGCCATGACGTTGAGGTAGTACATGTCGTGGCCGGGCTGGGCGATCGACGGGCCGTGCCATCCGTCGGGGACGAGGACGGCGTCGCCGGAGCGGACCTCGGCGAGGACGTCGGAGCCGCCCTCTCGCGAGGGGAACACGCGCTGGTAGCCGAAACCGTTCGGGCCGTCGATCTCGAAGTAGTAGATCTCCTCCAGCCGCGACTCCTCGCCCGGCCGGTGCTCGTCGTGCTTGTGCGACGGGTAGGAGGACCAGTTGCCGCCGGGGGTGACGACCTCCACGGCGATCAGCCGGTCGCAGTCAAAGGTGTCGGCCGCCGCGAAGTTGCGCACCTGGCGGGCGCAGGTGCCGCTGCCGCGGTGTTCGACGGGGACCTCCGGCGCGGGGCCGTAGCGGGCGGGGAGTCGTCGCTCGCACTTCGCTCCTGCCAGGGCGAAGCGGCCTCCCGCGCCGGAGGCGATCTGGACCCGGGCGTCGCGGGGCGCGTACACGAAGTCGGAGACCCCGGTGAACACGCTTTCCCGCCCCAGGAGTTGGAACTCGTCTTCCTCGATTCGCACCGTACATCCGCCTTGCAACGGAAGCACGATCCATTCACTGCCCCCGGTGGTGAACGTATGGCTGCCGCCGGGTGTCAGCTCCACGACACGCAGGCCGCTGTACTCCCATCCGGCGCGCCCGGGGCCGATGTCGACGGTGTACCCGCCGTTCGCGGTGGCCCCCCGGGGCAGGTGCAGGTGGGTGCTGGTCATGCGGCCCCTCCCAGCAGTCCGGTGGCGGTGTCCACGGCGGCGGCCACATCGCCGTCCGCCGGGTACAGCAGCGAACGGCCCACCACCAGGCCGCGCACAGTGGGCAGTCGGAGGGCGCCGCGCCACTTCTCGTAGGCGGCGACCTGCTCCCCGGGGGAGTCGCCGACGTCACCGCCGAGGAGTACGGCCGGCAGGGTCGAGGTCTCCATGACCCGGGCCATGTCGTCGGGGTTCTCGGTGACCGGCACCTTCAGCCAGGTGTAGGCCGAGGAGCCGCCGAGTCCGGAGGCGATGGCGATGGACCTGGTGACGGCGTCGGCGGACAGGTCGTTGACCAGCCGCCCCTCGGGGGTGCGGCTGGTGATGAACGGCTCCACGAAGACCGGCAGCCGGCGGGCGGCCATGTCGTCGATGACGCGGGCGGCGGACTCCAGGGTGGTGAGGGAGCCGGGGTCGGCGTAGTCGATGCGCAGCAGCAACTTGCCGGCGTCGAAGTCGAGACGCTGGATGTCCTCGGGGCGGTGACCGGTGAAGCGGTCGTCCAGTTCGAAGCCGGCGCCCTGCAGTCCGCCGCGGTTCATCGAGCCGAGGACGACCTTGTGGTCGAGGGCGCCGAGCAGCAGCAGGTCGTCCAGTATGTCGGCGGTCGCGAGGACGCCGTCGACGCCGGGCCTGGACAGCGCGAGGCACAGGCGCCGGAGCAGGCCGGCGCGGTTGGCCATGGCGAGAGGGCGGTCGCCCACGCCGAGCACGCCACGGGCCGGATGGTCGGCGGCGACGATCATCAGGCGGTCGCTCGTGCCCAGCAGCGGGCGCCGGACGCGGCGGGCGGCGGCCTCGGCGACGGCTTCGGGGTGGTGGGTGCGGACGCGGACCAGTTCGGAGACGTCGACGGGCGGCAGCCGGGTCCCCGACCCGCCCTCGGTGTGCGTCCCCGCCACGCGGCCGGCCCTCACAGGACCGCTCCGGCCTCGAGCGCGGCGGCCACCTCGCCGGGGGTCGGCATCGCGGAGGAGCACTCCAGGCGGGAGGCGACGATGGCGCCGGCCGCGTTGGCGTACCGCATGGTCGTCTCCAGGTCCCAGCCCGCCAGCAGGCCGTGGCAGAGGGAGCCGCCGAAGGCGTCCCCGGCGCCGAGTCCGTTGAGGACGGTGACCGGGAGGGGCGGGACCTCGGCGCACTCGCCGGTCCGGTCGACGGCGAGGACGCCCTTGGGCCCCTGTTTGACCACGGCGATCTCGGCCCCGGCGGCCAGCAGGGCGCGGGCCGCCGCATGGGGTTCGCGGACGCCGGTCGCGATCTCCACCTCGTCCAGGTTGCCGACGGCGACCGTGGTGTGCCGCAGCGCCTCGGCGTAGAAGGGCCGGGCCTCGTCGGGGTCGGTCCAGGCCGTGCTGTTCCAGAGAACGGGGCGCCAGTCGAGGTCGAAGACCGTCGTACCGGACCGGGCCCGGTGGGCGAGGGCCGTGAGGGTCGCCGTACGGCTCGGCTCCTCGCTCAGGCCGGTGCCGGTGACCCAGAAGATCCGGGCGGCGGCGATGGCGTCCAGGTCCAGGTCGCCGACGTCGATCTCCAGGTCGGGCGCCTTGGGCCGGCGGTAGAAGTAGAGGGGGAAGTCGTCCGGCGGGAAGACCTCGCAGAACGTGACGGGCGTGGGCAGTCCGGGGACCGGGGTGACCCAGCGGTCGTCGACGCCGAAGCCGCGCAGGGCCTCGTGCAGATAGGTGCCGAACGGGTCGTCGCCGGTGCGGGTGATCACGGCCGTCCGGCGGCCGAGCCGGGCGGCGGCGACCGCGACGTTGGTCGCCGATCCGCCGAGGAACTTGCCGAAGACCGACACCTGGGCGAGTGGGACGCCGGTCTGCAGCGGGTAGAGATCCACTCCGATCCGCCCCATGGTGATCAGGTCGTACGCCATCGGCTTCCCTTCCGCGCTGTCCGGTTCACCCCGCGTATCTCTTCCCGGGCTTTCTAGTCCTGTCAGACGAACCCTGTCAATCTTTTGTCCGGACATTCGGACGACAGCTTGACACCGCTTTCCGGGCGCCCGCAGGCTGGCGGCCATGACGTCCTTGTCGCCCTCCTCACTTTCCCGCATCCGGATCGGTTCGGCGCCCGACTCCTGGGGTGTGTGGTTCCCGGACGACCCGCGGCAGGTGCCCTGGCAGCGGTTCCTCGACGAGGTCGCCGGCTCGGGCTACGAGTGGATCGAGCTGGGCCCCTACGGCTATCTGCCGACCGATCCCGCGGTGCTCGCCGAGGAGACCGGCCGCCGGGGCCTGAAGGTGTCGGCCGGCACGGTCTTCACCGGCCTGCACCACGGCGCCGCCGTCTGGGAGAAGACCTGGGAACACGTCTCCGGCATCGCCGCCCTGACCCAGGCCATGGGCGCCCGCCACCTGGTCGTCATCCCGTCCTTCTGGCGGGACGACCGGACGGGCGAGGTGCTGGAGCCCGACACGCTGACCGCCGGGCAGTGGCGCGACCTGACCTCGCTGACCGAACGGCTGGGGCGCGAGGTGCGGGAGCGGTACGGCCTCACGGTCGTGGTCCACCCGCACGCCGACACGCACATCGACACCGAGGAGAACGTCACCCGGTTCCTCGACGGCACCGACCCGGGTCTGGTGTCGCTGTGCCTGGACACCGGGCACTACGCGTACTGCGGCGGCGACAGCGTCAAGCTGATCGAGGCCTACGGCGAGCGGATCGGCTATCTGCATCTCAAGCAGGTGGACCCGGAGATCCTCGCCGGCGTGCGGGCCGAGGGCACTCCGTTCGGTCCCGCGGTCGCCCAGGGCGTGATGTGCGAACCGCCGTCCGGGGTGCCCGCACTGGGTCCGGTACTGGAGGCCGCCGGGCGGCTGGACACCGACCTGTTCGCGATCGTCGAGCAGGACATGTACCCGTGCGACCCGGACAAGCCGCTGCCGATCGCCCGCCGCACCCGGGCGTTCCTGAGGTCCTGCGGAGCCTGAGCGCCATCC